>Ga0335082_10000219_pt1 | contig 58670 bp, 44 predicted proteins | sample Lox_Sample_41_FD_206718 | JGI IMG/M metagenome (GOLD analysis project Ga0335082, IMG submission 206718) | Soil microbial communities from Loxahatchee National Wildlife Refuge, Florida, United States - Lox_Sample_4.1 | ecosystem: Environmental > Terrestrial > Soil > Wetlands | place: USA... | reverse complement strand
CTACGCCGATTGCTGCTCCTAACGCTGCCAAACCAACGTGAATACTTCCGTTCATGTGACTGTCCTCTTCTTCTCCGCCAGTTCCCGCGATTGAACACGGTCGAACCACCGGTTATTAATCCTTAACTATGTGCCGCGGTCGGCCCTTCTGTTTCGTGCTGACAAATAAGCATCGTGAACACAGCAGTTAGCAGCATGAAGACGAGTGCCTGAACAAGTCCCATTAAGAGTTCGAGAAAATAAAAAGGAATCGGGACCAGCCAGCCAAATCCTGGTACTAACTTCGCCATCGCCTCTAATAAGTTTTCGCCGGCAAAGATGTTGCCGTACAAACGGAATCCTAGAGAGATCGGCCGAAATAAGATAGAAATGACCTCAAGGCATCCCGCCGCGAAAAACACCACGATCATCAGCACCTTCAAAAGACCTTCGCTCTCTCCCTTCGGGGCGAACAGCTCTTTGAAAAAGCCAACCGGCCCGATCTCTTGCAGCGCCCATACGATCCAGCAGGCGAAGAATACGAGAGCCATCGCGAACGTCATATTCACGTCCGCGTTGGCGCCACGCAAGAGTGGCTGCGCGATTACGAAACCGTGATCGGTGTGGGTTCCCCATCCAATTGAACCAACTCCAGGGATCAGTCCGATCCAGTTGGCTGAAAGGATGAAAATGAAGATCGTCGCAAAGAACCAGAAGGTCTTGTCGGCTAAGTGCGGACCGACGATTCCAACCATGAAGTTGTGTAAGCCTCCCACCAACCATTCCACGAAGTTTTGAAGTCCGGCTGGCACTTGCTTCATGTCTCGGGTGGCTGCCTGCGCAAGAGCAATCAGCCCTAGAGCCACGATCCAGCTGACGAGCATGGAATTGGTCAGTGGAAAACCAAATGGCCGAGCGATCTCAACCGCCTTGGCCGACAGCCCATGCTCGGCACCTCCCGAGGCAGGTTCGGAGGAATGTTCGCCTTCTACGGCATTCGACGATGAGGTGACCACGATCGACATTTTCCGCTCTGTAGCCGCACCACGACTCGCAACGGTGCAAACGAGCAGACAGACGGAGAGAGCCGACAGAATTCCCCTTCTAACGCGCATACGTGGATTGGGACATCTAGCCAACGCTACCCCCCGTTGTAACACCTGTTCTCGGCTTACGCCGATCGCTTCTCTGCGAGAAATGACAAAGCAGCTGATTTGTCCTTCTCAGCTTTTTCATATCCTGCTAGCACAAAATACAACGTTCGGTCGAAAAAGCTGTTCAAGGACCGAAGCAGTGTTAACCCGCCCCAGAACTCAACCGGTTCTTCCAGCAAGCATTCGTGTTGTGTGTAATCCCAGAGGCAGTCTCTAGCGATCGCCATGGCCCAGGAAACTTGGCAAGCAGGAACGCACTGTCCCGCCCGCCGAAATCCAAGGTCCACATAACGCTGCTCAAGGATTGAATCCTTTTCATCGCTGAGCCATTGGGTTAAATCCTCGAAAATCTCAAGGGCATACTGCTTGTGCTCGCTCTCTGGAACGTGGCGGAACAGATCCGGGCATTTTTCTGAGGCCCTGATTTTTTCAACCAGTTTCTCCGACACCTCGGCTGACTTCACTTTCATCAGCTGCACTAACTTTGGAGCACGCATTTGTCTCTCTCTTAAAGCCGGCTCTGGGCCGCCGGCACTGCTACTTCTTCACAACCGGCGGATAGTTCTTCAGCATCTTCGTGACAGTCTTGTTCAGATTCTTTTGTTGTTTGTCAGGTTTCGCATTCGTGTCGATGGTTTTGCTTCCAAGGCCACGCCAGACCAGGTCCTTATTTGCCGAGTCGTACATGTCGAGCACGAGCTGCCCTACATAGATAGTGGAAGTCGACCCAGTCGTCATTCCGCCCCCTGGAGAGCCGTACCATCCACCTCGATACCAACCTGGCCCGTATCCCCAATCAGTGTTGTAGGAGGTAAATTGTTTCTCCTGCCCAATTGCCACCTGGTAGCCGATATAAAGGTTGGCGGAGTCGTCCTCGACCTTGGTCAGTCCTTTTGTGGCAAGTTGAGCGTCAAAAGCGCTCTTGATCTGTTTGTCGAGCAGTTCCCCAGGGTTCTTGGCGTCCTTCAGTTCCACCCACTTGTAGGTCTTAAAGCGGGAGAAATCTGTTTCCTTGTCGAAGTTGTATCGGACGACTTGCGCGAAAGCTGCACCCACCGCCGCAAAGACGAGGCCTACCGTGATAAACGACCAAATTCTCTTCATCGTGAACCTCCAGTTCTGTATGAGGGCCATTTGTGCTGCCAAACTCCAACTCGCCGCATCCGTGAACATCGATGCGTGACACTCGTTGCGAAATCTGGGGTGATGCTAGGAGCTTTGCGTTGGGCTAGGAACTGTCACAAATTACAGAGACGGGCAGCGATTCGAGCGCGCTCCGTTGTGTGATCGTATGGACCGACCTGTACTGACAGAAGTCTCAGTTCCCTCGTTACCCTGCGAACTGCAGAATTAGCGGAGGGAAGAATTCACTCAGCGACTTGATCTCTCCCAGGAGACGCTAATGCCAACGCAAGCTCACCAGAAGAATAAAGACTCTAAGGAGCGTCCGGAACTAAAAGGCAAACAATACGAACGGGAGTTGCGGAAACTCCAGACGAAGCTGGTAGAAATGCAGGAATGGGTGAAGACGACGGGGGCCAAAGTTGTGGTCGTCTTCGAGGGGCGCGATGCTGCCGGGAAGGGCGGAGTGATCAATCGCATAATGGACCGTGTCAGCCCGCGGGTTTTTCGCCATGTAGCCTTACCCGCCCCTACCGAACGAGAGAAATCGCAATTGTATGCACAGCGCTATATGAAGGAAATGCCTGCAGCTGGCGAGGTAGTGCTCTTTGACCGCAGTTGGTATAACCGTGCTCTCGTCGAGCACGTCATGGGCTTCTGTAAGGACAAAGAGTATGACTTATTCTTGCGCCTGTGTCCTAACTTCGAGGCGCTCCTCAGGAACAACGGCATTCATCTGGTCAAGTATTGGTTCGAGGTTAGCGAGAAAGTGCAACACAAGAGATTCCAGAGGCGCATTGACGATCCTATGCGGCGCTGGAAGCTAAGTCCCATGGACCTCGAGTCCCATCGTCGGTGGTACGACTATTCCCGCGCCCGTGATGCGATGTTTGCAGCGACGGATACGCCGCAGTCACCCTGGAATGTTGTTCAGACGGATGACAAAGAACGAGCTCGACTGAACTGTATCTCCCATCTTCTGACAGCTGTTCCTTGGAAAAGGATCCCACAGGAAAAGATCACACTACCGAAGCGGCAAGGTCCTCACGGCTATAAAGAGCCCGACTGGCCGTATCGTTGGATCCCTCAGAAGTATTGATTCGCGGTGCAGTAGCCATCAGTTTCACCGAAACATCGAGCAGCCGCTCAGTAGGGAAGATTCAGGATGAGATGGACGGCTCCAATTGAGCTATTCATGGACATCGCGCTCATCCTCTGGGTCATCGAGATCAATTCTCATCCATCAGGGACAGCCAAAACCCAGAGAACAGTCACGACAGCATGAACTGTCCATCAGATGTCTGTAGCAGGACCCTGCGACCGCGCGCGTGCATGCAGCGCATCTGGCCATTGGAACGGGTGGCACGCGACCCTCAATCTTCCTAAACGGAACCTCACACCCAACTGCGAAAGCTGACAGTTGGATCACAGAATCAAAACAATTAAATCACGATTAGAGCAGCTGTTCCTTCAACACATTGCGGGAGGTCAGTCCCAACCCTCTGTGGAAGGAGCAGTTCTCTGACGCGAAAAGGCGAATTCTAGACCGCTGATTCCACGCCGGTAATGGAAGACCTGACTTCTTCCGGTGAACAGCGGTTGGTGGCACGAACGTGCCCAAGCTGCCGTTGATGAAGTCGCTGGCGGTGTGCCCGGGCAGCGCAGAACTATGAGACCTGGACTAAAGATGCGAATTCGTCAAGCGTTTCTCGCGTTCGTCCTAATTTTTGTAATCCGCCCATGCATGAACGGGCAATCTCATTTCAATTTCGATTCGACCTATGTAATCGATGTGTCCTATCTGCAGGAACCGGGATTGCTGGACGATGCTTCGATTGCCCAGCCTTCTTCGAGCGCGCCGTGGAATCTCCGTGATGAAAGTAGCTCGAGGTACCGAGATTCTGAAGCTTCACCGCGAACGGCGAATTCAGGTATCGAGATGTCTGTCGAACCGAGCCACGACCTTCCTGTGGACAAACATCTGAAGTGGAGGATTGCGAACCAGGAATCCCTGCTGTTTACAGGGATCATGCACACGTTCAATATCTGGACTGAGGCTGGGACTCGGGACACCTTGAATGGCCACTGGTTTCAGAACTATTCCCAATCGGTGCGCTCGTTGCGGGGTTGGAGCGACAGCGACATGTTCATGTCGCCCTATGTGGGTCATACGATCGAGGGTGCTGTTTTCGGCTACATCGAGCGTCAAAACGACCCGAAGTATCGGAGAGTTCAATGGGGAGATGGGCGTGAGTACTTCATCAGTCTCCTGCGTTCCTTAACCTATTCGGCAATCTGGCACACGCAGTGGAAGATCGGTCCGGCGAGCGAAGCATCGATCGGCAACGTCATGCTCCACGCGTCGCCGGGCTTTATCACCCTGACAGACACACCCACACTCGGCACGGTCGCCATGATCGGAGAGGACGCGGCGGACAGATACGTAATCATGGGTCTGGAAAACCGGACTTCGAACCCGCCTCTGATCATGCTTGCGAGATCATTTCTGAATCCCGGGAGATCTTTCGCAAATGTGATGGCGTTTCGTGTTCCGTGGAATCGTGACACGCGAATGGGGATATTTGGCAAGAATCATCAGATTCGCAAAGAACTCATCGAGACTTACCACGAGACAGGCGAGAAGGCATTTGAATACAGTCGTCCACCGCGGACTGAGGAACCCGACCTCTTTCCCAAAGAGGCATCCGTCGAACTAACCGCGTTTCCAGTTTTCCAGCGTTTTGTGGGGGGACAAAGCTGCATCGGCGGTGGAGGTTCCGGAGCTGCACGCATCAACCCAACTTGGCAGTTCGTTGCTGAACTGAGCGGGTGTCTCGTCATGCGCATGCCCTCTTCTAATCAAAGCGGAGATTCGCTGTTTTATGGAGGCGGAGTTCGCTGGGGGCCGAGGGCATCGCATAAGATCTCGCCTTACCTGCAACTCATGTTCGGCGGAAATAAAGTCACGCACGAAACCGACAATATCCCGCTGCGAGAGCGCCTGCTGGCAGAGTGGAATGACGGAAATGGCACTCTACCGCATTACCCACTGCGTAGTGCGTGGTCGGTGGAGATCAGCAGAAACGCACCTAGCGTCAAACTCGCGGGCGGATTCGATGTCGTTGTAACCCGGCCATTCGCATGGCGAATGCTTGACTTCGAATATTCCCACTCCTGGATGGACGATGTCGGCAACATACATCCCCAGAATTCATTGCGAATCTCGACAGGCGCAGTTTTGAGAATTGGAACGTGGTAGCTCGTTCAAGTCGGGGGTCGTTTTTTCCTGGTTGCGGTGGTACCCCCCTCCCCCTCGAATCTCTGGAATCATCGAGTTAGCGTCAAATTGCGAAATAATCTATGGGGTTCAATCACTTACGGGCAAAATCTTCTTTTTAAAGAACTTAGCTAGCTGTTCTGGAAACTCTGTTCCAAAACGGGAAGAGCCTCACTCCCCGGGAGCGCTCGCTGCGCCTGTGCGAGGATGGCGCATCGTGGCTGTTGATCGCAAGGTCAGATGTCACATCCGAGTGTGTAAAACGCGCTAAGTAGAAGCGACGGCATGAGATCTTTCGATGAGATTATTTTGTTGGGATCTTAAACGCCCTGAAGGTTGCGTGTGCTACGCGCAAATCCGAGCCTCCGACGTTGGCGCATTTTGGCGTTGTGTCAGACGCTTTTCGCGCCTAATCTGTAATACGATTTGCAAAATTTATTCCTGCAGGCGTGGCAATGGATGCCGCTTTCGTGCCATTGCTAATTCGTCGCGAGGACTTTAGCGTACTTCTTTCATCAGTGCTACCGAAAACAGACGCAGCAGGTTCTATGCAGGTCCAAACAAGGACTCTCACTGTGCCTTTTCGTACTCTGGTGGTTGAAGATCACAAACCATTTCTTGAGTACATCTGCTCCACACTTCGAGAGAATCCTCATCTGGAGCTAGTCGGCCAAGCTGAAAACGGAACGGAGGCTGTCGAGCGCAGCGCGGTTCTCCAGCCGGACTTGATTTTCCTGGACATCGGCCTGCCGGGAATCAATGGCCTTGAAGCCGCCTGCCGAATTCGGAGCCTCGTGCCTGGGACCAAGATCATCTTTCTCACCCAAGAGACCTCCCCTGAAATCGTTCATGAAGCGCTCGGCCTCGGCGCATCGGGTTATGTTCTTAAGTCTAAATCCTACAGCGATTTACAAATTGCTATCGAGGCAGTCTTGCTGGGAAACAGTTTTGTGAGCGAGGGCCTTGACGGCCACGGACAGTAAGCGCCGCATAACGTCTCACGAATTCCTCTCCTTCCGTTCTCCTTGCCCGATAAGTCTCGATTCCGGTCTCGTCGGTGATCTTGCTCCTTCATGCTGAGGACTGTACTTTTTTACAGATTCCGCCCTGCGACCCGGATGTTAGAAACCCTCTTGCAATAACTAGGCCTTGCATGCACGCAGAACGAGCGTACAATTTTCTGGCGTAAAAGTGCGAATTCCGTTTGTTTCTTGCACTGTGATCTACAGTCTTGTGAGTGCATTTAAGTCCGCTCTAATGCCGACTTAGGTGTGGTTCAACACGAGTGCCATGTCGTGGAAACACCCGAAACCCTGGAGGGTGATGGCCATGGCCAACCGAACGTCCACGTTTTCCACATCTCGCCAACAGACGCTTCGCTGGTTACTTCCGTTTGGCACGCTCTCAGCCCTTTCCCTCGGAGGAGTGTGGGAGGTGTTTCGAGGCCACCGTCACCATCTGCTTTTGATATTGCTCACGTTTTTCGTGTCGGGACTGGTGGTCCTGACGAGCGAGTTTCTACGCAGCCGCAAAGCTCTTGCCGATGCCCACCTCGCACATGATCAGTTGCGAGGCGCACTCTTAGCCGGAAGTTCGGTGGCTTGGGATCTCGACGTCAAGACCGGCAAGGATCAGTGGTTCGGGGACCTGAAAACGATGTTCGGAATCCCCGCTGAGACATTTACGCTTCAGCAAGGCGAATTCTACCGTCGGGTCCATCCAGACGACCGTCGACGCGTTTCAGAAGCAGTGGCTCATGCCCAGGTGAATCATGTGCCGTACGTATGCAAACTCCGGATCGTCCGCGAAGATGGCAGCGTGCGATGGGTAAGCGCTAGCGGTGAATTCAAATATTCCCCTACGGGCGATCCAGTTCAGATGCTCGGGATCGCAACAGACATCACCGACCTCAAACTCGCAGAAGACGCGCGGGACAAGTCGGAAGAGAAATTCTCCAAGATTTTCCACCAGAGTCCAATCGCGATGACGCTTACCAGCACTCGCGATGACCGCTTCCTTGACGTAAACGAGGCATTTGAGAGGGGTTCAGGGTGGCGGTGCGACGAGGCCATAGGACGAACTCCCTTCGACCTGAACCTCTGGCCGGACCGGAAAGAACGAGAGGAACTTGTAAAGAGAGCACTTGCAGAAAACGGCGTGTCTGACATCGAAGTGCGTTTTCGGCACAAAGACGGAATGCCGAGGACCGGGCTCGCGTCCGCAGAATTGATTCAAGTCGGCGACGAACCCTGCATTCTCCTCGCGACTGTGGATATCACTGATCGGAAGAAGGCGCAGGAGGATTTGCGACAGAAAGAGTCAGAACTGGCAGAGGCGCAGCACCTTGCGCATGTAGGAAGTTGGCAATTTGATCTAAACGCGCGCAAGCTGTCGTGGTCGGACGAGCTTTTCCGTATTCATGGGCTCGATCCAGGACTCCCACCGCCGCAGTATGAGGAGTTCGCACGCCTTTTCACTGCTGAGAGCTGGGAGCGATTGCGTAAGACGATGGAGGGTGCGATCGAGACCGGAAAGGTAGCTGAAGTTGATTTGGAGCTTGTACGACCTGACGGCAGCAAGAGATGGATCAGTACGCGAGGCCAAGCCGTACGCGACACCGCTGGAAACGTAATTTCGATACACGGAACCAGCCAGGACATCACGGACCGCAAATGTGCCGAGCAGGCGATCCACGAAAGTGAAGAGCGATTCCGGCGGGTTGTAGAACACGTCGGGGATGCGCTGCTTGTCTATGACGTTGAGGGCCGTGCCGTTTTTGCAAATGACCGCTTCTACCAGCTCTTCGGATTTCGGAAGGAACAGTTGCCGACTCTCCAGATCGGCGACCTTGTGGCGCCTGAATATCGGTCCGAGGTACGCGATCGCCACGATCTCCGCATGCGCGGAGAGTCGGCTGCAAACAATTTCGAACTCGAAGGAATTCGGGCAGATGGAAGCCGCATGTGGCTGGAGGTGGATGTCGTACCCACGGTTGGTCGGGACGGGAAGATAACGGGCGGGCAGTCCGTGATGCGGGATATCACGGAGCGCAAACAGGCACAAAGGGCGATCCACGACAGTGAAGAGCGTTTACGTCACCTGATCGAGTCTTCGAACGATTTGGTCTATGAAATGGACTTGACTGGAGCTTACACATACGTTGGTCCGCAGTGCCGCGAGCTCCTAGGCTATGAACCTGAGGAGCTCGTAGGTAAGAAGCCTTTAGACTTCATGCCCGCTGAGGAGGTCCGTCGGATCAAAGAATCGTTCCAGAACAACCTCACTGAGCCAAAAAGCTTTAGCCGGTCGAAGACGACGAGACTGCATAAAGATGGTCGCACAGTCATCTGGGAAACAAATGGAGTTCCCATTTTCGGCAAAAATGGAGAGTTTTGCGGGTATCGAGGTATGGTCCGTGACATTACGGAGCGGCATCAGGCCGAAGAACAACTTCGCGAGAGCGAGGACCGTTTCCGGCGGGTCGTCGAACACATCGCAGACGCGCTCATCGTCGACGATGTCAAAGGCCACATCGTCTTTGCAAATGATCACTTCTTGAATCTTTTTGGCTTTCGCCGGGACGAACTTGAGAATCTTGCCATGGAGGATTACGTTGCACCAGAGTTCCAAGCTGAACTGCGAGATCGCCACCGTCGACGAATGAGTGGCGAAGAGCTAAGCAGCAGATACGAGTTCCAGGGCCTCCGTCGCGACGGCACGCGTCTTTGGATGGATGCCGAGGTTGTAGCAATAAAGGATACTGCCGGCAGAGTTATCGGGTCACAGAGGCTTCTGCGCGATAGGACCGATCAAAAACGGGCGCAACAGGTTCTGCGGGAGAGTGAAGAACGGCTGCGGCATCTGATCAGTTCTTCCAACGATTGGGTTTGGGAGGTGGATTCCAAAGGAACCTACACATACGCAGGGCCGCAGTGCAGTGACATTCTGGGATACGAACCGGCAGAGATCATCGGGAAGACGCCGTTCGATCTGATGCCTCCGGAGGAAGCCCTTCGGGTGGCTGCCATATTCAATCCCATCGCAGCTGAGCGCAAGGCATTCAGGGCACTGAGAAATGTCAACCTGCACAAGGACGGCCACGTCGTGGTGCTGGAGACCAACGGAGTTCCGATTCTCGATTCAGACGGGAGCCTGCGCGGATATCGTGGGATAGATCACGACATCACCGAACGCGACCGTGCGGAACACGCCTTACGCGAAAGCGAAGAAAGATTCCGGCTAGTCGCAAATACGGCCCCGGTGATGATTTGGACGTCCGGAACGGACCAGCAGTGCGACTACTTCAACCGTCCATGGCTTGACTTCACAGGTAAAGCACTTGAGGCAGAACTTGGTGACGGGTGGTTGAAAGGAGTCCACCCGGACGACTCCGAGGTTTGTATACAAACGTACACGAAGGCATTCGATCTGAGAAAATCCTTTGAAATGCAGTATCGATTACGCCGGCATGATGGGCAGTATCGTTGGTTGCTCGACCTCGGCGTACCACGATTCAATGCGGACGGATCTTTTGCAGGCTACATCGGCTCCTGCATCGATATTACAGAACGGAAACAAGTGGAAGAAGCTTTGACCAGCATAGGGCGGAGATTGATTGAAGCCCACGAGGAGGAAAGAACACGGATTGGCAGAGAGCTTCATGACGACATCAACCAACGGCTTGCGTTTATGTCGGTGGAACTGGATCAGTGGTTGAAGGGCCATCATTCGAACGCGCCTGTCCGTGAGCTTATACGCCACACTCAGGAGCGCATCACGGAACTCGCCAGGGACGTACAAAGCCTCTCGCACAGGTTGCATTCGTCGAAGCTCGAATACCTCGGGCTGGCAAGGGCAGCAAGCAGCTTCTGCAGGGAACTATCAGTGCAGTCGAAAGTGGAGATAGCCTTCACTCATGACAGTGTTCCGCTTACCCTTCCCAAGGAGATCTCTTTGTGTGTCTTTCGAGTTCTGCAGGAGGCTCTACAGAACGCAGTGAAGTACAGCGGCGTAGCAGACTTCTCCGTGGACCTTCGTGGTTCCTCCGATTCGATTGAATTGATAGTAAGGGATACCGGACGTGGCTTCGATCCTGCGGAAGCCTTCAATCGCCAAGGCTTGGGGCTGATCAGTATGCGGGAACGACTGCAAATGGTTCACGGAGAGCTGTCGATCCGGTCAACGCCGGGATCCGGCACAACCGTCCGAGCACGCGTTCCCTTAGAGAGTGTCGAGCCTCAGGCGATGGCAGGGTAAGTGGATGGTCTAGATCACAATCTCCGTTCCGAAAAAGTACAGGAGATATCCGCACACTAAAACGGTGATGAATCCAGCGAGAAGCAAGAGTGGTTTGACCAAGCCCCTTCCCCAGGAAATGATAGAGGAATCCAACATCGTCAAGCCCCTGCGCTCAGACTCGCATGGAATGCAGCCCGGCAAACACTCTCGATAGTCGGTGGGTGAATCGAGGTAACTGATTTCAGCCCAGATGCGACAGTCCTGAACATGGAGATAGCTGTCCCTGCCTGTTGGGTGCGGAGTTGCCATCAGGGTCCTCTGCTTCCGGGCGCGCTGTCCTATGTTTAATCTCCTTTGATCTCACGAACAACCCGTAAACCTGACAGATGATCACCAAATGTCGGACTACCCGATTGCGTCTCGGGAACTGGTCCGAGCAAAGCAGAAAACCGTGCGGGGCCGCTCCGGCTCGCTGTCATAACTAACAGTTACGAACAGTACCTTGACTACCTACACTTCGGTGCGAGTAGCCAGCCAGGCGTGCTGAGACAACGCACCCGACAGCAGCCGGATCGAGCCATACAGTTCGGCCATACGTAAAAGGCGAAGGGCGATCTCGCAATGAACAGCAGATATATACGTGGTGTCGAAAAAGCGCTGCTGATCGCAGGTTTGTTGCTGATCACGATCTTCGTGTCCGCACGTATTCACAGGGCAGTCCTTTCCCGGGCGGCAATCAAGTCCTTCAATCTGGAAAAGGAAGCTCCTGCAGCGAAGAACAGCGCTTTCCGTTCTCTCTGGGACAAGCCGTTAACGTTCGACTCGAGCCTTTGGTCGAATCAGAGACTGGCCGCATACGAAGAAAGTCTCGCGGCGCATTTCGCGCCTCCATTGGCTATCTTGCGGATTCGCAAGTTCAAGTTGGAAGTGCCTGTGCTGTCAGGGACAGATGATCTGGCTCTCAATCGAGGTGTTGGGCTCATCGAAGGCACGAACCGCCCGGGAGAAGGCGGGCGGGTCGGAATCGCTGGCCATCGGGACGGGTTCTTCCGAGTTCTGAAAGACATTAGCGCGGGAGACGTGATCGAGTTAGAAACCCTCGATCGGATCGACTTCTACCGGGTTAACGAGGTCGTAATTGTGAAGCCGAATGACGTGTCGGTTTTGCAGCCAACATCCATGCCAACACTGAGTTTGGTGACGTGTTACCCGTTTTATTTCGTAGGCAGCGCCCCCCAACGCTACATAGTCGTTGCATCTCTGGTTGATTCGGGAAAGCCAGGGGCCAACTCCCGAGAGCAACAAAACAATGCTTCAGTCACGTTTGAACCCGTACACAAAGCTTCAACTGCACAATCACAAGCGTCAATCAAGGAGACAAACCAATGAACTCAAATACCAACGGCACGAAAGTGTTGCTGGTGCTCGCCGTGGCGGCAGTAGTTTTTGCCTTCACAGTCAGCATGAGCGCACAAGTGCAAACGTCAACCAACACAGCATCAGGAGCTTCCTCGAAAGAGGTCACTGTCGAGAACGGAGAGGTCGTACTCGTTTCCGGCAACGACCTTGTCGTCAAGATGGCAGATGGCAGCATCCGGCACTTCCCCAACGTTCCCGAAAGTGCACGAGTCAACGTGGACGGCCGCCAGCTCGGGATTCATGACCTGCAACCCGGCATGAAGCTCCAGAAGACGGTCACAGTTACCAAAACCCCAACGGTCGTGACGACTACCAAGCAAGTGACAGGAAAAGTCTGGCAAGTGATGCCGCCAAACTCGGTGATCCTGACTTTGGAAGACGGCACAAACCAGAAATTCAATATCCCCAAGGATCAGAAGTTCAACGTTGATGGTCAGATGACCGATGCGTGGGGACTGAAGAAGGGGATGAAAATATCGGCCACGAAGGTAGTTGAGGAGCCTGTGGACGTATATGAGCATCACCAGCAGGTCTCGGGTACGATGCCACCTCCGCCACCAGCCCCGCCAGCTGACGAACCGATCCTGGTAGCCGTAGCCACACCACCTCCGGCCCCGGCGGCAGAGGCTCCCGCAGAGTTACCGAAGACTGGAAGCATGCTGCCACTCATCGGATTGCTGGGCGGTCTTTTTCTTCTGTCCTCGATTGGGCTCAAGGTAATTCGCAGCACCTTTTGATTGCTGCCGGGGTTCGGGAAGGCGATTCTTTTCTGCCATTCCGAACCCATTTCTTTTTTCGTGGGTTTCTCCCTTGCAAAAATGACAGCGTATGTCAACGGGTGCGAGCGTAGAAATCTATTTTAAGTTTGGATCTAACTGGGTAGCAGGGCACAGATTGAACAGCCCTTCGGGTCAGTGGATTCCGCAGTCACAATAAGGACTAATTCTTCATGTCTGTGACTGCCGCGTTAGAGGGACCGGGAAGTATCTGGATCCGATCCCCCCAATCGCTTAAGCGGCAATGAGGTGGGTCCTTATTGCATACTGAACGAGCTCTGCATTGGTTCTGATGTTCAGTACTTCCATAATTCGATACTTGTGAAATGCGACCGTCCGGGTGGTGAGGTTCAGGACTGCCGCAACTTCCTTCATACACTTCCCCTCAGCGAGGAGCTGCAATACTTCCCGTTGCCTTTCGGTCAGACGATCCGACTCTTCCACCAGCTTCTTATCCTGTCGAAGCAGGAAGTCAACGGTGTCTTTTGCAATCATCGGTGACAGGTAAGACTTTCCACGCAGCACCTCACGCACCGCTATTGCCAGTTCTGAAGCGGCGCACGTCTTTACCAGATAGCCGGAAGCTCCCCGGCGAAACGCTTCAGCCGCCAGATCTGCTTCATGGTTCATCGTCAGAAATATTATCTTTACCGACGGACACAGTTCCTTGGCCTGTTGCCCGGCGTCCAGGCCGTTGAGTAGTGGCATGGAAACATCCACGATGATCAGGTGAGGCCGGAACTCTGCCACGGCCCGCACAAGTGCCCGCCCATCTCGCACAGTGGCCACGATCTCATAGTCCGATTCCAAAAGTTTTTGACAAGCCTCCGCGACCAGAGTGTGGTCATCGGCAATAACAATTTTGGGAAGATTCCTTCGCATATTCTGAAGCATCTTAAGAACTCCGATTGTAGTTTTTTCCTAACTTAACAGTGAGAAGCAGCCCATCATCTAAGACGAGGCTGAAAGGACGCCCAAGACTATTTCCCGTTTTAGCACTTGGCAACTAGCAAATTTACTAGTCGGACGTTCCCAGTTTCTTTAGAGTCTGGGCCATCTGGCTTCATAGAAAGACAGCTTCGAGGTCGCAGCCGTTCAAGCCTGTTACAGACGGGCCTCGTGAAGGCTCATTTGCGATGACCGGAACTGAATCGAAGTTTGAGGAGACTGTCAGCTTTCTCAGTGGGTAGCGCTCCCAACCTTCAATTACGATTCACAGCAAGGTGAGCCTTCCGTGAAGATGGAGGCTCCAATGAGGATCGTTTGCTTCGTCGCACAGATTCACCTGTGGAATTGAAGTCGGGAGGTGCATTCCGTGGACTGCATAGACCTTCCGCCGCGCAGCAAGAGGCACATCCTTATCCTGTGCAAAGTGATTCCGTCGTCCGCGACTCCCGCCTGCTGCGACATCTATCTGAACTGGAGACTAACGACGTTGTTCGGTCGGCTGCCTGGCGCAGATATCCCGCAAATACGATCATCATCGAGCAGAATACTTCGGCGGATCGATTGTTTCTTTTGGTGAAGGGCGCCGCTCGACATTTCTTTATCACGCCAGATGGAAGGAAGGCCTATCTCTTTTGGCTCACGCCGGGAGATGCGTGCGGTGCGGCAACCCTGTTGGCTGAACCAGCCGAGTTCCTCGTGAGTACTGAGATCATTTCAGAGAGTTGGGTGCTTGTGTGGCAGCGTCAGGCGATTCGGGCCCTTGCTGCCAAGCATCCAAGGCTATTAGAGAACGGGCTGTCGATTGCATCGGATTATCTGGTGTGGTATCTGGCGACACATCTGAGTCTCATCTGCGACACTGCGCCGCAGCGGCTCGCTCATGTTCTCCTCAGCCTCGCCCGAGGCATCGGTCGCAAACGCTCGAACGGTATCAGCCTTGAGATCACGAATGAGCAGCTCGCCAGCACGGCACACTTAACGCATTTCACCGTCAGCCGTCTGCTCAATGAATGGCAGCGAAATGGCACGCTCTCAAAAAGCCGCGGAAGGATTCTGCTTTATGATCCTGAACAACTCTTTCGCCAGTCTCGAGAACCTGGACACGAACACTCGTTGAGCCACACCTAAGGGCTGTCCTTTTTCGCCAGGCAGAATACACGCACTCTCACGGATTTCAGCATCATCGAGTTGCCGGGATGTTTTCTCGCACTTCTACGGGTTGACCTGTGCCAACCGGAATTCCATTGGCTTGTCGAACCTCGAACGCCGGCCGCTTATAGTTCTCGGGCAAGTAGCTTTGGGGAATGGTCGTTTCATTTCCATCTCGCAAGGATGCGTAGTGCGGGGAGTTAATTTCGACGCCAGCTTCGTTGAATCTGTCTTGGATGTTCTGATGTAGCGTCGAGTAGATGTTTTGCATGTTGGTCGGTTTTGCTGTATAGGCATTCAATTCGTAGGAAACATAGAAATCGTTCAATGCTGTTTGAAGCACAAACGGACGTGGATCGTGCAACACGTCGTCCGTCGCCAGCGCAGCCGAGATAAGAAGATCGTGTACCTGTCGCCAAGGGGCGTTGTAGCCAATGGTTGCGACGGTGTGGAAGATTACTCCGCCCCTGCGCGCCTCCGCACTGTAGTTCACTACGACTCCGCCAAGTACCGTGCCATTGGGTATAGTGACGATCTCGTTTTTCTGCGTCCGCAGTCTGGTTACAAGCAATGTTTTTTCGACGACCTCTCCAACGTCGTTGCCGATGCGTACAAAATCTCCGATCTGAAACGCACGCATATAAGTAAGGATGGTTCCAGCTATAACATGCGCTACCGCGGAGGTCGAACCGAGGGACAAGAGTACACCGAGGAAAACGGAGATTCCCTTGAAAGCAGGGCTCTGCGATCCTGGAAGGTAGGGGAATGCAACGATGACCGCCGCAGCCAGAATCAAGACCCTGACTAATTTTGCCGTTGGTTCTGCCCAATCTGGGTAGAAGCCGCGTATGCTCAGTTTTTCGTCACGAAGTTCCCCGAAAAAATACTCGTTTACTTTTATGAGATACGAAGTGATCAGGCAGATGAAAGCCAAGAGGATAAGATTTGGAATGTAATCAATTACGGTCTTGCCGAATCCCGCCAGCTCCGAAAAGAGCCACCCGGTCACTTGGTATGACGTATACCTTGTCGACGGAAAGAAACGCAGGAGCAATGTTCCACAAGCTTGCAATGTTGCCAAAACGATAATCCAGAACGCGATGCGCCCCGTTACCATCAGTGGCGGTCTCAAATACTGCCCGATGTGTACGCCCAACAAATGAGCGGAACCAGTCGCCGCCTCACGATTAACGAGGCGGGCTTCCAATTGCTTACGCAGCTTCTTACGGCTCCAGAAGAGTCCGAAGATTAACAAGCCGCAAACGACCGTGGTCATCGCCGCATAGAGCACCCCCCAAACGAAGCGTCTAGCCGTGTGATCATTCCGATACTGTTTCACTACCTGTTTGATGATTTCGGTGTACTCAGCCGCGAGTTGACTTCGCGGACGTTCCGCTCCCTCTGCGTCGGCATCGGTAATACCCATAATCCGCTCGTTGCCAGCGAGGATCTCTGTCCAGGTCGCACGCGGCTCGGAGTGAATCGAGTCGACAGGGATGGCGATTGTCTTGCTTATCGAAAGAATCCGTTGCTGAATCGCTTCTGCTCGTTCTTTGGCAGTGAATCCGCCGATTTGGGCATAGACCACCAGCACCGGTCTTCCATCAATGTTGACAGGAGCACCGGTGTTCTCAACCTCAACGTCGGGCGGCTCATGGGGCAAGTCTTTGGGTTGCTGGGCTTGAAAGTATGCTGTGGAACCGAGGCCAAGGCATGCCAAGGCGGCTACTCTCAATAATCTTCGTACGGATGGCAGGAATTGACGATCTTGATTGGTCGCCGTCCGCTGCAGCACAGATGGCTGAAAGCAGAATGATGTATTCGTCATGATGCACCATGCATCGTCAGTGTGAGTTTACGCGGGGAATTCCCTCCGGACGGACTGGCAGAATTGCTAGCTTGACAAGTCGAGACTCAGAGAATGGCCGATCGACAATGAAGACTTCTTAACTTGCCTGAAGCGAATGAAAGTTGGGGATCCAGTTCCGTTTCAACTGATCAAATGATGCTTGATAGCATACTGAAGCAGAGCCGCGTTGTTCTTAACTCCGAGTACCTGCATCAAGTTGTACTTGTGGAACGCGACGGTACCCGGTTTCACATTCAGAACGCTTGCGATTTCTTTCATCGACATACCTTCGGCAAGCAGTTGCAGGATTTCACTCTGCCTTTTAGTCAGTCTCACTTCCGTACCCAAAGATGTCCGACTGCGCAAAAGGAAATCAACTGTGTCCTTCGTAATCGCGGGCGAGAGATAAGATTCGGATCTGAGAGCGCGCCGGATCGCGTTCACCAGTTCGTTAGCCGGCGAACTCTTCACTACATAAGCTGAGGCGCCACGACGAAATGCCTCAGCAGCGACGTCAGGAGCGGTGTTCATGGTCACAAAAATCAACTTGCATGAAGGAAGCATATGCTTCAATTGCTCGGCTGCGCTCAGACCGTTCAGTTGCGGCATGGATATGTCGAGCACCACGGCATCGGGCCGGAGTTCTCCCGCAACTCTTACTAGATCTCTGCCGTTGTCCACGATCGCGAGGACCTGAAACTCTGGCTCCAGGAGATTCTTGCAGGCTTCCGCCAGGAGTATATGGTCATCTGCAATCACCAAACGTGCCCTGTGACGATTCTCCATGCTCCACCAAACACGCGCGCGCATCTAGTTGTTCTCTTGAGATCGGCGCTTTTCTTGTCCTTATACCACTTGCAACCACTTTATTGAAACCGGAAGCACAGGTAACTGTCATTGATCCCAGTATCAAGCTGTATCCACGTTTGAGCTGTCTGCTGTCATGGCACGCTGCGCATCGGAACGCGTTCGTGAGCATCGATTTCTTGCCCATGCTGGCGCAAAAATCGCTCAGGAATGAGAAAGGCGAGAGGACAGCGTTGGGGAAATGTACAGGTGGTCGTTAAGAATGCTGTGGATGGCGGGCATCAACTCTGTGATGAGATGTGCCTTCAAGACGTATCCGAGCACGCCCAATGAAATGGCTGCATTCACAAACTCAGGATCTTCATGCACGGTAAGGAAGAGGATCTTGATGGGTGAGTCAGACTCTCTTAATCGCGCAGCAACGTCAAATCCGCTTAAGCCAGCCATGAAGATGTCCAATACCAGCACGTCCGGGGACCTTGTTTGTGCCAATTGAAGAACCTGCTCTCCGTTCCCTGCCAGCCCCACAATCTCGCATTCGTCATTAAGCATTGACGAGACCGTCTCAAGAACCTCCTGCCGGTCGTCAGCCAAGAGAACGCGAGGTACCTTCTGACCGAGTGTGAGTGGACTTCTCTTGTTTCGAGGGGTCGTACCGGGATCAACTTCGACGATGTGGGCGAATGCCATGATGCAAACCTACATGTGCAAGGTTGTATCTGTCTGCCCGCAAAGCAAGAAGCCGAGCTTGCATTTTTCGTTAGGTCTTCTTCTTTCAATAACGAGTCTTTGACCCGTAGTTCCTTGAAGATATACCTGTCATTTGTGCCATAGAATCTGCTGAGTGCCGATTGCCTCTGCCGATTCCGGAACAGCGCTTTCATCGATTGCGTCAAGTCATCTTTTGCCGCTCGGGCACGCATGCCGGTTGGATGAGAGCACGCACTGCAAACGATTCCAGCGAGAACCGATGCGAGATGGATAGCGATTTTCGTCAATTGACCAGTTCGCCTCTTCCAAAGGCGAGAGTGCGCTAAAGAGCAACATCGAGTAGCCCACACGCTCACCTGAAATTGCACGAGGTGAAGTTCGAAGCAGCGCCCCCCAGCCGCCCGCCGGACTTCTGAGAATTTCAACCGGGGAGACGGGCTGAAGACAGATTTGCATTGGTAGCTACGAACGGCTCATATCGCCGGATGCCTCGACCCAACTGGCACTTCTGCCAGTTCATGAGGTGGGTGAGCCCTTCTACCCTTTGCTCGAATCATCGTCGTAGCTCATCGGTCCTGCAATGCTCGATGCCGCAGCTCGAGATTGTCCGTGCAGTCGATGAAGGACCACTCGTGCGCTACCTCTTCCGTTTCGAAGGAGCCTGTCCATGCCAGTAAAGGCTGAATTGACCCATGAGTATGGAGCTGTGCAACAAGAACCACTCAGTCAAGTAAAGAGTTGGTGGGATTTGTGGTCTGCTCCAAGCCTCTTAACGATCTCTCTGTTACTTCTGGCGCCTCTGTTCGGATGTGAGAAAGACAAGGTGAATGCCGAAGCACCGCCCCCCGAGGTTGAGGTCGCACCAGTGATGCAGGAAGACGTTCCTCTCTTTACGGAGTGCATCTCGACACTTGACGGGTATGTCAATGCGCAGATTCAGCCACAGGTAACGGGCTACCTGCTTAAGCAAGACTATCGAGAAGGGACGACAGTTCACAAAGGCGACGTCCTATTCGAGATCGATCGCCGTCCATTTGAGGCAGCGCTCGCTCAAGCACAGGGTCAGATGGCCCAAGCTCAGGCGCAGCTCGGCAAGACCCAACTTGATGTTGCGCGCGACACTCCTCTCGCGAAGGAAAGTGCCATCCCTCAGGCACAACTAGACAATGACATTCAGGCGAACCAGGCAGCAGAGGCCATGGTAGCGGCTGCGAAAGCTCAAGTAGACCAGGCAAACCTGAATCTCAATTTCACAAGTGTGCGGTCGCTCATCGATGGTATCGCTGGCTTGGCAAAAGCGCAGATTGGCGACTTGGTGGGACCAACTTCGGTCCTCACCACTGTCTCGGAAGTCGATCCGATCAAAGCGTACTTCGCGCTCAGCGAGCAGGAGTACCTGAAGTTTGCGAACCGCATCAGCCAAGTAACAGAAAGAAAAAAGATGCCCTCTGGCAAGAAAGTCTTGGAGTTGATCCTGTCCGATGGAACGGTGTACTCCCAAAAAGGTTGGGTGGTTCTTGCGGATCGGCAAGTGGATGTGAAGACAGGAACGATTCGACTGGCGGGAGCATTCGACAATCCAGGCGGCATCTTGCGCCCGGGGATGTTTGGCCGCGTGCGTGCCGCGACCGGTGTAGCCAAAGGTGCGCTGCTTGTCCCGCAACGCGCTGTGACTGAAACGCAGGGGAGTTACAGTGTCGTCGTTGTTGGCCCGGACAATAAAGCCAGCATACGGCCGGTGAAAACTGGAGAGCGCATCGGTCAGATGTGGGTCATTACCGACGGTCTACAGCCGGGCGAACAGGTGATTGCGGAAGGTATGCAGAAAGCAAAAGAAGGCGCGCCTGTTCAACCCAAGCAGTTTAAGACGGCGGCACAGGGACAGGGAGAGTAAGCCATGGCAAATTTCTTCATCCGCCGGCCCATCGTCGCGATGGTGATTGCGATTCTGATGGTGATCATGGGCGTCATTGCGATGCGAAGACTCCCGACTGCTCAGTTTCCGAACATCGCTCCACCCGAGGTTCAGGTAAAAGCCACCTATCCGGGCGCAGACGCGGTCACGGTCGAGCAATCGGTTGCGACTCCGATCGAGCAGCAGATGAGCGGCGTCGACAACATGAACTACATGTATTCGAACAATGCCAACAACGGCCAGATGACCTTGACCGTTAATTTCGATATCAAGACAGATCCCAGCACCGATCAGATTCTTGCGCAGATGCGCACCAACCAGGCCAACTCACAATTGCCCAGCGACGTCGTGAACTATGGTGTGACCGTACAGAAATCCACGGCTGCCCCTTTGATGTTGGTTAACCTCTACTCCCCAAAGGGAACCTACGACAACATCTTTCTGGCGAACTTTTCCTACATCAATCTGAACGACCAGTTAACGCGTGTGCCCGGCATTGCGAGTGTTACGGTCTTTGGAGCTGGTCAGTACGCGATGCGTTGCTGGGTGCGGCCCGACAAGCTCGCGAAGATGAACGTGACCGTCCCTGAAATTGTTAAAGCAATTCAGGCGCAGAACACCGTCAATCCCGCCGGACAAATCGGCGGAGAGCCCGTTCCATTGGGTCAGGAGTTTACGTACGCCGTTAAGGCCCAGGGCCGCCTTCCTTCAGCAGAGGAGTTCGGCCAAGTCGTCATTCGTGCAAACTCAGACGGCTCCATATTAAGACTGAAAGACGTTGCTCGTCTGGAACTGGGGGCGCAAACCTACAATCTCGTCGGACGCTACAGCGGGAAACCCGCTGCCGTGATTGCCGTTTATCAGCTTCCCGGAACGAATGCTGTGCAGGCAGCAGCCGGCGTCCGCAAGCTGATGCAGGAAGCCAAGCAGCGCTTCCCTCAGGATCTGGACTATGCCATTGCCCTCGACACCACTCTAGCCGTCACCGAAGGCCTGAAGGAAATCCAGCACACCCTTTTCGAAGCGATCATTCTGGTTATCCTCGTCGTCTACATTTTCTTGCAGGGCTGGCGAGCCACACTGATTCCTCTGCTCGCAGTCCCGGTGTCGCTCATCGGTACATTCGTGGTGTTCCCTTTCATGGGATTTTCAATCAACACACTTTCCCTGTTCGGAATGGTCCTCGCGATCGGATTGGTCGTGGATGACGCGATCGTTGTCGTGGAAGCTGTGGAACACCACATCGAGCATGGCATGACGCCGAAAGATGCGGCGTACAAGGCCATGGAGGAAGTTTCCGGCCCGGTCATTGCAATTGCTCTGATCTTGGCAGCAGTGTTTATCCCAACGGCGTTCATCCCCGGAATCACGGGTCGTCTCTATCAGCAATTCGCGATCACGATCGCTATCTCCGTGATCTTCTCTGCATTCAATGCACTCTCGCTCAGCCCTGCCTTATCGGCTTTGCTGCTGCGCCCCCGCAAAGAAGCGCGCGGCCCGTTAGGAGCATTTTTCCGCTGGTTTAATAAAGTTTTCGGCAGGACCACGGATGGCTACGTCAGTCTGTGCGGCACCTTGATTCGGCGGGCCGGGATGAGCATGCTGCTCTTACTGGGCGTCGCCATCCTGGCAGGATGGTTCGGATCACGCTTGCCGCGCAGTTTCCTGCCTGATGAAGATCAGGGTTACGTCTTCGCAGGACTGCAACTCCCGAACGCTGCTTCTCTCCAGAGAAATGATGAAGTGTCTCGCAAGATAGAAGGCATGATCTTGAAAACTCCGGGTGTCCATTCGGTAACGTCTGTGCTCGGCTTCAGCATGTTGAGCGGAGCCCAGAACACTTACAGTTCTTTCTACTGGATCACTCTAAAAGAGTGGGGCGAAAGAAAAGCTCCAGAGGAGCAGTACGAGGCGATCAAGGCCCACCTGAATAAGGAGCTGTCACAAGTCTCCGAAGGCCTTGCATTCTCTTTCCCGCCGCCTGCGATTCCTGGCGTTGGCGCTTCCGGCGGATTTACGTTCATGCTCGAAGATCGTGTAGGCAAAGATCCGCAATTCCTCAGTGACAATCTGGCAAAGTTCTTGGCGGCGGCGCGCAAGCGTCCTGAATTAGGGTCTGTCTATACCACCGCTCTTCCTATAATTCCCCAGGTGTATGTAGACGTCGACCGTCCGAAAGTGATCGCCCAAGGCGTTCAACTGTCCGACGTTTATAAAACATTGCAGACATTCATGGGCGGATTGCTCGTGAATTACTTCAACCGCTTTGGACGTCAGTGGCAGGTCTACGTTCAAGCCGAAGGCGATTTCCGCACTCGTGCTGAGAATCTCGGTCAGTTCTATGTCACCAATGATGGCGGTCAACCGGTCCCATTGAGCACCTTGACAGCGATCAAACCGAGCACCGGCCCGGAATTCACGCTTCGATACAACCTCTATCGCTGTGCTCAGATCAATGGTGGGGCAGCGCCCGGCTATAGTTCCGGCCAGGCGATGAAGGCTCTCGAAGAAGTTTTCGCCCAAACCATGCCACAGGAAATGGGCTATGACTATATGGGTATGTCATATCAGGAGAAACGAGCTGCGGAAGGAGTTTCGCCGACAGTCGTCTTCTCGATGTCCCTCTTTTTCGTCTTTCTGATTCTTGCTGCTCAATATGAGAGCTGGTCTTTACCTTTCAGCGTCTTGTTAGGCACGCCAATCGCGGTGGCCGGTGCATTCGGCTTCTTATGGATGCGGAACCAGGACAACGATGTCTATGCCCAGATTGGCCTTGTCATGCTCATCGGCTTGGCAGCTAAAAATGCCATCCTGATCGTGGAGTTCGCGAAGATGGAGTATGACAAAGGAAAGTCAGCCGAAGAAGCGGCCCTGATCGGAGCCAAGCTGCGACTCCGGCCGATTCTGATGACGGCATTCGCCTTCATCTTAGGATGTGTGCCTCTGTGGACTGCCTCGGGTGCAGGCGCGATTTCCCGGCGGGTCTTAGGAACCGCTGTAATCGGCGGTATGCTCGCGGCTTCGATAATTGCAATTTTCCTCATTCCAGTCAGCTTCGACGTCGTCGAGCGCTTAGCTCATGGCGCAAAAGGTACCGGGGCTGGGCATATGCCCGTGGCCGTACCCACGGAAGGGGACTAGTTATATGCGCAAGTTCTGCCATCTTGCATTCCTACTGGGTCTGCTTTTGCTCAGCGCGTGCACCGTAGGTCCAAAGTACAAGCGTCCCAACGTACAGGCCCCTGATACATTCCGTGCATCTACACCTGACGCTTCCTCCGCGGCTGCCTCCCTCGGCGACGAAAAGTGGTGGTCTGTTTTTCAGGACCCGCAACTTCAGACGCTGATCCGCGAGGCGCTCGCTCAGAATTATGATGTGCGGATTGCCGCAACGCGAGTGCTTCAGGCACAAGCGGTACTCGGCATCACTCGCGCAGACCAGTTTCCCACGATAACCGGCGGAGCCTCAGCCACGAATGAGAGGTTCGCGCAGACCAGGGTCACTCCGGCATTTGAGACCAGCCCATTCCAAGTGAATCTCGCTCTTTTTTGGGAACTCGACTTCTGGGGCAAGTACCGGCGCGCTACAGAAGCAGCCCGAGCTGACCTGCTGGCAACAGAGTGGGGACAGAAGGCCGTGGTTTCCAGCCTGGTGAGCAACGTCGCGACGGCATACTTCCAGCTACTGGAACTAGACTCCGAAATGCGGATCTCGAGAAACACGTTGGATTCCCGAAGGGAATCCTTGCGACTAGTTGAGATCAGGCAGAAGGGCGGAACTACTTCATTAATGGATGTTCGCCAGTCCGAGCAACTTGTCTACACCGCTTCGGCTGCAATTCCTGACTTAGAGAGACGCACCGAGCAGCAAGAGAATCTCATCAGTATCTTGCTGGGTCGTAACCCAGGGCCGATTACGCGAGGGAGTCAAGCTTTAGTGGATATCGCCATCCCACCGGAAGTCCCATCCGGATTACCCTCTTCCCTGTTAAGCAGACGGCCCGACATTCAGGCGACCGAGCAGCAGCTCATCGCGGCGAACGCCCGTATCGGTGTAGCGAAGGCTGCATATTTCCCGCAGATCACCTTGACCGCCCTTGCCGGCTATCAGAGCCCGGCTTTGACGGATCTATTCAGCGGCCCAGCCGGCCTCTGGAGTTTCGGAGGCCAACTGACACAACCGATCTTCACCGGTGGGAAGATCCGGTCTGGCGTTCGGCTGTCCGAAGCACAAAAAGAGGAAGCAATCCTCAATTATCAACGGTTGATTCAGCAAGCTTTCCGCGAAGTTTCTGATTCCCTCATTGCATACCGCAAGAACCGGGAGTTCCGCGAGCAGGAAGCATTGCTTACCAATGCTGCGGCTGACGCAACCCGGCTATCGGAAAGCCGCTATCGAGGTGGCGTTACCAGCTACCTTGAAGTTCTCGACAGCGATACTCGCCACTTCGATGCCCAGCTCGGACTCTCTCAAGCGCAGCTGAATGAACGTCTCGCCCTGGTGCAGCTCTACAATGCGCTCGGAGGTGGGTGGCAGCAATAAAAGAGCCTGAGCGCATGTTCGAGAACTTCATCAATGATGAAAAACGCGTTCTCGACCCTATGGAGCGAGTCTCCGAGGTTCTCTTCGCGTTGATCATGGTGCTCACGTTCACTTGCTCGTTCGGCGTAGCTGGTGCGGGCCGTGATGATGTTCGGGCAATGCTGGTGGGTGCGCTGGGCTGCAACGTAGCTTGGGGGATCATCGATGCCGTTTTCTATCTTATGGACTGCTTCAGCGCTCGCGGGCGCGCCATTCTAAACCTAACGGCGCTGCAAAACGCGTCGACTTCATTGGAAGCTCATCGCATCATCTCGCAGGCACTTCCTCCGGTACTAGTATCTGTATTATCAAGCGCCGACCTTGAAACGCTCCGCACACGATTGAATAATGTTCGTAGAATTCCGAAAAAGCCATGGCTAAACGGGCGTGAATGGCTTGGTGCGCTTGCGGTCTTCCTCGTCGTTTTTCTATCTACGTTTCCTGTAATAGCCCCGTTCGCAGTCATCAAGGATGCGAGGACCGCATTGAGAACGTCGAACGTGATCGCAATTTTGATGCTGCTCGTCGTGGGATACACGTTCGGAAAATACGCAGGTCACAGGCCCTGGCAAATGGCCATTGCAATGGTTCTGGTAAGCGCAGCGATGGTTGGAATAACCATCTCGCTGGGGGGATGATGAGACTCCTGCTCTGTTGCTGCTCGTATTCACCGGTTCAGCGACACTTCAGATTATCCGCTTTCCTCTGTCAATTCTGGCAGTAGTCCTGTGTCTGCAACTGCTCCTAACCTTAAGTAATTGCGCGACTGGAGATGGTGACTCAGCAGCGTGCCGCTAGTCTGTTTGTGCCTCCTCCTGCAGACGCCCGCTTGAAGCAATCGTCTTCAAGCTAGGAGAGTTAGGATGGAAGTTAACCGTCTCGTCAACCGGCTCGGCGGGGTCACATCGATCGAGAAGACGCTCGCCATCGAACTGGGCGTTGCGGCACCAAGCCTAACAACTTTAGCTCACAGAGGCTTTCTCTTTAAAGCTTCGGGGGTGGGCGACATTTTTGTTCGTAGCCGTTCTCGGCTTACTCATTTTTGTGCCAGTCCGCTGACCTCCGGATTTGTGGTCGCCGCCGCGTGCTACGACAGTCCGTATGCTCCACCATCCACCGCAATGCCTGCAGCTCAAATTGCGTTGAATCTCATGCAGGTTAGCACTTGTGAGGAAAGCATATGGCCGTAGGCGTATCGAGTCTTAAAAAACTGATTCAACCGAAACCCTCGGCATGGAAGGCGCTCAGGAACCATTACAACAAGATGAAAGCGGTACATCTCCAGGAACTATTCGCTGGAGATCCAGCGCGTGGCGACACAATGGCGGCCGAAGGCGCAGGCCTTTACCTGGATTACTCTAAAAACATAATCACCTGGCACACATTGCGACTCCTCATTGACCTGGCAGAAGAATCCGGACTGCAATCACGAATTGATGCTATGTTTCGCGGTGAAAATGTGAATATCACCGAAAAGCGCCCGGCGCTGCACGTAGCTCTCCGAGCTCCCAAAGGCACATCGATTTATGTCGATGGGGCGAACGTGGTCACGAAGATCCATGCCGTGCTTGATCGAATGGCGAGTTTTTGTAATCGAGTTCGGAGTGGAGATTACAAAGGACACGCCGGAAAACGGATCCGAAATGTCGTAACCATCGGGGTTGGCGGATCCCATTTGGGACCCCTGTTGGCGACGGAAGCCCTGGTGCACTATGCCGACCATTCGCTTACATTCCGTTTTGTAGCCAATGTAGACAGCACCGACTTACGGCAGGCTCTCGATGGTCTCGATCCCACCGAGACGCTCTTCATTGTTTCATCGAAGACGTTTCACACTATTGAAACAATGACCAATGCGGAAACGGCAAAACAATGGCTGATTTCTGGATTTGCGGGAGATCAACAGGCTATCGCCAAACACTTCGTGGCCGTTTCCGCAAACATCTCGCAGGTGGTGCAGTTCGGCATTCCAACTTCTAACACATTTGAACTCTGGGACTGGGTCGGCGAACGCTATTCACTTTGTTCCGCGGTTGGCCTGCCAACCATGCTCGCGATTGGGCCGACGAACTTCGCGGCACTCCTCGATGGCTTTCACCAGATGGATATGCACTACCTGGCGACGCCGTTTGATCGGAACCTCCCGATACTCCTGGGGCTGCTGAGCATCTGGTACAACGATTCATTCGGTTCAGATAGCGTTGCGATTCTTCCTTATGAACGCTATCTTCGAAGCTTTCCTGCGTACGTACAGAAACTAATGATGGAGAGTAACGGCAAGCACGTAACACTTATCGGGACAGAGGTAACGCAACAAACTAGTCCGGTTTGCTGGGGCGAAGGCGGCACAAACAGCCAGCACTCCTTCTTCCAATTTCTGCATCAGGGAACAAGGCTCGTGCCCTGCGACTTCATCGCATTTGCCCAACCCATTCAGCCTCTGGGCCGGCATCATGACGTACTCATAGCGAGCATGCTGGCACAAACAGCTGCCCTGGCTTTTGGGAAGACTGCCGATCAAGTGAGGGCCGAGGGCACTCCAGATTGGCTGGTGCCGCATCGCGTATTTGATGGAAACCGTCCTTCGAACACGATCATGGCTGCGCAGCTGACACCTGCGACGTTGGGTGCGCTAATAGCTCTTTACGAGCACTCTGTCTTTACCCAAGGCGTGATCTGGAACATAAATCCCTTCGACCAGTGGGGCATCGAGCTCGGTAATGACTTGACCGAGAAGATGTTACCGCAAGTGGAGAGCGCTGACGATGCACCACTGGAGTGCGACAGTTCGACCTCATCCCTCATCCGGCGCTATCGCGCTCTTCGGAACAAAAAGGCAGACCCATGCGCTGCAGCCTGACGAAGTGATAATGCTCAGTGGCACGACGAATCGTCCTGAAATGTTCCACTTGCCAGCATTTGTCCCAGAAAGCGACCACAGGTAACGATCTTCTGAGAGAGCGGATCGTTTTGCAGCGCCGAATCGGAGATGGCATACTTGGCGGCATCCATGGATTTGCGTGCTTGCAACAACTTGTTGCTCCATTCCTGCACCGCGTCAAATTCTCTGTTCAGTAGCTCATATCCGCTGTGGTCGGCGTCGCTCGATGCAGCTGCGGCTGCCATTGCGAGCCCATTCTGCGCCCGCCCACGATAACCTGAGACCCAGTTCTCCGAAACCGGATACCCGTTCTGGATATCGTTCGAAAGATTACTCGCCCACTCCCTCATCAACGAGATTCCCTCAATTGCAGCTTTCATGAAATCGCGGGTTAAGGCTAAATCTTTGGATCCCTGTGGCTCCGGCATCGGAACCGTTGCACCGCTGCTCGGACCCGGCAACGTCAAGACGATTTGATCTGTTCGATAATCGACGGACCCGTGAGCGATCAGTACGAACTGATTAAGGTCGATGTAGGTCTTATCGTCCATCTGAAAAAGGGCGACCTTGCCCGAGTGTTCATTCACCACGAGTGTGCGGAATTGAGCTCCCGTCTGTGCCGTGGCGAACGCTGACAACAGAGGAACGAGCAGCAGGTACATCATGGCTTTTATTCTGGATCGCATAGTGAGATTCCATTCGCTGAACTCGCGGACGTGAGTGCTCAAATTTCTTGCCCGAAACGAGACTACGCCGTGAGGCTACGCGCCTCCCACTGTCAACATTCATAGCTGCTCGGGACGAGCCCTTCGGTCGACGTAAGACAGGGCATGAGGAGCAGAGACGCGTCAATGCGGCAACTGGGCGATCTGTCACTTTTGGCAGTCGCGAGGTCAGCCCGCATGGGTGATCATTCATCGCGTAAATGGCGCGAATTCGGCATTTCCGCCTAATGGACACACGTCATTATCAAGCCTCACGGCAGATATCTCGGTCTTCGAATGTCTTAGGACTCAACTTCCGAGCATAAACTTTCATTTCCGTTAGGCGGGAACATCATCGATGAGTCCTTCTTTGAGTAATGGCGGAAAGCACCTGTAAGGGGAGGGCATATGCAACTCCAAGTCTCTGGTTCAGGACATGTTGGCGGACTAATCCGAAAACTCATCGCCTTCATATGTGCGATTCTTATGACTCCCGGAGACCTGAGCGTTTTCCAGCCGACGGTGGCATTTGCACAAGAGCAAGAAGCGGCGAAGATTCCTCCAGATCAACTGGATTCTTTGGTCGCTCCGATCGCACTGTACCCCGATCCGCTGCTCAGCCAGGTGTTGGTTGCGTCCACCTATCCGTTGGAGATCGTTCAGCTCCAGCAGTGGCTGGACAAAAACAAGAACCTGAAAGACAAGGCGCTCACGGACGCCGTGCAGAAACAAGACTGGGATGCCAGTATTCAGGCACTCGCACCGCTGCCTGAAGTGGCGAAGTACCTGTCAGATAACATTAAGTGGACCACTGACCTCGGAAACGCATTCCTAGCCCAGCAAAACGACGTAATGGATGCGGTACAGCGGATGCGTAAGAAGGCAAACGATAAAGGTAACCTGAAATCCACCGAACAACAGAAAGTGGAAACTAAGGTCGTGGAAAGCAAGCAAGTAATTGTCATTGAGCAAGCGAACCCCCAAGTCGTATACGTTCCTAGCTACAATCCAACTGTCGTCTATGGAGCTCCTCCCTATCCTTACCCGCCCGTGACTTATCCTCCACCTGGATACTACGCGGCCGGCATGGCCATTTCATTTGGAGTCGGCATGATGATGGGCGCCGCATTTAGCGGTGGTTGGGGGTGGAACTGCGGATGGGGTGGCAACAATAACGTCTACATCAATAACAACAACAACTTCGTGAATAATTCCAATCGCAACACGAATATAAACCGGAACACAAACGTTGCAAACCGGTCTGGCAATAATACCTGGCAGCACAATCCGCAACACCGCGGCGGCACTCCGTATCCCAACCGAAATACAGCCAACCGCTTCAACGGCACAACGCGCGGTGACTCTTTGTCGAACCGTCAAGCAAATGCACGCCAAAACCAGGCGCAGCGCGGAGACCGGCAGCAGGCCGGCAATCGAGACCGCGGTTCTGTTGGCGATAGAGATCGCGGCTCTGCCGGCGATAGAGACCGCGGTTCAGGGGGAAATAGACCGCAGCAGGCTGCAGGTCGCGAGCGGGTTAATTCCGGTGACCGACAGGGTGGAGCAGGCGATCGCACAGGCGCTTCTGATCGCAGTGCTGGGGGCGGTAATCGGGGCTCGGGTGGAGATCGCGTGGGGAACCGAAGCGTTTCCAGCGGCGGAGGCTCTCGTGACTCAAGCGCGTTGGGAGGCGGCGGGGGCATGAACGGCAACAGCGCCCGGAGCAGTAGCGCGCGCGGATCTTCCAGCATGGGTGCATCACGTGGCGGTGGCGGATCGCGCGGTGGTGGTTCACGGGGTGGTGGTGGTGGACGTCGTCGTTAAGGAATCACGAGCAGAGAGGAGATCGTTATGAGAATTTCACGAGCTAACTACGATGCGCACACTGCGACTATTCACCTGTTGCTGATGCTCGCCTGCTGCTCACTGCTGTGTAATGTCGCGTTCTCACAATCTGCGCCTCCGCAGGAAACATCGGCGGGCTCCACGGTTGTTCAGGAGTCGTTTGCAACTCCACAGTCTGCGGCTGACGCACTAATCAAAGCCTTAACGGACTACAACGTTCCCGAACTCACAAAGATCTTTGGTCCAGATGGTAAGGACTTTGTCACTACTGCGGACCCTGTTCAGGACAAGGCACTTGCCGAAGCCTTTGTGCGCAAAGCGCAAGAAAAACAATCCGTCACAATCGATCCAAAGAACGGGTCGCGGGCTACACTCGTAGTCGGAAACGATGACTGGCCGTTCCCTGTTCCAATCGTCAAGAAATCGCATAAGTGGAGCTTTGATTCCAAACAAGGGCACAATGAGATCCTCTACCGGCGTATCGGTGCAAATGAACTTGACGCGATTAATGTCTGTCGCGGATTCGTGGAAGCACAAAAAGAGTATGCGGCTCAGATCCACGACGACTCGGGTGTCAATCAATATGCACAGAAGATCATTAGCACTCCCGGCAAACAGGATGGCCTGTACTGGAAAAATGCGGATGGAACACCTGGTGGTCCGGTCAGCGAAGCTGCTGCTCGTGCGATTCAGGAAGGCTATTCTCTGGATTCTCCGTCCGGATATCACGGTTACTACTTCAAGGTATTGAAGGGTCAAGGTCCAGCGGCACGCCTGGGGCAGTTGGATTATGTGATTAATGGAATCATGATCGGAGGATTTGCACTCGTAGCTGTTCCTGCCGAATACCGTGTTACTGGCGTGAAAACGTTCATCGTGAGCTACGATGGCGTCGTATACGAGAAGGACATGGGGCCTAACTCACTCGATATTGCCAAGAACATGGATCGATACAATCCGGATAAGACGTGGCAAGTTACAAACGACGAATTAGACGACGATGACTCCGTCGCTCAGAACTAGCACCGCCTGAATGCGTTCTTGGGATCATACCTGGATCAAGTCTGAACGCTGGTAAAGTCTGCAGATTGCCGTTCATCTCTCAGAGCCAGAAATGAAGGTTCCGGCGGCCTCAGGCTTCTCCACACTCGCAGCCAAATATGTTCGGCAGTGGAGCACACATTTCCAGCGTCGGACTGCCGCATACCGGGCAGAGCGGGGCCATCACCGGATGTTGAGACTGGATCCCAATGAACGAGTTGCACGCGCCACACTGCCACAGTGCCGCTTGTGCTGACGGGCCTAGGTGCTGAAGGACGGGAGTTGGCATGGTGAGCCTCACGGTTTCGGGTATCGCTAGCCATAACTGCAGCACATCCTACCTGCACCTACTAATAGGAGTTAACTGCTAGAAGTATCAGCATCGGCCAGTTCAACTCCCGTAAGTGGTCGCGCACTGTTCCGATTGACAGTGCCGTTCTGGGATCGCTGAGTCTAGTGTTGGCCTCACAAGGCTGCCTCGGAGAACCATGTGAAGACTACTCGGACTTTTCGTTGCGCCCTAATTCTGTCGGTTCTGGCAACCGCTTCGCTCTCGTGCTTAGCTCAGAAAGTAAAAGTGGGATACGACAAAGGAACTAATTTCTCGAAGTTCAAAACATATTCCTGGGCTGAACCCGCCATGCCTCCTGTAAGGCCGGCACTCTTCGAAGCGGTGATGGGACAGGTTGAGACCCAGCTAGAGGCGAAGGGACTCACCAAGGTTCCCAAAGACGGCGACTTGACCCTTACGCCATCCGGTGGCGTTGATTACGGATTTGCTGGAGTCGCGAGCACGCCTTATTCCCCCACCTACGGCGGGCCTCCGCCGTCCATTAACGGCGGAATGTGGACGGGGGCGACCGGCCCCTCAAGTGCAGGTACCTATGTAACAGAAGGAACCCTGGTGCTGACGTTCGTCGATCGAGCGAGTAATACGATGGTGTGGTCGGGCTCCGTCAAACAGAAACTAGATATCGAACAGAAGAACAAGTCTTTGGAACTAGTCGACAAAGCAGTTATTAAACTCCTCAAGCAGTTTCCTGGCAAAAAGTGAAGTTCATTTCCATGTCCTCTGTCATGAAGAACAGTTCTTTCCGTTGCAGTTAGGACCGACAATTCCATCCCAGTTTCGAGTTGCTTAGCCCGCGGATAATTCGCGGGCTGCTCCGCGCCATGAATCGCTCCTCTCATTTTCGATTTAGCCTTCTTGGGCCGTCGTGGCCTTTTCTCGTTGGCGTTTTCGTCGTCTTCATTTTCTCCCCTCTGTTTGCACGGGTGCGCTCTGGGGACACTGAATCGCTGGCCAAAGTGGCACCTGCCCCGTCGAGCGAGAGTTCAGGATGTGATCGGTTACATGCGAGTGAGAGGTCGGGAAAAACGAATACGAACTGGCTCAGGACGGAATCGGAATGGACCCTGGGCAGCAAACTCGCCGCGAATGCAGAACAAAATGTCGAGATGATCACCGACAGTTTCGTCGTTCAATACGTGAATCGGCTTGAGCAGAAAATCGTTGATCGATCTGAACTGCCAGGCTGCTTTGTCGTGAAGATTCTGATCGACTCGGAACCGAATGCCTATTCACTGCCGGGCGGATTCATCTATGTCACGAGCGGACTCGTCCAGCGTACGGACACGGAAGCGGAACTGGCTGGAGCACTTGCCCACGAAACCGCTCACGTAACACTGCACCATATGACCAGATTTCAAGCTCAAACGCGGAGGTGGCGACGGTTTGCCCTTTTTAGCAGTCCCGCCGGGTATCTCTTGCGTCGCTACCTGGGGCCTCTTCTGATGTACAGCCTGATACGTCAAGAAGAGTTTGAAGCTGACAGAATCGGAATGCAGTACCAGACAATGGCCGGGTACGACTCACTTGAGTTCTGCAGACTTCTGCAAAATGCGATCCCTGATGAAACAGGGACGACGCTCCTAGATCGGCTCTATGACACACATCCTGCGACCGGATCGAGAGTAAGGCGACTGCAATCGCTCAGCCGAAGTTCGACTTCTTCTCAGGCCGGTTATCTTCTGAATACAAGCGACTTCGATATGATGAAAACCTACTTCGCCAAACTCAGTTCTCCTTAATAAGAAACTCTGTCATTTCTTCTAGTAGCGCGGTGGCGACATTCTTATAGTCTCGATCTGCGCCTTCGCTATATATGCGATCGAACTGCGTCCTCTCAGTCTTTTCCGCACTGGCATTTCTCGCGTCGCCTCTGCCTCCTCACAGGCCTTCGTGGAATGCAATCTCCAACCAAGCGGAGGTTAAGACAACTGTCCAAGAGGTTGTCGCAGCGGGAAAACTCACTGACCTCCGGTGGCCAGACTTTTCGGATTACAAAGCCGCCGTTGCGAGTTTTTATGAGCAAAACGGATATGCGGCCGCTTGGATTGATGGTGCTAAACCGTCTGCCCAGGCACTGTCATTGATCGCCACGTTTCGTAATGCATCGGAGAAAGGTTTGGATCCCGAAGCCTATGATGCTTCCCGCTGGGATGGCCGGCTTTCTGGTCTAAATGATTCGGCAATAAACATCGCTCGCGCGGATGTGGCTCTCACAGTTTGCGCAATGCGATTCATCAGCGACCTCCACATCGGTCGCATCAATCCCCAGCATTTCAAATTTGGTTTGGACGTCGATAACAAGAAATATGATCTCGCGCACTTTTTGCACGATCGTCTGCTACCGCCTTCAGATGTACCAGCAGTGTTGGACTCTATCGAGCCTCCCTTTGCAGGGTACCGTCGCAGTGAAGCAGCATTGGCCCGCTATACAGATTTGGCCACTCGTGACGACGGCGAACAACTTCCGGTTCCGCCGAAACCTGTCGATCCGGGACAGACATATGCTGGAGCACCCCGCCTTGCTCGTCTTCTTGTGCTGGTTGGCGACCTGCCCCCCGACTACAAAGCGTCCGACTCTCAAGTTTATGACGGTGCCGTAATTGAGGCCGTAAAGCATTTTCAGCGACGACATGGCCTCGGGGACGATGGACGGCTGGGCAAAGAGACCATCAAGCAACTGAACGTTCCTCTATCGGCGCGAGTTCGCCAGTTGCAGCTTGCGTTGGAGCGGTGGCGTTGGCTGCCGTCAGAATTCCCAGCGCCTCCGATTATTGTGAATATCCCCGATTTTCGCCTCCGCGCTCTTGACGATAATAATAAGGTTGCGCTGGAGATGCGCGTCGTCGTCGGAAAGTCGATGCGCACTCAAACCCCAGTCTTCTCCCGCGACATGACTTTCGTCGTCCTGCGACCTTACTGGAATGTCCCTCCCAGCATTCTGCGCGGCGAAATCGTTCGCTCGATCGAGCGCGACCGAAATTACATTGCTAACAAGCGTTATGAGGTCACTACGAATGCTGGTGACGTGGTAACGTCCGGCGTAATTTCAGATGACGTTCTCGCTCAATTGAAAGCCGGAAAACTTGCGGTTCGGCAGAAACCGGGACCTGCCAACGCACTCGGCCTAGTGAAGCTTATGTTCCCCAACGAGTACAACGTCTACTTGCACAGCACGCCAGCGGCAGAGCTGTTTTCGCGAACACGACGTGACTTCAGCCATGGTTGTATACGCGTCGAGAAACCTGCCGAACTCACGGCATGGACGCTGCGCAATAATCCGGGATGGACAGTCGAACGCGTGAAAGAGTCGATGACCAGCGGGAAGGACAACGTTTCTATAACTCTAGGCCGGAAGGTTCCGGTCTTCATTGTGTACGCTACTGCACTCGCCTACGACAACGATGAGGTTCACTTCTACGACGACATCTATGGGCACGACTCAAGGCTCGACCAAGCCCTTGCCAAAGGGTACCCGTACCCATAAAGGCAGCAACGTCTACCAACGGCGAACGCGCCCGGTGTCGACGTGGACGAAATTGGAATTGGCGTAGTAGCCGACGCCACCGCGATGCAGAGCCAGTGCGGCGTCTCGCAGTTTGGCGGCGGATACGCCTGGTACGCGAATATCGATGGCCATTCCCCGCATGTGTAGGCTGTGCCGGGCCACACCATGCCCATGGGTTCGAAGGTATTCATTGGTGTACGGCGTTCGATAGCCACACACCACCTGAATCTGCCCATCGCGATGACCAACCGAAGCGACTACGTCATGCAGCAGATCAAAAACCTGTGGATCATATTCGTGGATCGATCCTGTTCGATAATCGCGCAAATACTCATTGATTCTCGCGAGGGCGCCAGAGTCGTATTGGTCTCCGTGACGGTACACAACATCGAGGCGTTCCCGTGTATGAATGTTGTAAAGGTGGAGTTGATAGTCGGACTCATCCGGCAGACTTGCCGCGAAACTTCCTGCCACTCCAAATCCCAGGAAAAACAAAATCAGGGCAAAACTTCGTAGACGATCACAGAACACTCATCACCTCTCGCAGACAGGGAAGACAGTTTAGGTATGTCGGGGCAATCCTCGTGCGGGAAAGCCACGTACCGTTTCTGTCATGTTAGCGCGTGTGGTTCTTCTTTGTCGTTGCCCGTGCGCAAGCATTCTTGCGAACCCGGGCATGTGTAGAAAGGCGCAATAGCCGACTGACACACTCCTCCTGATCCAGACATGGCTTCAGTTCTGGAAGAAGTGCCAGTTCTCCAACCGAGGTCAGGCTACCTAGTCTAGCGAGTGGCTTGCAGTGACAATGACGGTAGCAGGTCTCATGGGAGTTGCTGATTGGCGCGAGACGGTTTGGCAGCCTCAATACACTCGACCCTGTCGCCCCGAAATCGATTTCGAATATCGGAAACAGAGGCGAAGTTAGCGTCCGTCGATCGAGTAAGGGGGCAGATGTACTGCGAATTTCGAGGCCTTATCAGTGTCACCCTCTTGCTGATCATGTCGATATGTGCGCGGGCCCAGGAACCTTCGTCTCAGCCTCCTGCAGATGCCCCGAAAACCGAGCCTCCAAAAGATCAGCGCGAGACCGGTTTGCCTAAGAACATAGATTGGACCTTCAACTTTGACGCAGCCTGGGGAACCTTCGGTTTCGGAAACTCTCTGTACACCGATGTAAGGCCCGACCCTTCTGAAAATTTAAGCGATAACTGGTTCGAGGGTTTCATCAAACCTGCGCTCTCTGCCAGCTACAACATAGGAAAGAGCCAACTCTACGGCAAAGTCAGCGCAGTGGGCGAACGCACGTATGGAGCACCGCCCACGCTTGTCGGAGAAAGTGCCTCGTCGTTCAAGCAGGAAGACTTGTATATCGGATGGCGATCCGGAACTTCCTTGGGTGGCTCGGAGAACCTGATTGATCTCACTGTCGGCCGAGCACCATTCACGATCGGGCGTGGATTCCTCATCTGGGATGGCACCGGCGAGGGTGGGAGCCGAGGCGGATATTGGAGCAATGCTCGCAAGGCCTGGCGTTATGCGGGGATCGCTCGGCTCCAACCGGGAAAACACAAGATCGAAGGATTCTGGGTCGAACGCGACGACGTTCCGGAAGCTGAAACGGGTTCTCGTTTGACTGGCGTGAATTACGAGTACTCCCCCGCGGAGAATTCAACTTTCGGCGCTAGCTACATCAAGTCTTTCGCCCACCCAAATGTTCTCCCAGACCGCGACGGGATGAACGTATTCAACGCACGCGCTTATACCGCGCCTCTCTTCAAACTGCCCGATCTCTCATTCGAATTTGAATATGCGTATGAAGAAAATCATAAGCGCATGCACTCGACCGCGTGGACGGCGCTCGGTGCGTACCAATTCAGCAGGTTGCCATGGACTCCAAAACTGTCGTACCGTTACGCATTCTTCGAGGGAGATAACCCCAACACTCTTGAGAGAGAGGCTTTCGATCCTCTCTATGTTGGCTTCTACGACTGGGGCTCGTGGTGGCAAGGTGAGATCGCTGGTGAATACTTCCTGGCGAACTCCAATAACATTTCGTACCAGCTACGGATACACATGACGCCAACCAACAAATTGGGGTGGGGAGTGATGAGCTATTGGTTCCACATCGATCAGCCAAGAACATTCGGTCCTGCTGGCGTCACGTCTTCAAATGCGCTTTTCGAATTCGACTCGTACGCCGATTGGAAGTTCTACAAGAATTTCACTCTCAGCTTCGTTGGAGCGATCGCCGATCCTCACAAAGCCGTGCAAGAGGCCTACAACCGGAAGAGCACCTTTACCTACGGCATGGTGTACATTGCCTACTCTTACTAACGAAGTTCAAAACCACAGGACGAAAACGTCATCGGCCCCAGAGGACGGATTCCAAGAAAACAGAGGAGGTTCACTGCCCTCGACACAGAATCCCGGACTGAAGAGGCGCTCAAATTCCACGGACCAGGTTGCCGATTCAAAGAAGCCGCCCTTCCGGATTAATGTGGGCGGCTTCGCCTCGGGGGAAGGCTGATTATTTCACCAGATACGTGCTATACGATGTTCCGCGTTGCGGTGCAATACCTCGGCCAAGATTCCTCGCATGTTAATACCGATTCGATACCGTTTAGCTGTCCTCTCAATGCTCTTCAGCAACGTTTCCCAAGTTCCAATATGGTAAAAATCAAGCAGATGCGAACTGACAAGCTTAAATCCACTACAGTTCGGTTCACTGACGCCGACCTGCATCTGATTGATTCTTTACAGGAAAAGCTTGGCCTCGGGATGATTCAAGTCATCCGACTGGCTATCAGGCGCCTGGCTGAGATTGAGAACGTAGACTCGTGGCCATCTATCCGGAAAAATGGCTAAGAGAACTGAAGTTCCCGTTACGATCTCTGGAACAAAGCTGGTTGTGTTTCCTCACCCCTGACATTGTCTCGGCAATACGTTTCGCCCGAAAGATGCAATCACAAGAATAAGTCGTCATTGCTGTGGCGCAACGACTATGGAAGCTTCAGAAGATATTCTCATCGGAGTGGGGCTCGTCCCCACTTCCCTTCCACAGGGAATAAAACTCTGTGAGAGCGGTTGAAGAAACATGAAAAAGATCAGCAACAATCCAGAAGCACGATGGCCTAGCGACGAAATGGTTGAACGTCTGCGCGAGAAACTTCACAACCGAATCGCGCGCGAGGAACTCGAGTCCGCATGGCGCCTGGAAGCTTTGGACCGTCTCATCAGCGTTCTGCAGTTGGAACCGACGGCTTTTCAGCGGCTTTGGGTTGAACCACTCATGTCCGCTGGTGCAACAATGGATGTGGCGATTTCCAGTATCATCGCGTCGTATTTCCAGCCAAACTGATTGGACCATTGAACAGGTCCAGCTAACAATCCATGGGTTTCGCGAGCCGTTTCCACGAAGCTGCAACTCCATAGATTCTGAGTCCTATCTCTCAGCACGTTTTCCATGGCGATCCGCCTGTCGCACCTCCTGTCCCTAGAATTCTTTTCGGTAGCAAACCATTTCCGGAACCGCAGCGATAATACTTACGACTCGCAGTGCACTGGTATTTCTGCCAGTGCACTTACCCAAACCACATGGATATGTTTTGTGGGACCGCGCCGAAGGAGGTGTGTCTGTCATGAGAAGAATGAGCTTGTTCATGGCTGTCGCGTTGTTCTGCTGCACCTCGTCCGCATTTGTACTCGGACAAGAGGAAACCACCGTTAAGGGTTTGATTACCAACAGGAGTGCGGACGCCCTCACCCTGAAGACCGATTATGGTTCTCAGACTGTCACGCTCACCGATGCCACCAAGGTGCAATCGCCGAAGGGCCTTGGCCTTCGCAAGCAACAAATGTCGTGGACCAATCTTATGCCCGGTCTGAAGGTCAGCGTGAAAGGCATTTCGACCGGAGAGGGCAAGTTCGCAGCCAAGACAATTACCTTCAGCAAAGACGACCTCCAGACCGCAAGCATGATCCAAGCTGGATTGACGCCTACTGAAGAAAAAGTAGCGGCGAATCAGATGCAGATCGCTAGCAATAAAGAAAACATTTCCATGAACGAGGCAAACATCGCGGCCAACAAAGCGCAGATTTCGGAAAATCAAGAAGAAGTCAGCAAACGCTTTTCCGATCTGGCAGATTACGATGTGAAAGACGAGGTAGCGGTTTATTTTGCATCGGGCAAATCAGGAATCGCGGAGAAAGACAAGGCGTCGCTTGCCACGTTGGCATCGAATGCGACCAAGCTATCGGGCTACATTATCGAAGTAAAAGGATTCGCGGATTCCACCGGGAATGCCGCCGCGAATCAAAGCTTAAGCAAGGACCGTGCGTACGCGGTGGTTAACTATCTGATGCAGGATTGCAATGTTCCACCACGCCACATAGTCTCGCCCGGAGCTATGGGCATTTCAAATCCAGCGGCCTCGAATGAGACGTCGCAAGGACGCTCACAGAACCGTCGAGTCGAAGTGAAGGTCCTCCTGAACCGCGGCCTCGCAGCCAGTGGTTCGTAGGGGTCCTGAAGAGCAGAGGCGGTGGTATTGCCCCCCACGCACACTACCGCCATCCTCACAACTAAGAGTCTTTCTTACTTCGACGCGCGCGAAGTGAGATGGGAGGAGTTTGCCGTAGAAGACTCGCGCCGGCGCGGCGAACTCTCATCGGATGTGAGCTATCTTCGGCGACCTCCTCCTCGAAAGCCGCCGCCCATGGCACCACTGAAGTTTTGTGTCCGCTGCTGACCTAGGGACCGCGATTGCTGCTGTCGCTGAAGATTGGGCTGGGGCTTGTCGGTCGATTTCCATCCGCTCCCGGTATTTTGCGACCAATTTCCGGTTTGACGATCGTAGCGATAAACGTTTCCGTCCTTGCCCGCGTAGACGTTGTTCCCGCCTGCTGCCACGCCAGCACCGGTGTTTGTGTTGTAAGCGAACCCGCCGCGGCCGGCGACACCTCCGCCGCTGTAGATATTTCCCGCATACCCAGCTCCAGCGCCCGCCACGATTCCGGTTTTCGGATCGTAGGCGGCAGCGCCTCTCCCGCCGTAAGTATTTCCGGTATAAATATTTGTGTTCGTTCCGCGACCCGCTACTCCTACAGTGCCACGCTGCGTATTTTGAAAACCTGTCCGATTTGCCGCTCCATAATTTCCCGTATAGGGATTAGCCCAGGCGGCTTGAGTGTGCTGATAAGCGGTATTGCCCCAGCGCCCATAAACATTCGCGCTAGCGTAGCCTCCGTATCCATAACCCCACGCAGGTCCCCAGCAACACGGCCCGTAATATCCCCATGGGCCCCACCACGGGTAATAATAAGGATAGCCATACGTATATCCGACCCCGATCGTAAGGCTCCACCCTGTTCCCGAAGTCCACGTGGTCGCCACGCCCACCCCGTAGGTATATGGAGCCCCATACCAGTAGGCTCCTACATACGGCGGATAGTAGTAGCCGGTTCCATAAACAACCGTCGTCGTTGTTGAAGACACGACTGTGCCGTAGTAGCCGGGCGTGTATCCAACGTAAACCACCTCTGGAGTGGAGCGATACACCTTCACGTAGGTGACGTAGTGTAACGGAGAACTCGGAGGAATTGCGTAGACCTCCTCTGGTACTGATGTGGCAACCGCCCAGGGCCCCGTCGCACTAGCTCCCACAAACCAAACGGCATTTTCGACAGCATAATATTCGTTTTTAACTTGGATGACTGGAGTGGCTGTATTCACGGCATATTGCAGCGACGTCCCTTCGAGTCTGTCGAACTTGGGATCGCCATCGTACTTCACTTCACAATGTGCCTCATTGCGCGTAATCGTCGCAGTCTGCGGAATTGAATTGGCGATCAACGCTTCCTGCGCGGGCGTAGTACCCGGAACCGATACCAAAACTCCAGCTTTGGAGCTGTTTTCAGGAATTTTCGCAAACCCTGGCGGCAGGTTCTGGCCAGCGACAAATTCCCATGGGCCGTGCTCCAGCGACTTCGATTGGAACCAGCGGCCGGCCAACAGAATGTAATAAGTGTGGGCTTCAGGATCCTGGAAGATGTTCGCCGTTGTGTTCTTGACGTATTTCAGCTTCGCTTCGGGAATCATCTCAAACTGTGGCGGCCCTTCGCTCATGAGCAACTCGGTGGGAACCGATTTCACATAGATTGCCGGAATCTTCCCTTCCTTATTCGCTTTCTTCAATGAAGGCGGTGTGCTTCCTTCCTCCGTTTTCTCCTGTTGCCTTTCCTGTATCGCCTTCGTAATTTCCTTCATGTCATCTGGAATTTTCGACGCGTAGGACCACGGACCGTCTAACGAAGCGGCTTCGAGCCAGCCGTCCATCACATTCAGGTAGTACTTTGTACTTTGCGCATCCAGCAGGATGAACGCCTGTGAGTTGAGAACTTTCTTTAGTGACGTGCCCCCAACATCGCGGAACTGGACAGGACCGTCAATCACAACGAGCATGGAGGGCTTCGTCGTGAAAATGATCTGAGGAGGATCGTTCTTTACTGCCAATCCCTTGACGTCAGACGTTTCCACCGAAAGCGCCGCCAGCGCCGTTTCCAGCCTGTCGAGCGCAATGACTCTGGATTTGCCCGCCAGCTTGGTCTTCAAGAACGCTTCATATTCGGTTTGCTTTGATTCCAGTGCGGGGAATTTGAGTTTTGTTAGCTGAAAGTTGTCGAGCGTAACCCGCCGGTTGACCTTATCGACTTCGGTTCGAGCGGTGAACCAAACCACACCGTAGTTCAGTTTTTTGGTGCTTTTATTCTCGACCGAGAGCGCGGCATAGAGGCTGATCTCATCATCGCGCCAACCGTCAAGCTGAGGTTGATACATGAGGAGTTTTTCGTCCCCCAGATCAGCTTGGCGTGGCCAATCCCAGTCCACCTTTTGACTATTTTTATTCGAGGTTTCGTTCGAGGCTGCCAACGAAGCACTCGGTGCGTCGGGTAGCGATTCGGTTTGTGCATTCACCAGCAGCGAGGCACAGCACATCCAAAGCGGAATCAGTAAATGAACGATAGGAGTCCAGCAAACACGCATAGTTGCCTTTCGCGACGAACGAGAGAGGGCAGAGGCACCTATATCCCAGGCCCGCTGACACATCCGCCCAATGAGGCACAGGGTCGCAAGAAAATCGTAATCGCCGGAGAGTTGAGTCTGCGCCTGTGTCTTATTACAGTGACTGGCGTTTCAGTGAAAGCACTTGTCTCGCGAATGCGTGCTCCGAGACATCACTGCAGCTTTTGACAGTTCGCTCTCCGGGTACCTTTCGAATACCATGTCTCGAATCAATCACAGTCGGCAGACCTGCTCGGGATCACTCCGCACACGAAGTTCAGCATCCCGCTTACTGCCACGAACGAAGAGTGCATGCGCTCCGTGTCCAAGTTTTCGCGATTTGTTCCGATCACAAACTGGTTGCCAGACAGCACAGCCGATAGCATCCGCGCGGACGTCATTGCCGGCATCGCTGTAGCTGGCCTTCTCGTACCGGAAGGCATGGCTTATGCCGGAATTGCAGGTGTTCCCCCGCAAATGGGTCTGTACGCTGCGCTCGCAGGAATGGCGACCTACGCCATATTCGGCACATCACGCCAGCTCGCTGTCACTGCGACCTCATCTTCAGCCGCCATGCTGGCTGCTCTAGTGGCTCCTATGGCCGCTGGGGATCCAAGCAAGTACGCGATGCTCGCATCCACCGCCGCAGTGATGGCAGGCCTGATTTTTCTTGCCGGGGGGATTCTCAAACTCGGATCAGTCTCGGAATTCATATCAAAACCAGTGCTCAAAGGTTTTGTTTTTGGCCTAGCTCTTACGATCATGGTGAAGCAGGTGCATAAGCTCACGGGGATCTCGGGGGGCCAAGGAAACTTTTTCCACCAGACTTGGCACGCGATTACCTCGCTTCGGGAACTGAATCTTTGGACGACGCTGGTGGGGGTGACCGCCATCGTATTTATGTTCCTCGTGGGAAAAATCGCACCGCGTGTTCCGTCCGCTCTAGCGGTGCTGGTGTTGGGAACGATTGCAGTTCCCTTGCTCGGCCTTCACTCGCATGGTGTGGAAGTGGTTGGCAGGATCCAGGCTGGAATGCCATCGCTCGCCATTCCCAGAATCAATGAAGACGAAGTTGCGGACCTCTTCGTTGGGGCGATTGGAATCGTTCTGGTACTGGTGGCCGAATCTCTGGCCGCAGGGCGCACCTTTGCGTCGAAGAATAAATATGACATCGATCCCAGTCAGGAGCTCAATGCAATCGGAGCAGCAAACATCGCATCCGGTCTGATTGGGGGGATTATCGTGGGCGGAGGCATGTCAGGCACAGCTGCCAACGATACCAGTGGCGCCCGGACTCAACTCTCGACGATCACCGCATCCCTCTCTGTTGCAGTCACCCTGGCCTTCCTTTTGCCTCTGATCCAGAATCTTCCGGAAGCCGTACTGGGCGCGATCGTAGTTCACGCAGTGGCTCATTTGGCCGACACCAAAACCCTCGCATATTATGCGAAGCTGCGCACGGGCAGCATCTGGATTGCCTTGATCGCCCTGCTTGGAGTGCTGCAGATGGGAATCCTGAAAGGACTGATGTTCGCAGTCGGACTCACGCTCATCGCGTTGATGTGGAGGCTCAGCAAGCCGCAAGATTCTGTTCTCGGAAGAATCCCTGGGTCCCGAAGTTTTGTGGACATCCATCGCCATCCCGAAGCTGAACAAATCCCAGGTTTGCTGATTTTCCGGCCAAATGGAGTTTTGTTTTTCGCTAACGCGAATCGAGTACGAAATCGGCTGCGCGAACTTGTCAATTTGGATCGTACGGATGTACGGGAGATCCTGCTCAATCTGGAAGCGTGCCCTGAAACTGACGTAACCAGTCTTGAGATGTTAGAGCAGCTTCGCCAGGAGTTGACTGATCGTGGAATCGATCTCCGCTTCGCACGCGTCGCAGATTCGGTGCGCGATCTGTTTTCGCGCAGCCACTTTCTCGATCGCCTCGGAAATGATCGGATTTTCACAGGAGTAAATGCAGCTGTTGACGATTTCCTCGCAAACACAAAATCGGCGGTTCAGACGCCAGTCATCGAGCTTTCCAAGGTCGGATAACCGAATGTGCTCTGCAATCCAGCAGATAGGCGCACTTGACTTCGGGCACTCTTATCACTTCAGGCCGAATGTCCAACTGAGCCCTGCACTGGTGCCGTAATCACTGCCGGAAAGACCCGGCGGGGGGCGATTGTCCCAGTTCCCATAGAAAGACAAATTCCACTTCAGATCGCTGATGATCTTGATGTAGTACGACGCCTCGGTGTTGAATCGGAGGCGTCCCGGATCCGACAGCGCGGGCAGCAGCGCAGCGGTGACGTCGAGGTTGGTTTTACTAAATTTAAAAAACTGCGCCTGGCCGTAAACGAGGGCTGCCACAATATTCTGATGGTTGGTGGTAGCGATGGACTGTTTGTAGTCAGTGTTCTGCCAGGCTGGCCCGGCGAACACTGAGATCCTCGTTCGATTCGTGTCCTTGAAGTATCGCCCGATGCCTCCTCCTACAGTACTTTGCAGCGCGATTCCCTGCTCGGAGCTTTGGAGAAAGGATCCGAGACCAGCATAGAACCAATGATTCCAGGGCAACAGATGAGTCCCGCCAAAGTTGATAGAGTTGCGTGTGGAAGCATTCGCTCCTGCACTGGAGGACAGGTTGGAATTGAAACTAGCCATCGCATTCCAGCGCTCCCTAACGTAAGCGGTTTGTGAATTCAAGCTGTACTGCGTCGACTGATTGCCTTTCGAATAAATCACGCCAAGTCCCAGCTCGCCATTAAACCTTTGCCAGAATCTGTCGGATGTAGCGATCATCTGGACAATTTCAGAACGGTCGACTGTATCTTCTTTTTCAGCAGCTAAGACCTCAATTTTCACCGGCCGATCCGCCGCGCCTTCAGCGGTTCTAAGCGTCCCTGAGTAAACCGCACCTCCTGCTGTTTTCACGACAAATAACTGGCTACTTTCAAGGCGGGCTACCTTCGTCCAGTTCACGGAAGCAGTGCCGTCGATGTAATCGAAGCTGACATAAAGTACCCCCGCGTCGAGTCCCTTGACCTCGCAAGTCAAGCGATCACCGTTGGTCATTACCAGGACGTCGGTCTTGTCGCGTGCATGAGCCTGCACCGCGAAGAGGAGAACAAGAGCTACAGCAAGGGGTCGGGCATTCATAATGAACGTGTCTCTTTTCGGAGGGATGCTTGAGCGGTGAGACTTTCTTGAAGGATGAACACTGTTCCAGATTCCCGCTTTGCTTCGAACCTCGATCGAGGGTGGCCAGGCCTCGCCAGTCGACCGCAAGGGCGCTACTTGTATGTCGGCGACTTCCCGTTCGATAGTTCTTCCCTCTCGAACGTAAGGAACTCCGCTTCAAAAACCTACTGTCAGGGTGAACAGGATAAGCGCGCGATGCAGGTCTTCGTTGTGAAGAGCAGTCGGTCGGAGGTGCCTTGCGACAACTATCTACATGCTGGACATTCGCCCGCTGGGAAATCTGTCATTTCTGACAGTGCCCTGACACAGTTGGTCATCTTACTGTCGATTTGGAAGTCTGCTTGCGCATGCTCACCGACTATCGGCCTGCCTGGCCGGCGGGCCTGCTCTCGCGAGAATGAACTCTGTGCGGAGAAACCATTATGGGCGCAACGCTCGTTGAACCATCAGTGGTGTCTGCTCCTACGCGCGCATGGTCTCGATATCCATACCTGTACGAGATCAACAGCTGGGTGTGGCTTTCTGAACTGAGCCGGAAGTATGGAAGGAAGATCACGTTTTCATCGGTACCCCCGGCTGAATGGGACACCATTGCTGCCTACGGCTTCGATGGTGTTTGGTTTATGGGGGTCTGGGAGAGAAGCCCCGCGGGTATCGCCATCGCTAACCGAAACCAGAATCTGCTTCGCGATTTTCGTCAAGCGCTTCCCGACTTTCGCGCAGAAGACAACGTGGGATCTCCATATTGCGTAAGACGCTACGTCGTCGACGAACGCTTGGGAGGGCCCGCGGGCCTCGCTATTGCAAGGCAAGAATTGTCGATGCGAGGCATGAATCTTGTTCTCGACTTCGTGCCCAACCATGTCGCGCCCGATCATCCGTGGGCCATCGACCACCCCGAGTACTTCATCCATGGCAGTGCGGAGGACGCGAAGAACGATCCTTCCTCATTTGTTCAGGCTGATGAACGCGTTTATGCCTGCGGTCGGGACCCTTACTTCCCCGCATGGCCGGACGTTTTGCAATTAAATGCGTTCGAGCCAGGCCTCCGGAAGGCCGTAATTGAAACGGTTTCGAACATCGCTCAACAGTGTGATGGTATCCGCTGCGATATGGCGATGCTCATGCTGAATGCGATCTTTGAACGGACATGGGGTGGGCGTGCAGGGCCGCGGCCGGCAACGGAATATTGGATTGATGTGATCTCGGCGATTAAGAGCGCATACCCAAGCTTCCTTTTCATTGCAGAGGCCTATTGGGATCTGGAGTGGGAACTCCAGCAGAAAGGTTTTGACTTCTGTTACGACAAGAAGCTTTACGACCGGATGGAGCACAGCAATGCCGAGAGCATTTGTCTCCACCTTTGCGCTGATCTCGCATACCAAGGGAAGCTGCTTCGGTTCATCGAAAACCACGACGAACCACGCGCGTCCGCAACTTTCTCTCCCGCAAAACAGCGCGCCTTCGCTCTGACAATCGGGACTCTGCCCGGAATCAAAATGTTTCACGAAGGGCAGTTTGAAGGACGCAAAGTGCGACTCCCGGTTTTTCTCGGTAGGCGCCCCGAAGAACCCGAGAACAAGGAACTTCGCGGTTTCTATGCAAGGCTCCTCGAAGCGATCAAGGGGCCTGTCTTTCGTGAAGGGCAATGGACCTTATGTGGCCGATCAGGCTGGCCCGACAATCGCAGCTTTCAGAATCTCGCCTCGTGGAGTTGGTCGCATCAAGACGCACGATATCTCGTCGTCGTGAACCTGAGTGATTTTCCAGCGCAAGCTTTGGTTCAAGTCGGGTGGGACGATGCGGGCGGCCGCGAGTGGCAGTTACGGGATGTATTGTCCGGAGCGATATATGAGCGCCAGGAAGCTGAAATGCTCTCGCCAGGCCTCTATGTGGAGCTCGCTCCGTGGAACTATCACTTCTTCGAGTGTTCACGGACAGACAAGATGTAATGCGCCGTTGGGTTTGGTCAGAAATGAATTTAGAGAAAAACAAGGAGAAAACGATGACACCGGCTCAGAAGTCTGGAGTTGCGTACATGGAAACCACCGAGCAGCGCCGGCTCAACGATGCTCGTGAAAAAGGAATCCCCTGGAAACAATGGGGACCATATCTAAGCGAGAGGCAGTGGGGCACAGTTCGCGAAGATTATAGCCAAGACGGTAATGCCTGGGACTACTTCAGTCACGACCAGAGCCGCTCGCGCGCGTACCGCTGGGGGGAAGACGGCCTGGCCGGGATTTCCGATGACAAGCAGCAACTTTGTTTTGCTATCGCTCTGTGGAATGGGCGTGACCCAATTCTCAAAGAGCGTTTGTTTGGCCTGACAAATAGCGAGGGCAATCACGGCGAAGACGTTAAGGAATATTACTTCTATCTCGACAGCACACCGACGCACTCCTACATGAAGTATCTCTACAAGTATCCGCAACGGGAATTTCCCTATCGGGACTTGGTGGAAACCAACCGGAAACGATCGCGAGAAGACTTCGAGTATGAACTTCTCGATACTGGGATATTCGATGACGACCGCTATTTCGATGTATTCGTCGAGTACGCGAAAGCTGAGCCTGACGACATACTGATCCAGGTCACGGTTCACAATCGGGGTCCAGAGACGGCACAGATTCATCTGCTTCCCACTCTCTGGTTTCGCAACAATTGGGCTTGGGAAGACGGTGCAACTAAGCCTTCGTTACGTCAGGTAGGAGAAGGATCAGTCAGGGCGTCACATGGACAACTCGGCGAGTGGACTTTGGATTGCGACGGCGCACCCGAACTGCTCTTCACAGAAAACGAGTCCAACAACAGCCGGCTGTGGGGACAGGCCAATTCATCGCCATATGTAAAAGATGCTTTCCACGAGTACCTCATCTCCAGCAAGGAAGGCGCCATAAACCCAGACAAAGCAGGCACGAAAGTCGCGGCACACTACCGACTGGAAATCCCGGCTGGGGGCGCTGGGGTCGTACGATTGCGACTCAGTACCAAAGTTGCCCCCAACGCATTCGATACGTTCGAAAAGATACTCGCAGCTCGCCTCGCCGATGCCAATGAATTCTATGACCGTATCACGCCGAGTGCACTGAGCGAAGACGAGCGTCGCATCCACCGTCAGGCTATGGCAGGCATGTTGTGGGGCAAGCAGTACTACTACTTCGATCTCGACAAATGGTTGCTGGAACACGAGGCCCATCCTCTTGTCGGTACGAATCATCGCAGTCTCCGGAATGCAGAGTGGTTCCACATGCTCAATAGCGACGTTATTTCCATGCCTGACAAGTGGGAGTACCCATGGTATGCGGCATGGGACTTGGCGTTCCACACGATTGCGCTTTCTCTTGTGGACTTCGATTTCGCAAAGGATCAGCTCCTTCTGATGTTGCGTAATCTCTATGCCCACCCTAACGGACAGATTCCGGCCTACGAATGGAACTTCAGCGATGTGAATCCTCCGGTTCACGCATGGGCAACCTTGTTCCTGTTCAACATCGAAAAAGAGTTGGGCCGGTCGGATCTCCGATTCCTGGAACGATCTTTTCAAGGCTTGATGCAGAACTTCAATTGGTGGGTGAACCGTAAGGATCCACAGGGCAAGAACGTTTTTGCCGGAGGATTTCTTGGTCTTGACAACATCGGTGTGTTTGATCGGAGTTCCCCGCTCCCGACCGGTGGCTACCTTGACCAAGCTGACGGTACAGCATGGATGGCTTTTTACTGCCAATGCATGCTAGAGATTGCTCTCATTCTGACCGACTACGACTCGATATATGAGGAGGTAGCGTTCCGATTCCTTGAGCACTTTCTCTGGATTACTTATGCGATGGATCGCATTGGGGAAAACCAGGACGAAATGTGGGATAGCGAGGACGGTTTCTTCTACGACCTGCTCCATTTCCCCAACGGCGATACTATGCGGTTAAAGGTCCGCTCGATGGTCGGATTGTTGCCACTGTGTGCTTCCACCGTGCTTGAACCCACGGGCATCGCATTGAGAAACGATCGCATAAAGGAATTAATCGCAACCTTTAAGAGGAGGCATCCAGAGTTGTTGAAGCATATCGCTCCTGGAGACGAAGGTTTTATTGGATACGCCGGGCGACGATTGATGTCGGTGTGCAACAAGAAGAAATTAGAGCAGATTTTGTCGTACATGCTCGACGAGAACGAATTCTTCGGGCCTTACGGGATACGATCACTCTCCAGGTATCACCTGGAGCACCCGTTTGTTTTCAATCTCAGCGGACATGAATACAAGGTCCAATATCTGCCCGCCGAGTCGAACAACGGAATGTTTGGCGGCAACTCCAACTGGCGAGGGCCAGTCTGGATGCCGGTAAATGGATTGGTGCTCCGGGCTTTACTGAACCTGTATCAGTTTTACGGTGATGACTTCAAGGTCGAGTGTCCAACAGGGTCAGGAAAGCACATGACACTTTACGAGGTTGCACAGGAACTCGGCCGCCGGCTATCAAGTATCTTCCTGCGCGATTCTACGGGAAAGCGTCCTGTCTATGGCGGAACCAAGAAGTTCCAAGAAGATCCGCACTGGAAAGACTACATTCTTTTCTACGAATACTTCCATGGCGACAACGGAGCCGGACTCGGAGCCAGCCACCAAACCGGATGGACAGGAATAGTCGCGCGGATTATGGATATGCTTGCGCGTGGGACAGCAGAGGATTGGCTCAAGGTCTCCAAGTCTGATCTTGCCGGTCGGATGACTCGCGAGCAAGTCGCAGGAGTGAAAAAAGCTGGCTAGGGGTACACACTCAATCGAGAAGCCGCGAAGTTAATTCAATTGAGAGAGTTTCGTTTTCGTGCGAAGGGCTACGAGACTCTCTGGCAGCTTTCGGGAGATCACGATCCAGGCTGGGACGTGTCGCTGGGTTGACAATCCGAAGACGGATTCTGTGGCAAAAGGACTCCTACACTGCCTATCGCAATGAACAACAGCCCAACGATGGCACCCCAAGGCCAAGGACCTCTGGGTGGCACGTCAAGCTCCGCGTTCGGGATCCAGCCAGTCGAGCCAATCAAGAGAAGTGGCAAGGCTGATGTTCTGGCAATCCTCGCGCCAGAACGCGACCAAAACTTTCGAGGAAAAATAGCCCGAACGGGTTCCATTCGTTTGATTATGAATGGCGGTCTGTGTCGGGAAAAGTTACCTCAGTGCTGGGGTCCGACGGGGCAAAGACTTGCGGCAGAGATAGCAAATACGGAATTTACGATGCGATTTCCGTAAGCCGTGGACTAACGAACTTTCCTCCCCATACAACAGCTTCTATTGCTGGGAGAAGCTCCCTTGCGATTTCCCACTTTAGAACATAGCCATCGGCTTGGTTGCGCAGAACTGTTTCTATGGCGTCCGAATCGCGATAGGCCGTAATGAATACTATCTTCGTAGCAGGAGTACTTCGGCGTATCCGATTCGCAGCCTCGACTCCATTGAGCTTTGGAAGACTAAGGTCCAGCAGGACCAAATCGGGCTGCAGTTCTTCAGTTTTAAGCACCGCTTCCAGGCCATCCGCCACTTCCATCACAATCTGCAATTCAGGATTTCTCGAAAAAAGCGAAGATACACATCGGCGCCAGGGTTCGTAATCGTCTGCCACGAGGACACGAAGTCCGTGAACATGGCCTTTCTTGCCTCGAGTGTCCTCCAATTTTTCAGCGCACATGATTGGGCCCATTGAGATCGGGAGTGATGACAATTCTTGTGACCCTTTCACTAGTGACCCTCAGCATAGAGCCTCACAGCATGTCAACGCTACTCCAAGAAATAGTAGGTATTGACAAGCATAATCGATCACCCGCGAATTTCCTTACCAAATGTGAAGTTGAGAACGATCAAGGTCTGTCTTGTTACTTATTCTAACAATCCTCCTTCAGTCACGTTGTGTGCGTTGTGGTTGGCTTTCCGGGGCGGAATCGCTTCGGGACTGGCATTATTCGCAGTTTCGCGCATTGCTTCGACCGCTTACGTTGCTGCCAGTCGATCTTGATCACGTTCAAGAGCGATCGTGTACGACAAACGTTGAAGGAGACGGATGTGGTCGAGTGGCAGCGCCTTCGATTGTTGGTGGCTCTATTCCTTGGGACTCTTCCCATTGGACTTGGCCCTCGAGTGATTGCTCAGGAGAGCACACAACAAAGCGCCCCAGAGGACCCGACTATTGTGGCCCTTTTACAGAAAGCAGAGGCAGGCGATCCACAGGCGCAAAGCAACTTGGGCGAAAGGTACGCGAGCGGTCGCGGCGTAGCGACTGATTACCCTGCGGCCGTGATGTGGTGGAAGCGTGCTGCCGAGCAAGGGGACGCAAGCGCACAAAATGAACTGGGGTATAGCTACGAACACGGGCGCGGGATCCCTCAAGACTACTCTCAAGCCCTTCAGTGGTTCCGCAAAGCGGCTGATCAGGGGTTGGCGACAGCCGAATACAATCTTGGACGCATGTATCAGCATGGAATGGGGGTTCCGCGAACTTATGCTGCGTCGGCAGACTGGTACCGAAAAGCCGCGGCGCAAGGCTCGGGCGCCGCAGAGAACAATCTGGCCACGCTGTACCTGCATGGGTGGGGTGTGCCACGAGATCCCAGAGTAGCTTTCACATTGTTTTCCAAGTCAGCTCAACAAGGCGAAGCCTCAGCACAATACAACCTGGGAGAAGCATATCTCTTCGGAAACGGAGCCAAACCAGATTACGCGCAGGCTTTGGTCTGGTTCCGCACGTCGGCGAGCCAGGACTTCAGCGCTGCCTACTACGCCCTTGGCTACCTTTACGAAAACGGAAAGGGTGTTACGAGGAACTATGAGGAAGCGGCAAGAATGTACCAAAGAGCCGCTGAAGATGGACTTGCTCGCGCACAAGCGCTCTTGGGGTACCTCTACGGTGAAGGAAGAGGAGTACCTCAGGATTTTACGAAGGCCGCTGAATGGTTCTCACGCGCGGCTGAGCAGGGCGATGCTGTCGGACAAGCGAGCCTCGGGTGGCTCTACTACTCAGGACATGGCGTCGCTCGTGACTATGGCAAAGCTGCCGAGTTGTTTGGGAAGGCGGCCGCCCAAGGCTTCGCAATGGCTGAAGGAAATCTTGGATATCTATACGAGCGGGGCCAAGGTGTCCGCCTTGATTACCTGGAAGCTTACAAGTGGTATCAATTAGCCGCGGCACACGGCTACGGTCCAGCCACTCGCGCTATAAAGTCCCTTTCGGAAATCATGACTCAAGAACAACTGCAAAAGGCTCGAGCGCGAGCCTCCATCCTCATGCAAGGTGGCAGGACCACTGAGGTGAGCAAGACTTCGCTCGACTCGCTTGAAATCCACAACTGAATCGGGGTCGAACTGCATAGACTTTCCACCCAGTGCCCAAGCAATTGGTCAGTCGATGTACGACACGCCCATGGACTTCCAGAAACTAGATCTTCTTACAGGTGCGAATACATAACTCCACTCAGATCATGAGATTGCAGCTGTGACTCTGATCCGATTCGCGGGAACCGAGCTTGGATGTTGAGCGGGGTGGCGGGAATTCCGACCCGGCCCCGATCGCGGCGATCTGAAGATCTGGAGAAGGACTCATGCGATGTCATTCACCAGGGTACACACGATTACTTTTTCGATTCTTTATCGTAGGCATGATCTTTGGTATCGGCAGGCTCGCCCTCGCACAGGATCTTGCACCACGCGCCTACATCATTACACCAATCCATACCAATGCGATCACGCTGTCGTACGGCTTTTACAACGGTAATCTTAATTTCGGGAATATTCCTATTACGGACGCTTCGGCACGAGCTTCTGTTCCCGTGCTCAGCTATTTTCATTCCCTTAATTTTTTCGGGCGCACGGGGAGTGTTGTTGTCTCTTTGCCTTATGGCGTCGGTAATTTTCGCGGAACTGTTTTGGGAACGGAAACGAACGTTTACCGGTCGGGACTGCTGGACTCCGTATACAGAGTCTCCGTAAATCTTAAAGGTGGCCCTGCGATGGCTGCGCAAGAGTACAGTCGGTGGCGGCAAAAGACAATTGTTGGAGTGAGTCTCAGGGTAGTCGCACCTACAGGCCAGTACGATTCAACCAGGCTGATCAACTGGGGTAACAACCGCTGGGGCTTCAAACCAGAAATTGGCTTATCTAGGCGGTGGGGACATTGGGTGATCGATACTTACGGGGGAGCGTGGTTCTACACCACCAACCCCGCATTCTTCTCGAAGAATCAATACAACCCAAACGTCACCGCGCAAACGCAGTCTCCCATTGGCGCGTTCGAAGGACACCTGAGTTATGACGTTAAGCCGCGCTTTTGGGCTTCGCTTGATGGAAATTTCTGGTTTGGGGGCAAAACCAGTTTGAACGGCGTCGAAAACCAAATTTCAGAACTACAAAACTCCCGTATTGGGGGGACCGCATCCTTCCCCATAAATAAACATCAATCGTTAAAGGTTAGCTACAACAATGGCGCATACATCAAGTACGGCGGCAATTTCCAGAATGTCACCTTCGGCTGGCAGTACTCTTGGCAGGGCCGTCCGAAATAGCGGAATTGTTTATGCGAGCCGGCGCCAATCAACCCGGGCACTTCACGACAGTTGCTATCTGCCGCAGTTCACTATCGAACCACCATTCCAGGAAAACATGTACTCATGGCTGCCAACGCGGATGGAATAGCGGATCGTTCCTTTTGGGAAACAACCGCCGACAGAGCACAGAAGCGGGTAGTATCGCGGATCTCTGATTACTCCTGAAACTGTTAATGAACTCTGAGGTTCAACCAGCATTGTCGATGGATTCCCCTGTTGAGAAAAGAAGTTTTCGCTGGAGAGGTAGCCGCTTCCGAAACAGTGCAGGTTCCGGATATCAACAACATCTTTCCCGTTTTTGGAATGTTTTTGCTTCACAGTGCTGCTGCTGGAATCGACTGCCACCGGCGAGACCAATCGGCCGTCAATCGCGATTCCGCCTGCCTCGACGGGCAATTCTGTTTCCGTGTTGTTGATGATTGTCGAGGAATAAACGATGAATTCCGCTACATCCTCCCGATGCAGTTTTTCAAAACCGATCCAGGAGGTGACCTCTACCCCAGTGTGTTTCAGCCTGCGTAGCTCAGCTCCTGTCAAAGGGTCTCGGATCATAGAAGATGCGGCTCCCGCCGGCGCATCCTCTCCCCATACAAACGTATTGCGGACCTCCACTGCAAATTTGGGGACATCTGCCTGCGAATTAGCCCGCAAAGTGAATAGGAGTATCCAGCAGGCGCATGTAAGCAGCTTTATCATCTGAGAGACCTTCACTCGAGATGCAAGATGGTCATCCTTGCTGCATTCTCGCTCGGTTGAGCTCTGAAATCACCTGTCGGAGATATCAGGACTCAGTTGCATGTTTGATCTATGGCAATATTTGGACCTCTGCACGATCATTGGCTGATAGAAATGCCAGTTATTGGGCAAAGATTCATCTGGCACCCTGTTTCAGGGAATCGGGACGCGCGACAGAAGAGGGCGTCGATGGATCCCTGGGAACATGACTTCCAATCTCCTGCGAACGCTCACTCTCCTGATAATCACTAGCATCGTCGTTCGCGCCCAGGAACCCTACGACAAAATCAATTCACACATCGGCTCACTCGTAGGCTTTCCTCTGAGCCCAACAAGCCAGTTTGCGAGCACGGGCTGGGGTGTAGCAGGAGGTGCCGGCTACAACTTCAACATCGATCACGCAGTCATCTTCGAGTTCATGTGGAACCGCCTTTATGCAACAGATCGCGCTCTGGATCCGCTCAAACAGGCGTTGAAATCACCCGACCTCACCGGAAAAAGTAATCTATACGTCTTAACGGCAAACTATCGCTACGAGAGGAGAGGAAGAGTTTTTGGTGCGTACCTCATCGGAGGGGCAGGGCTGTACTATCGGACAACGAATCCATCAAGACTGATCGTTAGCGGCAGCAGTATCCCTTGTGCACCCGCATGGACGTGGTGGGGATTCAGCTGTTCGTCAGGGACTGTAACTCCAGGTCAGGCACTCGGCAGCGTAGGTTCGAATGCCTTCGGCGGGAACGGGGGAATCGGTTTTACCGCACGCGTGGGTGATGACCCTTGGAGGATGTACGTTGAGTCACGATTTCACTACGCGCCGAGCAAAAATGTCAGCACTCAGTTGGTAACCATCACCGTCGGTATACGCTATTAGTTTTTTCGTGTAATCCAAGTTCAAGGCCTTCGCCCGGAAGCACCGCCCTACGCCGACATTCTCTAGGAATATGAATTCGCGCGAGCTAGGCCCCTGACAGACTTTACAGGTTCCATCTGCGCCGCAAAGACGCACGATAAGAGCGGTGCTAAGGGCCTCGAGGTAAGGGCTTGCCCGCAGGGGGAACCTATGCAACGGGATTATGTAAATCGTGCCGTTGAAGTTTCTATTCATATTGGGCTTCTCGTTTTGCTCGTTGCGGCATGTCTCCTGATCCTGCGCCCGTTCCTGCCATTGATCGCTTGGGGCACCATCATTGCCACAGCCGTATACCCATGGCACTTGAAACTGAAGAAATTGGTGAGCGGCCGCAACGGCCTGGCGAGCGTGCTTTCAACCATATTTCTGCTCGGTGTTGTGATTGTGCCCCTTTTCTTCCTTACCCGATCTCTAATTGATGGTGCCCAGAGCTTGACTGCACTCTTTAGAGCCGGCATGCCGGCCATCCCTCCCCTGCCAGAGCATATTCAACGGTGGCCGGTCGTTGGGCCCCATCTTCAAGAGTTGTGGGGCATGGCATCGAAAAATCTCTCCTCCCTGTTGCGCACATTTGCTCCGCAAATCAAGTCAGTCATTCCCGATCTGCTGGTGGCTTCGGCCGGTGTCGGCGTTGCTGTAATTCAATGGATTCTCTCCATCCTGATCGCCGGAGTTCTTCTAGCAAATGCTACGAAGGCCAGCGAAACTGCACGTGCGTTGGCGAATCATCTTTTTGGCGAAAGAGGGGTAGAGTTCCAAGAACTGGCAAGCTCAACGGTTCGCAGTGTTACGACAGGCATCATTGGTGTTGCCTTCATTCAGTCATTCTTTGCGGCTCTCGGCTTTGTGGTGGCGGGCTTGCCCGGTGCCGGATTGTGGGCTGTCGTATTTCTGGCGGCGGCCATGATTCAGGTCGGAGCTATCGTGCTTATCCCAGCGGTGATCTACATGTTCATAGTTGCCAGTACCACCAAGGCTGCAATTTTCCTCGGATGGTGTCTGGTGGTGGGAGTCATGGATAACGTGTTAAAGCCCCTACTGCTTGGACGTGGAGTCGCGGTACCGATGGTCGTGGTGTTCCTCGGAGCCATCGGAGGATTCATCGCAATGGGCGCGATCGGGCTTTTTGTGGGAGCGATCTTGTTGTCGGTGGGGTACAAAGTGACGACGGCATGGCTGCAAGTAGCGCCAGAACTGAAACCAGAAGCGATCGATTACCCGATCCCGATTCGACGGTGAGTTGCTTCTGAGCAAATCACTCGACTTTGCTTTGCTTTGGCGCTGCGACTTGGCGCTACCGATACCCTATGCTGCCTCTTGCTCTTGAAAACGAAGCCAGCCTTGCTCCTCCGGCTTATCTAATCTCGGTTTCACGCTGACGTGGAATGTTGCGCCCTCGCGAGCCAGCTTCGGAGCGATCACAGTGGTGATCCTCTCAATGGTTGCACTCACGTCTTTAGCGTGCATCTGCTTCAATTCGACTGTCATCATGATGTCGAACAAGACCCCCTCGTGTTCTTGCAGAGACCGATGGGTGAGCAAGCTGCCGCCGAGCATCCGCGCAAGGCTGACGAGGGATCGACTCTTGCAAGCGGGGCATTCTTCGCTGCGACTGATACTGATTACCTCGCAATCGAGGCAGAAGACCGCATTCGAGAGCGGGAGTACACTTGCGCTGTTTTGGATAGTTGTTAGCATGAATATTCACTCATTCCCATCTTCGAATAGATCCCGTTTCGCACTGACGGGTTGGCTCGAGTATGAAGGGCTATGTCTGTGCGGCGGGACTGCTACTTCTACCAGTTCACAGCAGTAGCGTAGAGATCGATAGTAAGCAGCACACACTACTCAGGACCGCCCTAACTCCGGGAACCAACCACTCGAAAACCGCAGGGCGGTCCTCTTCTTCTTTCATTCTTTCTTTCATTCCGGCGACAAATCCTTCCTGCCCCACGTATCGCGTCCTGTCACGTTTAACAGTAGAGCAAACGGTTGTTTCGTAGAAATCTATTTCCGATCCGAATTGCTTCGGCGCGTTGATGTTGGGTGCGTTGACAAGAGCAAAATTCACGGAGATCGAGGATATATGCGACGGAAAACAATGCTACAAGCTTGCCTCGTAGCTTTCGTTCTGTTGGGCGCGATATGTGTATGGGCTGACGAGAAGACCGAGGTAAAGGGAATGATCACGGGTCGGACGGGAGAGACCTTGATCGTGAAGGGCGATGCGGGCACCACTACGGTTGTTCTCACCGACGAAACGTCAACAAGAGATAACAAAGGTTTGTTCGGTTTGGACAAACAGCTAATGTCCAATGTCGTTCTGATACCTGGCCTCAAGGTGGATATCGACGGGAAGACGGACGAGCAGGGCAGAGTTGTGGCCAAAACGATTACGGTGGACGGCGACGATCTGGAAACGGCCGAGATGGTCCAGTCAGGACTGACTCCAACCGCGGAACAGGTTGAAAAGAATGTGCAGACCCTCGCGACCCACCAGGAGCAACTCGCTGGCCATGGGGTAGAGCTCGCGGCACACAAGGAGAACATTGAAGCTAGCGAGCAGAACATTGCAGCCAACCGGCAGCGGATTGCGGAGAATGAAAAAGACATCCAGGAGAATACGAATCGGTTCATGGCTCTCAGTGAGTACGATGTTAAGAGCCATGCGATCGTAAAATTCGACGTCGGCAGCAGCAAAATATCCGCCAGCGGCCAGAATGACCTGAACAGCCTTGCTCAAGTAGCCTCAGGGCTGAAAGGTTTCATTGTCGAAGTCATTGGTTACGCGGACGCGACCGGCAGCGCGGAGATAAACACCAAGCTAAGCGAAGACCGCGCCAAGGCGGTTGTCACTTACTTGATGCAGCAGGGTGGGGTGCCAGTAAGACACATCGTGGCCCCGGGCGCAATGGGCGAATATGGGCCGA
>Ga0335082_10000218_pt1 | contig 58772 bp, 54 predicted proteins | sample Lox_Sample_41_FD_206718 | JGI IMG/M metagenome (GOLD analysis project Ga0335082, IMG submission 206718) | Soil microbial communities from Loxahatchee National Wildlife Refuge, Florida, United States - Lox_Sample_4.1 | ecosystem: Environmental > Terrestrial > Soil > Wetlands | place: USA... | reverse complement strand
ATGATCGGTCTCGCACGCACGACCGGCGCCGAAACGCTGCTTCGCACGCTGCGCCGCATGGGCGTGGAGAAGATCTTCGCGTCTCCGGGATCGGACTGGGCGCCGCTGTGGGAGGCGCTCGCGATGCCGGTAGCGCGCGATGAATTCCCCGAGTACCTCTCCTCGCGGCACGAGGAGACCGCGATCGCGATGGCGAGCGGCTACGCCAAGGCGACCGGCAAGCTTCCGGCGCTGGTGCTCCACACCACGGTCGGCGCTCTGCACGCGACCATGGGAATGCGCGCCGCTCTGCACGAGCGCATTCCGATGGTGGTGCTCGCCGGCGAGTCGATCAGCTTCGGGGAGCGGCCGGAATACGGCATCGGCCCGCAGTGGCTGCGCCTGCTCTCCGACGTCGGCGGTCCGGCGCGCCTGGTCGCCCCGTGCGCGAAATGGAGCTTCGGGCTGAACGACAGCGCGCTGCTCTCCGCCACGATCGAGCGTGCCTGCCGCATCGCGACCGCGGCGCCCCTGGGCCCGGCGTTCGTGTCGATCCCGACCGAGTTCCTCATGGACACGCATCCCGAGCAGATCCAGCGCTCGACCGCGCCGGTGCGCAGCCCCGCCGCCGACCCGGCGGCTCTCGGGGAGCTTGCGCAGCTCCTTTCGGCAGCAAAGCGCCCCGTGATCCTCAGCGAGGAGGCCGGGAAGGACGCCGCCGCCGTCGACCTGCTCGTCCGTCTCGCCGAGACGCTCGGCGCCCCGGTCTTCGACGCCTGGCAGCCGGGCTATCTGAATTTCCCGAGAAAGCACCCGTTGTACGGCGGGGTCGCTCCCGACATGAAGGCGCTGCTCGAGGAGGCCGATCTGCTCTTCTGCGTCGAGACCGTCGCTCCCGCGCATCCCCCGGCGCTGCTTTCGCAGTCCCGGGCGCGCGTCGCGTATCTCGGCGAAGATCCGCTGCACGCGCACCTGCCCTACTGGGGATTCCGCAGCGACGTCGCGGTCGCGGGGGCGGTTGGACCGTCGCTCGCACAGCTCGCCGAGCGGCTGGCGAGCGCCGTGCCGAAGGGATCGCGCGCCTCGCTCGCGTCGCAATGGGCCGAACGCAACGCCAGGACACGCGAGCTGTTCCTCGAAGGAGGCCGCACCGGGGGCACTCGTCCGCATATCGATTCCGCCTGGGTCGCCCACGAGCTGAATGCCGTCATTCCGGAAGGCGCGATCGTGGTCGACGAGAGCATCACCCACCGTCTCGACGTCGTCCGCCAGCTCGAGCGCCTGGGACGCGGCGGCTTCATCTCGGCGAGCTACGGCGGCCTAGGCATGGGGATCGGCACGGCGCTCGGCGTCAAGGCCGCCAAACCCGGCTCGACCGTCGTTGCCACCATCGGCGACGGCGCGTTCTTCTACAACCCCGTGGTCGCGTCGTTCGGCGCGGCGCAGGAGCTGAAGCTCCCGCTCCTCGTCGTGCTGTTCAACAATGCGGGTTACCTGTCACAGAAAGGAGACGTGATCCGGGAGTATCCCGAAGGATGGGCGGTCCGCCAGAATCGCTTTGCGGGCTTGTCTATCGCGCCACGCCCGGACTATCCGGCGCTTGCGCGCGCGTTCGGAGGTTACGGCGAGGCGGTCGAGCGGCCTCCGGAGGTACGCGCCGCGCTCGAGCGCGGGCTCGACGCCGTCTCAAAGGGGAAGCTCGCGCTGATCGAGATGGTGCTCGCTCCGATCTAGGAGCGACGCTACGACGGCAGGAAATCTATGGGATAGGTCACGACCATCGTGTCCACGGCCTTCGCGCCGAAATCGAACTGCTTGATGCGCACGAGGAGCTTCCGCTCGAGGTCCGGGGATCGCAGCTCGCTCGAGACCAGCTGGCAATCCAGCACCTGCCCCGAGGGGGCGATCGTGAGCTTCACCACGACCTTGCCATGCAGGGTCGGATCATCGCGCAGCGCGCGGTTGTAGATCGTGTAGATCGACCCCTTGTTGCGGTCGAAGACGAGCTTGATGTCCTCGATCGAGCGCGACGCCTTGCCGCTCGCGCCGCGGCGAAGCGTGCCTCCTGTGCCGGCGCCCCCTCCTCCGTCTCCGCCCATGACGCCCTGGACCGCCGTCGTCGAGCGTCCAGCCAGCCCGCCGCCGCCGGTGTCCCGGCTCAGCGAAGCCGTATTGATCCCGCCGCTGCCGCCCGTGGCGTTCGAAGTGATCAGCGAGCGCGACGGCAGCCCCGGGCTCTTCCCCGCGCCTACGCCGGGACCCGAGCCGGTTCCGACGCCCGGGCCGGGCTTGAGGGGCTTCTCGAACTGCGCGGCGACGGGAGCGCCGCGCAGATCCGCGAGCTCGTTCTTCAACGCGAGCAGGCCCACGCCCGATGCCCTGCGGCGGGCGGCCTCGACCTTCTCCCCCGGCGCCTTCGCCGGCTCGGGCTTGCGCGCCTCGGTCACCGGGGGCTTCTTGGGCTCGGGCTTGCTGGCTTCGGGCTTGGCGGCCTCGGGCTCGGGCTTGCGAAGGACCGGAGGCGGAGGCGGCTCGCGCTCGAGCAGCGCCTTCGCGAGCCGCGGCGGCAGCTCCTCGGGCTGATTGCGGTCGGCCTTCGGCACCGGGAGCCAGGGCATGATCAGGCACAGGAGCACGCAGATGATGAGGATGTTCCGCAGGATGCGGCGGAAGCGGCGTTCCTCCTCCTCGGAAACCGTCCACGACGGCACCGCGATGCGGTAGCGGAACTGAACGGCGGCCGCGGCGGTCATGCCTTGCCCTTCTGGATCACGGCGAAGGACAGGTCGCTGTAGTTGGCCCGGGCGCAGGTCACCATGATCTTGCGCAGCAGCCGGTACGGGATGTCCTTGTCCCCCATGATCGTGATCGCCTTGTTCTGGGTCTCCTTGTCCTTCCGGATCAGCTGGCGCCCGGCGTGAAAGTCGAGCTCCGCCTTGAGCGGCGCGATTAGGTCACCCTCCGCCTTCATCGCCTCCGACACCGTGGCCACTTTGCGTCCTTGGACGAGGATGTCCTCGTTGCTCACGACAACGACCACCGTCTCCTTCGGGCTCTTCTCGGCCGTCGATTCCGGCAGCCTCACCGCCTTGGCGCTCGGGAGCACCTCGACTTCCGACGCATTCGCCAGCAGGAAGAATATGAGGATCGTGAAGATGTCGATGAGCGAGACCAGGTTCAGGTCCACCATGGACCTGTTTCGCCCCTGCCTTTCGGCCCGCTTCTGGATCGGCGACAGCTTCATCGCGCCTTCCCCGGGGGCGGAGCGTCGCCGACCGAGATCTCGGGGAACAGCTCGACGCTGCGGCCGCCCTGGGAGCTCTTGGCGAGCCTCACCGCGTCCATGGTGTGTACGAGCGTGTCGTACGACGTGTCGGGTTCGGCGAGAATCGTCGCCGCGAGCTTGTCCGGGTAGCGGGCTTTCAGCTGCTGCATCAGCGCCGACAGCGTCTGGAAGTCGTAGCCGCTGCTCGTGTTCTCCACGCGGCGCAGCAGCCCGCCCATGCGGTCGCCGATCTCGAGCGCGTCGCGGCGGATCACGACCTCGAGCTGCAGGTCGGGCTTGAGATTCTCGAAACCGGACGACCCGGCCGGCAGGCTGAGTTCCAGCACGGCGAGGCGCGAGAACACCGCGGTCGTCAACAGGAACGGCACCAGCACCACGATCATGTTCATGAACGCGGTGATATCCAGGCCCGCCGGGTGCTTGCGCAGGCGTCGGACGCGGGCGCTCATTTGGCGGCCGCGTCAGCCTTCGCGCGCTCGACCAGGTTCAGGAAGCTGATCTTGGCCGCCTCCAGCCCGTCCACGATCTCGCTGGTGCGCGCCTGGAGGAAGGCGTGGATGAGCAGGAAGGGAATGGCGACCATCAGCGCGAACGCGGTGTTGTTCATCGCGATCGAGATGCTCGCCGAGAGCAGCTCGGCTTTTTCAGCTGGGTTGACCTGCGCCACAGCCGTGAACGCTTTGATCAGGCCGATGATGGTGCCGAGCAGGCCGACCAGCGTGATCACGTTGGCGAAGGTGGCGATGTAGTGCGTGCGCTTCTCCAGCCGCGGCACGATCTCCAGCATGCCCTCCTCCATGGCGGCGTCAATATCCTCGCGCCTGCGCGCCGACTTCACGCGCCCTAGCCCGTGGTTCACGATCTTGCTGATCGCGGCGTTCGACTGGGAGGTCACGGCGTAGACCTCCTGGAACTTGCCGCCCCGCAGCAGCGGCAGCAGCTCGTCCCAGATCCTGCGGTTGCTGCGGCGCGCATGCCCGAGATAGATGAAGCGCTCGAGCGATATCGCAAGGCCGACCGCCATGATCAGGATGCTGAAATAGATGAAGACCCCGCTGTCCTGGAAAAACTTGACTACCGTCGCATACGTGCTCATCGACTGACCTCCACAAGAAAATCGAAGAATTCTTCGCGAAAGTGGCTCACTTGGCCTTCTCTCCGGCATCCTGCGACGGCGATTGCGCCGGCGGCGGCTGCATCAGGGAATGGTAGTGGACCTGCCGCTCGAAGACCTCGCGGTCCACCGGGGACAGCGCCTCGTCGAGGACGCTGCTCGCCGGGCGTCCGACCAGGTCGGTCGGCAGCGGCTGCTTCCACGGAACGATGTACAGCACCTTCGGCAGCTCGCGGTTGCCGAGAATCTGGGTGCCTTCGAGATCCGCGCGGTCCGCCGCCCACGCGGGGCTGGCGAGCCACGGCACAACGGCGAGAATCATCCTCAGCTTCATCCGCTCTTCCCTCCTTTGGCCTGGCGGGCGCGCTCGCGCTGCTGCAAGTCGGCGATCCACTTGGTCGTGATCCCCGCCTCGCTTGGCGCGAGCTCCTGGTAGCGCTGATAGTGCTGCATGGCTTTCTCGGCGTCCTGCAGGTAAAGATCGTACAAGATTCCGATGTTGAGATGCGCGTACGCGTAGCCCGGATCGAGTTCGAGCGCCTTCGCGTAGTAACGGCGCGCTTCGTCGAACTTGCCCTCGCGCCGCGAGATCACGCCGAGCTCGTTGTAGTAGGCCGCCCGGTTGGGGTTGAGACGCACGGCCTCCTGAAGCGATTTCACCGCCTGCGCCGGACGCCCGGTGCGGCCGTAGAGGATGCCGAGGTTCGCGTGCGGGCCGGCGAGCTCCGGCTCGCGCCGCGAGACGGCGAGGAAGCCTCGCTCGGCTTCCGCGTAGCGACCGGCGCGGAGCGCGGCGAGCGCCTGCTGGTACAGCGCCCGGGACTCGGCGTCCACGGTCGGCTCCATCTGCACCGGCTTCGACGCGGGCGACTCGGTCTTCGCGGGCTTCGGCGGCGCAGCGGGCGCCTCGACGGGAGCGCGCATCAGCGCCTCGCAGCCAGCGAGAGCCACGCAGGCTAGCGCGAGCGCGAGCGGCGAACCGGCCCTAGTGCAGCGCATCGATCACTCCCTCGTCCTTCTCGAACTTGGCGTACCGCACCGGGCGCAGCTTGCCGAGGGCGGTGAAGCTCCGCTTCACCCAGTCGTCGTACACGCCGCCGCGCACGCGCCGCGCGTTGATCTCGTGCAGCTCGATCGCCTTCTCCTCGAAGGGGTACGCCTGCTCTTCGAGCATGAGGTTGTACTGCTCCACCTCGTCCTTGGACAGTCCCTTGGGGCGCTGGGAATCGAGGAGCGCCTTGCCGAAATCCGCGTACAGCTCCCCCGTGCGGTAGGTCGCCGCGGTCGCCGCCTCCTGCACGCCGTAGTCGGCGGCGACGGCATAGGCCTGCAGCGCCTGCTGCATGCGGTCCTTCTTGCGCTTGAGATTCTTCTTGAGCGGCTCGACCAGGCGCACGCTCCGGTACGCCTCGTCGAGCGGCTCGGCGACCACCAGCGACGCAAGCGATCCCAGCGTGCGCGTGCGGTCCGTGCGCTCCTTCCCGCCCTTCTGCTCCGCTTCGACCAGCTCGCGCGACCACGCCAGGCGCTGTGACGGACGGCCCTCCTTGCGCGCGATCTCGGCGAGGCGGTACCTGGCCTCGATCGCGGGCTCGAGCGGCCTGGGATTCTGGCGCACATAGCGCTCATACGCGGCCGCGGCGCCCCGCTCCTGCCCGCCTTTCTCGTACAGCTCGGCCGACTGCCAGAGCGCCGCGCGCGCCATCGCCACATCCTTCCCGGTCGAGGCGAGCGCACCGTACTCGGCTGCCGCCTTGAGCGTCTGGCCGCTTTCGACGTAGCACGCCGCGAGCTTGCCCGGCACTTCCGCCTGAAGCGGATGCTTGGGGTATTCGCGGCGGAAGCCTTCGAGCACCGTGGCGGCGCCGGTCCAGTCCTTGAGCGAGATCATGGCCGCCGCGGCGTCGTACTGGGCGTTCGCGCGTATCGGCGAATCCGGCGCCACGCGGCCGACGCGGAGGAAGTGGTCCGCCGCCGCGCGCATCTGGCCCGCGGCGCGCGCCTGCTCGCCCTGCTTGTACACCGAGGCCGCGAGGCGCTCGGTGAGCCCGGCGCGGCTCGGCGAATCCTTTCGCGTGAGCGCCAGCGCTTCCCGGTACTCCCGCTCGGCGCGGTCGAAGGCTCCCTGCTGGAAGTCGACGTGACCCGTCACGGTCCAGGCGGTGCGCCTAAGCTCGGGCGCGGCCGGCGGCTGCATCGCGAGCACGCGCCGCGCCATGATGGCCGCGGAGCCGGGATCGTTGCCGGCGTAGAGCTTCTCGGCCGCATCGGTGAGCACGCCCGCCGCGCGCGCGTCCTTCGGGTTCGCCTCGGCGAATTTCAGCGCGCTGTCCACGGACTTGCCGCGCACCAGCCGAAGCTCCTCGCCCTTCGCCTGCTTTTCCTGCTGGGCATAGGCGAGGAGCGCCGCGTAGCCCGCGTCCGCCGACTTCTCGTGGCGGGGATAGTCGTAGGCAGTGCGCTCGTACTCGGTCGCCGCCGCGGAAAAGCGCTTGTCCTCGAACAGCGATTCCGCCAGCAGGAAATTCAGGGCCGGCGCGCGCGGATCGGTCGGGAAGGACTCCACGTACAAGCGGTACCAGCGCGCTGCCTCCCGGTAGTCCTCGCTCTTCTTGCTCTTCTGCGCGGTGGCGTGATAGTGGCGCGCCAGCTCCTCGACGTGCGTCTTCACGTACGGCGACACGCGCGCGTACGCGAGATCGCCGTTCACCCGGCGGAACTCGCTGTCGACCCCGTAGCGCAGCACGAACTCCTTCTTGGCCTCGAGCGCGAGCGCGGTGAAGCCCGCCTGCTGATAGGCCTGGATCACACGCGACTGCATGAGCGGCGACTGCGGATTCGTGGGATAGCGGCGCGCGAATGCGTTGAGCACGTTGGCCGCGTCGGCGGTGCGGTCCTGCTTGAAGTAGAGCTCGCCTAGCTGCTGGTAAACGCGGAACTCGTACTGCCGCCGCGGCGGCGGCGTCGAGAAGTATTTCGGGATCGTGTCCGCCCCCTGGAGATTCGCGAGGCTGAGGCTCAGCACGCGGAAGGTGTCTTCCGCGAGCTCGCGCTCCGCGCGCGTAAGGCCGGGGATCTCCTCCAGGGCCGCGCCGTTGTCGCGGCCTATCAGCTTGCGGTCGAGCACCGCCGCGAACGACGGCACCGCCTCCTCCAGGCGCGCCTGCTTGAACAGGGACCATCCGTGCATGTAGAGAGCGCGCTCGTAGAACGTCGAGGCTTCCGGCTTGCGCCCGTCTGCCGTGCTCCCGTGTTCCTCGTCCGGCCGCTCCCGCGGCGCGCCGATCGCGATCTCTATCTGGCTTGTCTGGGTCTCGGGGACGGCCGGCTCCGGCTGCGCATCGCCCTTGCGTATCACGGCCGCGTAGGCCTGCTCGGCCTCGGGATAGCGGCGCAGCGTGAACAGCAGCTCGCCGCGGCGGAACTCGGCCTCGTCGTGGTAGCTGCTCCTCGGATACTGGGCGACCAGCCGGTCCAGGGTTGCGAGCGAGCGCGAAAGGTCGCCCGTCTGGTCGTACGCCTGCGCGAGCTGGTAGAGGACGCGGTCGGCGCCCGGATAGGCCGGGTAAGCCGCCAGCAGATCCCCGTAGGCCTTGATCGCATCGCGGTATTCCTTCGAGCCCGAGCTCTCGGCCACGTCCTCGCGCGCTTTCTCGATCTCGAGATCGCCGAGGCGCCGCATGGCCTCGGGACGCAGCCGGTCCCCCGGCGCGGCCTCCAGGAACTTGCGGTAGGCCTGGATCGCCGCGGCGCGGCTCGCCTCGACGGCCGTGTCGCGCTCGATCGCGACCTGCCTCTGCTCCAGGCTGCGCAGCGTGGCCGTCCCCGTCTGCCTCGGCGCCGCGCAGGCGCCGAGCAGGCAGGCACAGGCCAGGATGGCGCGTCGATTCACTGTGCCTTCTCCGTCACTCGGACTGCGCGGTCGTAGATCTGCGCCACGGCGAACCGCGCCTGCGCAATGTAGGCCACCATCTGTTCGCGCCGCCGCGAGAGCTCCGCGACGGCGAGCTCGGCCAAGTCGTCCTCCTGCTCGCGGGCGGCCACCGCGACGCTCGCCTGCATCTGGCCCACCCGGAAGCGCAGGGCTTCGATGCGTCTCTCGAACTCCTGGAAGCGGGCGGGCGCCTGGGCTTGCGCCTGCTGCAGCTCCTCGCGGCGCGCCTCGGCCTGCGAGATCAGCCGGCCGGTTTCCTGCAGCGCCTTGTCCTCGCTTCGCAGGCGCACGGTGAATTGCGAGGCCAGGTCCCACCCAAGGAGGCCGCGCAGGAGCCGGTACTTGTCGCGCGCCGCCTCCCTCTCGGCGGGGTCCAGGCGCTCGAGGCCGGCGCGCACGCGCTCCAGGCGCACGGCAAGAGCGCGCTCCTTCCCGTTCGCAAGCGCCTCGGCGTCCTCCGCGCTCTCGATACGCGCCAGCCTCTGGACTTCGGCGAGATACGCCGCGCGCAATCCGTCGAGTCGGAGCGCCCGCTCGCCCGCCAAGGTGCGCGGCAAGCGCTCGGCGAACCCCTGCCGGCGCACGTCGAGCATGTCGCGGTAGCTGCCGATGCTCTGCCGCCAGGTGTCGAGCCTGCGTGACAGGAACAGCAGATCCCGGTAGTTCTTCAAACCTTCCTGAAACGCATTGCTCGCCAGCAGCTCGGTCAGGTAGCGGGCTTCGGGAGTATCCGGCAGCTGGCGCACCCGCCAGAACCATCCGGATTCCTCTCCCGGGTTATCGCGCAGGATGTTTTCGACCAGCGCTCCCCGGCGAATCGCGGCGATCGCCTCGTCGACGCGAGCGATCTCGCGGGTGTAGGCATCGAGCGCGCCCTCGTAGCGCTGGAGCGCCTGGCGGTATGCGCCGAGCTTCCCGAGCGCGAACGGCACCGCGAGCATCGACTCCTGCACCGCCGCGTCCGCCATCGACCGGTCGGCCAGCTCCGTCCAGGGCACCAGGGCGCGCTCATACCGGTAGCGGGACGCCTGCGCCCAGCCCAGGCCGAGCAAGGCCTTGTTCGACATGAGCCCGTTGAGCCGCACCCGCTCCAGGTAGGACTCCGCGCGGGCCGGGGCGTCGCTCTGCAGGAAGGCGTACGCGAGCGCGACATTGGCCTTGTCGCGCAGCGCGGTGAGCTCCTCCCCCTGCGCCGGACCGCGTCCGATCTCGTCCAGCAGCGAAACCCCGTCGTCCCGGAGGCCCGCCTGGATCAGCGCGACGCCGAGGTTGTAGCGGCCGTACGCAGCCCACGCCGACCGGCTCGAGGTCTTCTGCAGCATGCGGATGGCTTCGCCGTACTGCTTGCGCCGCATGAGCAGCGCGGCGTACAGGACGACCTTTTCCTCCTCGAGCTCCCCGGGCAGCGGGCCGCGCACCCTGGAGATCGCGTCTTCGGCTTCGGCGGCGTCGCCGCGCTGATAACGTATCTTGGCGAGATAGAACCACGCCCGGTCGCGAACCGCAGGGGGCGCGCCGGCGTCGATCAGCGCCTGAAAGATGCGCCCGGCTTCGCGGTCCATACCGTACGACACCAGCATTCCGCCGCGCAGCAGCTCCGCCTCGTGGTCGTGGTGCGGCATCCGGCCGAAGTGCTGCGCAACCATGAGCTGGGTCAGCGCCGTGAAATAGTATTCCTGGAAGAAGAAGTACAGGACCTCGCCGAAGTGCGGGTCCTTGACCACGTGCGTCTCGGCGGCGCGAGCCGGGGCGGCGGCGAGCGCCGCGGCGCAGGCGAGCGCCGTCCACAGCGCCCGGCCCTTCCGGTGCATCGCTCGCGCCATCGCGGCCCTACCACTCCTTGACGCGGAAGTCCGGCTGCTGCCCGCGCGTATCGTCCCGGATCTGCAGCTCGATGTACTTGGGATCCGTGCCCTTCTCGAACTTGAGCGACGTCCCCCGCCGGTAATCACGCCCCTTGGGCCCCTTACCGACGAACACCGCGATCAGCTCGTGCTTTCCCGTCCTCAGGTTCCCCATGTAGAGACGCTGCACGCCGCCGCGATGCAACGCGCGCACCTCGCGCTCGGTGTAGAGATAGTTGGTCACCACCGAATCGTCGAGCTTCAGCTCCACCGAGTCGAGGTCGAAGAGCGCTCCTACGTCCACTGATACGAACACCGCCACCTGCGTGCTCGCCGGGAACAGCAGCTCCTCCTCGAGCACGAGAAGGTCGCGGTTGAGGTCCATCGCCTCCTGCTTGAGCGACTGGATGCGGGTATCCAGAGCCTGCGGGTCCCGCGGCGGGGACTTGGGGGGCTCGGCTGCTCCAGCGAGGTTGCCCGCGAGCGCCAGCGCACCGAGGATTGACAGGGTTTTCATGGCTGCATCTCCGTCTAGAACCATCCTGAGAGGAACATCTGAATGACGTTGGCCTGATACGAATACAGCTGGCCGGTCCGCACGTCTGTGAAGTTGTTGTAGTGATAGCGCACGAGCTCGTAATCGAGGTTCAGGCTGGCACGGCTGAGGCCGAAGCGGTTGTCGAACAGCTGATAGCTGGCCCGGAGCCCCAGCGCGTTGTTGGTGAAGTCGCTCAGCTCGCGGTCCCGCGCCATATACGCCATCTGGGTGGTGAAGTTGTCGGCGTAGAAGGAGGCCGCCGACTGCCTGTAGTGGCGCAGCCGCGGCTCGACCAGCCAGCGCTCGTCCAGGCGGTGCGCGTAGCCCGCCTCGACGGTCTGCGCACGGATGTCCCAGGTGTCCCAGAAGTAGCGGTAGCGCAGGTACGCGGACCCCTTGAGCTGGCCGTCGTCCGGGCCGAAACCCTTCACGATCCCCAGCGCGACTGCATAGCCGTCGCGCGCGCGGGGATAGACCTCGGGAACCGACAGGCCGAGCAGGAGCGCCGAGCGGTAGGGACTCTGCAGGTAGCCGGTCTCCAGGTTGGCCTCGTAGTTCACGGTCGCGAGCACGCTCCTCGTGACGACCTGGGAAACCCCGAGCTTGTACTGGTAGCGGTCGGCGTGATCGGAGAAGTCCGTGTGCGACTTGCCCACGTCGGCGTGGCTCTCGGCGTACCCCAGGCTGACGGTCGTGAGGCCCTCGAAGACCTCGTGCGTCACGCTGAGGCCGACCGTGTTCGTCACGTAGTCCGGCTCCGTGCTGCGCAGCAGCGACACTCCGAGCGTCGTGTTGCGGTACAGGTAATCCACGCCTCCGCCGTACTCGGTGCGCTTCTCCTTGAACGGACTGGCCGTGGTCACGACGTCGATCGAGGCACAGCTGACGCTGTCGACGAAGTACGAGGCGTACGCCGACACGCTCTCGCCGAACCCCTTCCGCACCAGCAGGGCCGGCCCGTCCACCTTCGTTCCGCCCCCGTTGTAGTAGTGGTACATGAGATCGGCGCGGTCCGCGGGAAGCACGGCGGCGCGCGCGGGCGCGGCGAACAGGCCCGCCAGCGCGACCCACAGGGCATGGGCGAGGGTCTTCAGTTGCATCCGCATCCGCCCCCCTCCGCCACGGTGGCGCCGCGCGCCCCTTCGCGGACGTCGTGAACGTGCTGCAGGACCTTGTCGGAAAGCGGATCGCGGGATGCGCTCATCAGCGAATCGGCGAGCCAGCCCCGCTCGTACGGCTTCACCCAGGGCGTGACGGTGCAGCCGGCAAGGCACGCCGCCGCCGCAAGCGCCGATAGAGTCCTTCGCTTCATTCTTTCAGCAGCTCCCGCACCTGCTGCTCGTACTTGCGCTCGTAGCCGTCGTAGTAGCCGCGGTGGAGGAAGCGCACGCGTCCGTCGCGGTCGATGACGAGGGTGGCCGGCATCGTGTCGACGCCGTAGAGCTTGGCGACGCTCTTGTTGCCGTCGAACAGCGTCGGGAAGCGCAGGTCGAGCCGCTTGAGCATGGCCTCCGCGTCCCTGCGGTTGTCGTCGACGTTGACGGCGAGCAGCATGAAGCCGGCGCTCCGGTACTGAGCGTAGATCTTGTTCAGCAGCGGCAGCTCCTGGCGACAGGGGCTGCACCAGGTCGCCCAGAAATTCACCAGGACGACCTGGCCGCGCAGCTCGCTCAAGCGCACGTTGCGGCCGCTGTTGCTCTTCGCCGCGAAGTCGGGAGCCGCCGCCCCGACCTTCGGCAGGGCCGCGAGGGCCGCGTTGCTTCCCAGAGCCGGGCCCGCGAGCGCGAGCAGGACGGCAAGGCGACGCGCGAGTGCAGTCATGTCATTCCTCCTTCAGAAATACGCCCCGATGCCGAGCGTCATCTCGAAATTGTGCGTGAGCTCGTTCTTGCCCAGGATGTCGGAGCTGAACATGTGGTCCCTCATCTCGAAGCGCAGCGAGAGCCAGTCCTTCGGGAGGACGCGGATCCCGATCCCGACGTCGTAGGCAATGTGTTTCTCCGTGTTGAACTTGACGTTCCCCACCCCGCCGATGAGATACACCGCCGAGGTCATGGCCCAGTCCTTTCCCGTGAAGATCTCTCCCGGGAACACGTTCCAGCCCACCGAAAGGTTGTAGTACGTGAGCGGGACCTCCTCGCTGCTGAAGATCGGAATTCCCAGCCGGCGGTAGGATTCGTCGGACACCTTGGAGCGCCCGTATGTCCCCTCGAGGAAGAAGTCCTCGGTGACGTGATACCCGAGGCGCAGGCCGGCCGACGGCTTGGAGCCGAAGCCCTGCACGCTGAGAATGCCGGCGTAGCCGCTGATCTCGAGATCATTCGCGCTGATCTTGGGTACACGGACGTCGCGCCGGTCGACTTGCGCAGGAATCACCGGCTCCGGGATGGATTCGTTCGACTGCGCGGCTGCCGCCGCGGGAACGATCATACCCATCGTCGCTGCGAGCAACACCGGGATTACTGGATTCGCCATCGGCTGTATCTCGACCTAGAAAAAGAACGCGGCGCCCGCGGACACCTCGTTGAAGTGATCGGCGCTATTGTAGTTAACCAGGGCGATGTGCCTCTTCGCCTCGACGCGCAGGAAGAACTGCCGCGTGACGTAGTAGCGCAGGCCGATCGCCGCGTTCGCGAGACCGCCCTTGGTCTCGATTGCGCTGACGAGCGTCACGTTCGGAACATTGGCGAAGCGCCCCGCCCCCAGGGAGAAGAACGGCGACCAGCGCGAGTCGGGAAACGGCTGCGAGACGATCGATGCGTAGTAGAGCGAGGTCGTCGAGAAATCTCCCGTTGACTGCGCGATCGTCAGCTCGGCCACGAAATTCTCGTGGAGGCGGTATCCGGCGTAGGCCGACAGCAGCGGATCGTGGCTCAGCCTCCCGAGGGAGAATCCGAATTCCATTCGCCGCGAGAGGTAGTCGTCGAACAGGACGTCGCGAAACGTCTTCTTTTCGCCGGCCTCGGTTAGCGTGGCCTCCATCTGGATGCGCGACACCCACCCCTGCTTGCCGCGCGCGGTCCTTACCTTGAACCAGTCGGTATGCCGCCCGAGAATCTCCACGCGCTCCCCTCGTTCCGCGATGTCGAAGATCGGATAGCCACGCCCCGGTCCGGTGTGCAGCTCCAGATAGGGATCGGCCACCAGCACCCGCTCCTTCGGTTCTTCGGCCCGCACCTGCGCGGCGAGCGCGACCAGCGCCAGGAGGCACCATCGGGCAACCCCCCCCGGCGCGCCCATTCAAAAACCGCAGCTCGTGAAGGTGCTCGCCACCGGCACGCACTGGCCGCACGAGGGGCTGGCGTCGCCCAGGGCGGGGTCGACCTGGTTGCTGATCCAGTTGAAGACGGCGAGGTAGCAGCTGTCGGTGCGCCCCTGAAAGACGCGGCCGCCGCCGTGGGTGACTTCCTCGGCCGGCTTCACCAGGACGGGGCTCGAGTGCGGATCGCCCAGGTTGGACAGGGTCTGCACGACCAGCTTGTCCGCGTTCACGTCCGTCGCGCTCAGGGTGAAGCGGCCGCCGTTGCCGCCGGCTAGATGGCAGGTGCTGTTCATGCAGCTCACGGTCGCTCCGTCCTGGCGCCGGATCTGGCCGGAGAGCACCGGCATCACGCAAGCCTGGAAGTCGTTGGTGCACAGCACACCCTGCGCGACGACCGCTTGCTGCTGCACCTGCTGCCCGCACGCGGCGAGCGCCAAGGCGCCCGCCGCGACGCTGCACAATAGGAAGCTCGGCCCCCTCGCTACTGGCACGTCAGCGTGCCCGCGATCCAGGAACGGATCGTGGCGTAATCGGCGGAACCCGATGGCAGCACCGGCGTGGTGGCGTTCGGACCTCCAGGATGCGGCGGCGTGTCGCTGAGCGAGCGCGACGGCCGCAGCAGCAGCAGGCTGCTGTCGGGCGCGGCGATGTTCGTCACCATCGTCGCCGTGACGCCGAAATCGGCCGGCGTGTTCCCCGTCAGCACGAAGCGATTCGCCGTGAACCCGGTGTTCGGGGTCCCGCCGCTCGACCCGTTGTTGGTGCCGACGCCGAAGGCCTGATGGCAGGTGGCGCAGGTCGCCTGCAGGATCGGCTGCACCTTGCACGCGAACACCGACTCCGAAAGCTGCGGCGCCGCCGTGCGCAGCGTGGTCCCGTTGTAAGGATCGTTGAAATACGTTCCGCCGATGTCGATCCACTCGGTGATGATGCGCTTCTCCGCGGCAGTCAGCGGGCTCGCGATCGTCGTGTGGTTCACGTAGGTGGCGCCGTTGAAGCACTGGCTGTTGCCCGCGAGGCAGAACGCGCGCTGGGTCGTGCCGCTCGCATCGGCCTTGAGCGGCTGCTCGAACATCCGCTCGATCAGCCTGCTGCCGCGCGCCGCTCCAGGCTCCACCGGCGGCACCTCGCGCGCGATCATGAACTCGCCGTCCTCATTGACCGTAATGATGGGCTCGCCGTTGGCGTCGAGCAAGGGAGGCCCGACCATGAGGCTCTGGTAGCCCATCGTGCGGCCGAACTCGCCCGAGATCGTCGCGCTCAGGTCGAGCCCCGCGGCCGGCGTGAGCCCGCTGTGGCAGCTCGCGCACTTGGCATCGAGGATCGGCTGGATGTGATCCGGGAAGTTGATGACGATGGCGCAGTCCTTGGCGGACCAGGTCGTCGCGCACGACGCGGGGCCTTTCACAGGCGAGGCGCTCAGGCCCGAATACGTGATCGAGATCGGCGCCTGCGGCGTGAGGGACGTGCCGTTCTGGGTGTTGAAGACCGGGGTCCAGAAGTCCGTGTAGGAAATATCGCCCGCGAGGTTCGAGTAGGTCGCATCAGCAGTTGCCCGCGTTTCGGCCTGGCTCGACGAGGTCCCCGGGTTCGGGGTCGTGGTCGTGAGGCGGGGGGAATGGCAGCCCTTGCAGAAGCGCCGCTCGCCCTCGCGCGCCTGGATCCAGTGCGTGTGCTCGATGAACTGGCGCCCGTTGGCGTCGAGCACCGTGATGTTGATCGCGGTGTCGGCCGGGACGTGCGCGCGGATCGAGCCGTCGGGCTCGACCGTCCCGTAGCCCACGATCTGCTGCATCTCGAACTCGGTCTCGCCGAGCGCCTCGCGGTTCATTCCGGAGGGCGTCGGCACCGCCTTGGTGATGCGGAAGAAGCGCGCGACGCGGCTTGCGTACTGCGGCTTGTCCGGCGCCGACATGTTGGCGATGTCGGGCTGGCCGGCGACGCGCGGGATGGACTCGCCCGCGGCGAGCACCGCGTCGCCCATGCGCTGCTTGTCGTCGGTGTTGTACACCGTGCCGACGTCGAACAGCCCGAACCCGGCGGGGATGGTGGTATCGGGCGTGAACTGGCCGATCACCGCCGGCTTCGGGCGCGGCTGCAGGGGCACCGGGTTGGCGAAGTAGAAGCCGTCCTGCGGGGGAACCACGGGCCGCAGGGTCTTCGCGCCCAGGTCGAGCATGTAGATGCCGTAGCGCGGCGTGCCTTCGACGGTGGTGGGGTTGCCGAGGGGATCCGTGCCAGGCGTCGGCTGCGAAGGCGTGAACACCACCAGCGCGCGGTTCGTGCCGTCCCATAGGGGATACGGGTTGCGGTAGCGCCCGAGCGGCGACAATCCTTGATCGCGCATGGCGGCCAGGTCCGACGCCGAGGCGCCGGGAAGCATCAGCTCCGTAACTTGGACCTGACCGTGAGGCTGTCCCAGCGCGTTCAGAGGCGCGTTGTCGCCGGGCTCGTCGAACTCGGAGTAGTTCTTGTAGTCGATGACTTCGAGCGATCCGCCTTCGCGCGTGCGCGAAAGCGGCATGAGCGTGGCGATGAGATGCCCGTCTGGCATCTCGCGCGGCTGCATGTAGCTGTTGCCGGGGCTGTGCGCGCCGTACACGACGAAAAGGTTCGTCCCGTCCGGGTTCACCTTGAAGATCGTGAACTGGTTGCGCTCGCCGACGTGATCCCAGCGCGAATAGAGTATCTCTCCGGTGCTCAGGACCGTTGGGTTGCGGTCGTGGCTCTGGTCGAACGAGATCTGGCGGCAATTCTTGCCGTCGGAATCCATGACGTGCAGGACCGCCGTCTGCTCCCGGTCGTATTCGTCGACGTAGGTATAGGGCGTCCGGCCCTGCGCCTGCATCTGGCTCTTCGTCGTCTCCTGGCGGTTCGATATGAACACGATGCGACCGTCGGGCAGGTAGGCGGGCTCGGTGTCGTCGCCCGCGAAGGCCGCGTCGCAGGCGATGCGCCGCGTCGACTTGCTCACGGTGTCGTATTCCCAAATCCCCCAGTTGGAGTCGGCCGGCCGGCGCATCGCGAACACAATCTTCGTGCCGTCGAAGGAGACCTCCGGGTGGTTCACGTCGCCCTGGCCGTTGGTGAGGGAGGCGGTGACGTTCGTCTCGGTCCCGCTCGGCGAGGACTTGTCGCGGATGAAGAGATCGCCTCCCTGGCCGGTCGTCACCGCGTCCGTCGGATTCCCGAGAGCGGAGACGGGCCGCTTGACGTAGGCGATGGCGACGTCGCCCCCGACGGTGATGGAATCGGAGCTGCCGGTGCAGGCGGCCACACCGGCCGCCACGCCCGCCAGCGCCCAGGCGATCCTGCGTTCAGTTTGAAAGCGCCACATGACTGCCTCCTCGCACTGCGGGCCCTAGCCCTCGTGCATTGCGGTTGACTCGCGACGCAAGCCGCGCGTCGTGTGCAGGTTTCCCCGGTCGTCGATCACCACGGCATCGATCTCCGGCAGCGATTCGACGAAGCGGATTCCCTGCTCTGGTCCCTTGATGAACACGCTCTTGGAAATGCCCTCCGTCGTCGTGGCGTCTGGGCCGATGATGGTGACGCTGCGAACCCCGGTCGCCGACATCCCCGTCTTCGGATCGAGGATGTGGTGATAGCGGACGCCGTCCTCCTCGAAGTAGCGCTCGTAGTCGCCCGAGGTCGAGATCGCGGCGTCCACGAGGGGAATCCTCGCCGCCATCGCGTCCTTGTTCCTGGGGTCCTGGATGCCGATCATCCAGGGCCGTCCGCGCTTGTCGCCCAGCACGCGGCTGTCGCCCCCGGCCATGACCAGGGCCTGCCGCACGCCGCGCGCCCTCAGCAGGGCGATGCAGTTGTCCACCGCGTGCCCCTTGGCGATGCCCCCGAGGTCGACTTGCACTTTGTCGTGCGCGAAACGGATCGTGCGCCGGGCGTGGTCGAGACGGATGTGCCGGTAGTCGATGCCCGGCAGCGCCGAGGCGACCTTGTCGTCGGCCGGCCGGGTTCCGGCGCGGTAGTCGAACATGGAACCCACGCTTGCGAACGTGATGTCGAAGGCGCCCCCGGAGAGCTCGGAGAATTCGACCGACCGCTCCATCAGCTCGAACAGCTCCCGGCTCACCGGCACCGGCGCCCTTGCCGCCTCGCGGTTGAGGCGCGAGAGCTCGCTGTCCGGCTTGAACGGGCTCATCGCGCGGTCGATGCGGTGCATCTCCTGCATGACCGCGCCGATGGCCGATTCGCCGAGTGCGGCGTTCTCGTGCCACAGCTCCACGCGTATCGCCGTCCCCATGATGGCCTCCTCGCGGCTCATCCAGCCGCCTTGAGCCCGCTTCGAGAGGACAACGCTACGCATCGGTATAACGGTAGCAGCGTTGGCTTTCAGTGTCTTCATCATTGGGTTGGGCATGCGCCGTCTTCGGTGTGACATGCGTCGCCAGGGCGAGAAGGTACACCAGCCGGTCGGCCATGACGCGATCAAATGCCGCAATCGCGACGCGCGATCGCGAACGATGAGACAAATTCAACCAAACGCCGGCCGCTGAGACAGCGGGAATGTCGCCTAGAGGCGACACAGCGGGGAGATGTAAGCTTTGTTTCAGCCCGATCGAAAGATCAATCGGGCACGTCGTTGCAGCGCGTGACCTTGCCCTTGGGAGTATTCACGACGAAGCAGCGCCGTTCGGGCTGCGCGGGCTCCTCGGGCGCGGCAGGCGTCTCGGGAATCTCGGGAGCGCGCGCCGCAGGAGCGGGAGCGGCGCGGACGCTCGGCCGGTCGTCGCTGGATCTTCCCGGAGTCGCGGGCGGTGAAGCGGTCGGGAGCGCAGGGTTGATGTTGAGCCTGTCCTTGACCTCGCCAGCGTCCTTCAGACCGAGCTCACTGCACTTCTTGCCCGAGTACGTGATCTTTCCGAACTCGTCGACGCATTTGTAAGTCTGCGCCGCGAGTCCCGGTGAGAGGAGCAGAGCGCAGGCAGCGACGATCGGCTTTGCGGTCAGCTTCATGATGGCCCTGTGTGGCGGAGAGGGCGGGATTCGAACCCGCGTTAGGCTGTTAACCTAAACACGCTTTCCAGGCGTGCGACTTAAACCACTCATCCACCTCTCCGGTTCGAGGCTGGATTTTACGCGAGCCCGCTCGCCCGCGCCTGTTCGAGCGCCATCACCGCCCAGTCCTTGCCGCCGTCGCCGTGCGCGATGGCGCCGAGCAGCCGGTCGCGCCACACGTTGTTGCTCGGCAGCGGCACGCCGGCCGCCTCGCCCGCCGCGAGCGCGAGGTTTGCGTCTTTCAGGCCTAGCGTCGCCATCTGGCCGACCTTGTCGTAGCTCTCGTCGACGATGATCTTCCCGTAGGCCTTGTACGCGGGGCAGGCGAACAGCCCGTCGGTCATCACGTCGTTGAACACCTGCGGCGCGACGCCGTACTTCCGCACGAGCGAAAACCCCTCCCCCATCGCCTCGATCGCACAGCCGAGCACGAAGTTGTTGGCGATCTTGATCGCGGTCGCGGTCTCGGGATCGGCGCCGGCCTCGAAGCTGCGCCGCGCGACCGCCGCGAACAGCGGAGCGCAGCGCTCCAGGACCTCGGCAGGACCCGCGACGACGATGCCGGCCTGGCCGGCTGCCACCATCTCGGGCCGGCCGAGCATCGGCGCGGTCACGAGGACCTGGCCGCGCGCCGCGTGCGAGGCCTTGAGCTTGCGGATGACGCCGATGCCGTGCGTGCCCGAGCAGATGTGGATCCCGCCCTTCGGCAGCGACTCGAGCAGCCCGCCCGCCTGGCCGGCCACGTCCTCGAGCGCCGCGTCGTCGGCTAGCATGGTGAAGACGGCGTCGCCGTGCTGTGCGGCGCGCGCAATCGAAGCCGCCGACCTCGCGCCGGCCTGCACCAGCTCGGCGGCCTTGGCGGGGGTGCGATTGAAGACGGCGAGCTCGTGGCCCGCCTCGATGAGGCGCCGGGCCATGGCCCGCCCCATCCGCCCGGTGCCGATGAATCCGACCTTCATGATTTGTTCCTTCAAGAAGCGAGCTGACCTTTGACCCACTCGAGCTCGCGCGTGACGTAGTCGACGATGTCCCCGGTCTTCAGGTGCTCGGGGAGCACGTCCCAGGTATAGGTCTCGATCTCGAGCTGGCGCGAGAGCGGATTCGCCTTGTGGAACCGCAGGGCGTCCTCGATCGCGAAGCGGGTGGTTCCCAGCTCTCCCAGGCTGTCGAGAAAGACCGGGACGTGGAAATGGGTGCGCCATTCGCGCGGCCCGGGACTCGCCTTCCACGCGGCAAAGGCGTCCTCCAGGTTGAGGAAGCGCGTGAGCTTGCCGTCCTTCTTTTCCACGGTCTGCGTGAGGTAGATCGTCTTCGCGTAGCGCTGGAGCGTGTCGACGATCTTCTGCGTGACCTCGGGGACACGCATCGCCGCCGCTTCCTGGAGCTTGAAGATGGGGATGCCCGCGTCCACCAGCTTCTGCAGCGACTCGGCGATGTTCTCGAAGACCACCGCCTGGTGGCAGATGTCGAATACGACGCCCACATGCCGGCGCAGCGCGACGTGCGCTTCGGAGACCGGGATGCCGGCGAGCTTCGCGAGCGCCATCGCAGAGGCACCCGAGTAGAGATGATTCGTGAAATATGCAACCGTCTCGTCGGTAGTCTCCAGGAAACAATAGGGCTCGGGCTCGAGCGCGAGGGTCACCGTACGCCCGGTGCGCGCCGCAAGCCCGACCAGATGGGCGGCCACGCGCAGCACGTGCTGCGTGTAGCTCGCCACCACGTCGGACCCGGTCACGCGCGGCTTGAAGCCGAGCGGCGCGCTCTGGATCGACGGTGAGATCTCCTCGGGCACCACGTCGGCGAGCACCTCGGCGACGTTGATGGTATAGCGCGTGCGCTCTTCGGAGCGCCAGTCCGGCTCGTAGACCTGCTCCTTGACGATCTGGTTCTTGAACGGCCCGTAGGGAAACGCGTTCACCGTATACAGATACATCTCGTTGTCGGCGAGGAACTTCTTGAGCCTTTCGCGCTCCGCGCGGTCCCCGGCCAGCCTCTCCGCAGATTTCGCCGACAGCCGCAGCGATACGCCGAAAGGGTCCCGGGGCGCGAACCGCGCCTTCACCTTCGGAACGTAGGTGACGAGGCTCGCCCACATCTCCTCCCAGGTGTCCCCGGGATGGACCAGGGTCGAGTACGTCAGGTGGCCGAGGCCCTTGCCGAGATCCATGGTTCTCCTTGCCCCCCTAGAGGACCTTCTCCACCTTGCCGCTCGCCGCCGAGCGGATGATCGCCTCGGTGGCCGACGCGCCGTGGACCATCTGCTCGGGCGTGATCTGGAATGCGGGTCCGCCCTCGGCCGCGCGGGCGAACGCCTCGAAGCAGGCGCGGGTGACATCCAGTTTCTCGGCCTCCCACGTTTCCATCGGCCCTTTGAGCGGCTGGTACTTGCACGCCCCGAAGAGCCGCGTCCGCCGCTCTTCGGACGAAGCGCCCGCGACGTGCGTGACGCCTTCCAGGCGCACCCAGCCCTTGGAGCCGAAGACATGGATGCTGAACGCCGGACCGGTCGTGGTGATCGTGCTGAGATAGGCCGACATGCCGGCCTTCATGCGGAACAGCATCGAGCTGGTGTCGTCGATCTCGCCTCCCACGGCCCGCGCGAAGCTCTGGCAGTAGACGCTGTCGTATTCTCCGCACAGGTCGACGAAGGCGTCGACCGCGTGCACGCCGAGCGACGCCAGCCCGCCGACGGGCGCCTCGTTCTTCATGGCGCGCCATGCCTCCGGCTTGAAGTACAGCGCATTGGGATGCGCCATGTTGCACTCGATATGCTCGATGACGCCTAGCTCGCCCGCGCGCATCCGCTCGCGCAGCCTGATCATCTCGGGATGGAAGCGGCGGTTGTAGCCGAGGCCGAGCGTGCGTCCCGCCTTGCGCACGGCGGCGACCGCGGACTGCGCGTCCTTCTTCGAGTACGAGAACGGTTTTTCGCAGAAGATGTGCTTGCCCGCCCCTGCCGCCGCGATAACCTGCCTGACGTGTCCCGAGGGCGGAGTCGCGAGCACGACCGCGTCGATGTTCGGGTCGCGGAGCGCCGCTTCGTAGCTGTCGAGCAGGCGCAGCTTGTGCTGCGCGGCAAAGGCCTCGACGTCCGGTGACACCGTCCGCGTCGTCAGGCCGGTGAACCGCATGACGTCGCTGCCGTCGGCGAGCGACTCCACCAGCGTCTTGCCCCACCAACCCAGTCCGACCATCGCCGCGTTGATCATTTGCCGCTCCGGATCAGCCGTGCATCGCGACGACCACGCAGCAGATCGCCCAGAACAGGCAGTACTCGAAGCCGCCGATGTTCCACAGCCACTTGCCGGTCACGCGCCAGACCGCGGCTCCCGCGACCGCGAGGTGGAACGCCGCGATCCAGGCGACCCAGGTCGTGTAGATGCCGAAGATCAGCCCGATCGCGAGCACGACCTCCACGACGCACGCGGTCAAGAGCCAGAATTTCGGCGGCTTGAACTTGGCCGCCACGAAGAAGCCGAGCGCCTCGGGCACGAAGTACTTGGCATAGATGTGCGGAATGAAGAACGCGCCGCAGATGATGCGCAGGATATTGAACTCGTTCAGCAGGTTGAATTTGTCGACGAGCGACATCGGCTCCCCCAATTGTGCTCTCGCGCCGGCGCTATTCTCGAACTATCCGCTCGTTCCGCGCAACAGAGAATCGAATGATTTCCCCTTCAGCCACGCCTCGCCCTTCGCGTACAAGACCTCGGCCTCCGGTCCGTCCAGGCCGGGCATGTCCTCTTTCACCTTGTAGCCCACTTTCGTCTGCAGATAGCCGAGATGACGGTAGCCGATTGGGAAACGCTCGAGCAGCGCCGGGTCGAGCCTGGGGACCGCGCCGGGGGTTACCGGGTCGAGCCTGTCCTTCTCGTAGAAGAGCCGCCGCCATACCAGACCCCAGCGACCCTTGCGCTTCTCGAGGAAATCGTAGAACCGGCCGGTGCAGACGACGTCGCACACGACGCCCTCCACCGGCGCGCGCTGCGAGATCGACATCTTCGTCTGCGCGATCGCCCGCTTCCCCTTGACGTCGATCGAGGAGCCGCCAAGCATGTGATAGATGCGCACGCCGCGCGCATAGCCTTCCTGGTTCGCGCGGATGAACTCCTCGTATGTGCCCTGGAACCAGGTCGCCCACATCCGTCCCTCCGGATGCCAAACGGTCCGGAAGCGGTCCCATTTCAAGGAATCGCGCCAGACCGCCCAGTTCTCGACGAGCTCGCGGATCGCGAGCCGGTCTTCCAGGTCTTTCTTCATTCGATCATTTGGTCGGCACCACCAGCGAGTAGCGCTCGTCGGCGGCGAGGCACCGCGCCTCGGGAAGCCCGAGCTCGCGGCGCACGATGTTCGTGCCCTGGACCAGAGCCACCATCTTGTAGAACGCGTGGCGCCGGCTCATCCCTTCTCGGCCCATGCCGCAGTCGGAGCTGATCACCAGGCGCTCGACCGGGATGTGCTTGAGCGCGCGGCGGATGTGGTCGGCGATCTCCTCGGGCCGCTCGATCTGCAGCGTGTGGTGGTCGATGACGCCGATCGCGATCTTCTTTTCGGTGATGGTCTTGCCGAAGGCCTCGAGGTCCATTCCGCCGGCGCTGCAGGACTCGAAGGTGATGACGTCGGCGTCGACCTCGTTGAACAGGGGAAGCGCCGGCTTGTAGCTCTGCACCTGCGTGAACATGCGCTGCTGCGAGGGGTTGCCCCAGCAGCTGTGGCACCACACCTCGGTCTTGGCGCGCAGGCCCTTCACCGTCCGGTTGAACACCTCGACGCTGAACTTCGGGTTGATCACGGCGTCGACGATGTTGCGCACGGCGAGCAGGTGGATCTGCGGCTCCTCGAACTGGATCACTTCGCAGCCGGCATCGGCGAGCTCGTGCAATTCCTCGTTGAAGGCGTCGGCAAGCGCGTAGATGCGGTCCTTGATGTTCTTATAGTGCTTGTCCGCGACCGCGAACGCGACGAGCTCGGGGCCTATCGTGCCGAACTTGACCGGCTTGCGGGTGAGGCGCTGGGCGGCCTTGAACATCGGCGTGTACTGGAGGTCGCCGCGGCCGACGGGACCGATGATGTTCGCCATGACGCGCGACTCGAGGTAGTCGTGCAGGATGTGGCCCGGCGGAAACCAGATACCGCCCTTGCCCGCGGGCGTTGGGCGCGGATTGCCGCGCTCGAAGCCCGCCATGTGGCGCGTCGGATACGCGGTCCAGCTCTGGCCGCCGACGTCCTGGTCGAAATGGGCGTCGCCGTCGGTGACGATATCCAGGCCGGCGACCTCCTGCTCGTGCAGGTAGACCGAGACCGTGTCGACGTACTGCTCGCGGAAGGACGTGCTGACCATCGCGTCGAGGAAGGACCGCGACCCCAGGTTCTCGGTGTACCAGCTCGGGCGCGGCAGCGAGCCGGTTATTGTGGTCGGAAGCTTGATGTCCTTCGTGGCGCGGTACATGGTGCGGTCTCCCTTGCGGCCGACGGAATGTCGTGCGCGCGATACTACATCACGGCGCGGCGAAGCGATCCCACATCCGCGGTGGGCAGCGTGAGTCCGGGGGGTCAGGAGGTCTGCTTCAGCTGCTCCAAGATGGCCGGGTTCTCGAGCGTCGACACGTCCTGCTTGATCTCCTCGCCCTTGGCTATCGAGCGCAGCAGACGGCGCATGATCTTGCCGGAGCGCGTCTTCGGCAGGTTGTCGCCGAAACGGATGTCCTTCGGCTTGGCGATCGGCCCGATCTCCTTCGCCACCCAGTTGCGCAGCTCGTCTGCGACCTTCTTCGCGTCCGCGCCTGTCGGCCGCGGCCCCTTCAGGACGACGAACGCGCACACGGCCTCTCCGGTCATCTCGTCGGGGCGTCCGACGACCGCCGCTTCGGCGACGAGCTTGGTGTTCGCCACCAGCGCCGACTCGATCTCCATCGTGCCCAGACGGTGCCCCGACACGTTGAGCACGTCGTCGATGCGGCCCATGATGCGGAAATACCCGTCCTTGTCGCGGCTCGCCCCGTCGCCCGCGAGGTAGTACTTGCCGTGGAATTCCTCGGGGTAGTAGCTCTTCTTGAAGCGCTCGGGGTCGCCCCAGATGGTGCGGATGATCCCCGGCCAGGGACGCTTGATGACGAGTATCCCTCCCTTGCCCTTGTCCACGTCGTGGCCGGTCTCGTCGACGATCGCCGCCATGATCCCGGGCAGCGGCATGGTGCAGGAGCCGGGCTTGAGCGCGTGCACGCCGGGCAGCGGCGTGATCAGGTGGCTGCTCGTCTCGGTCTGCCACCAGGTATCGACGATCGGGCAGCGCTTGTCGCCGACGGTGTTGTAATACCACATCCATGCCTCCGGGTTGATCGGCTCGCCGACCGTGCCGAGGATGCGCAGCGACTTGAGGTTGTACTTCTTGGGCAGCTCCCCGCCCGCCTTGATCAGCGACCGGATCGCGGTGGGCGCGGTGTAGAACACCGTGACCGTGTGGTCCTGGATCATCTTCCAGAAGCGGCCCGCGTCCGGCCACACCGGCACGCCCTCGAACATCACCTCGGTCGCGCCGACTGCGAGCGGCCCGTAGGTGCAGTAGCTGTGCCCCGTGACCCAGCCCACGTCGGCGGTGCACCAGAACACGTCGGTCGGCTTGTAGTCGAACACCCATTTCATGGTGATGATCGTCATCAGCAGGTAGCCGCCGGTCGAGTGCTGCACGCCCTTGGGCTTCCCCGTCGAGCCCGACGTATACAGGATGAAGAGCGGATGCTCCGCGTTGACCCAGGTCGGCTCGCAGGTATCGGCCTGGCCCTTGACCACGTCGTGCCACCACTTGTCGCGCGGGCTCTGCATCGCGACCTTGGTCCCGGTGCGCTGGTACACGACCACGTTCTTCACACCCTCGCATCCGCCAAGGCCGAAAGCCTCGTCGACCGCGGGCTTGAGCGGGATCTCCTTCCCGCCGCGCATCTGGCCGTCGGCGGTGATCACCGCCACGGCGCCCGCGTCGATGATGCGCTCCTGCAGGCTCTTCGCCGAGAAGCCGCCGAACACCACCGAGTGCGTCGCGCCGATCCTCGCGCAGGCCTGCATCGCGACCACGACCTCGATCGACATCGGCATGTAGATGATGACGCGGTCGCTTTTCTTGATGCCGAGGGACTTGAGCGCGTTCGCGAACTGGCAGACCTTGTGGTAGAGCTGCTGGTAGGTGATCTTAGTCACCTTGCCGTCGTCCGCCTCGAAGATGATCGCGGTCTTGTCCGGTTGCGTCTTGAGGTGCCGGTCGAGGCAGTTGTAGGACGCGTTCAGCTCCCCGTCAGCGAACCACTTGAAGAAAGGGGCGTTCGATTCGTCCAGAACCCTGGTGAAAGGCTTGTGCCAGAGAACGTGCTCTTTCCCGAGCCGGCCCCAGAAGCCGTCGAAATCGCGGGCGGCCTCGTCGCACAGCGCCTGGTAGGCCGCCATGCCCGAGACGTTGGCCTGCTTGACGAACTCCGGAGACGGCGGAAACAGTCGGTCTTCCTGGAGCACCGATTCGATGGTTGCGGCGGGCATGCGGAACCTCCTTGGATGTTTGCCAAAGTCTACCGGCGCCCCCGGTGTCCCGCAACCGAGCGGCTATACTTACCCGTATGGCAGCCACGAAGCAGGAAGACCTCGTCCAGAGCGTCGCCGACGCGCTCCAGTACATCAGCTACTACCATCCGCGCGACTACATCCGGCATCTCGCTCGCGCCTACGAGCGCGAGCAGTCCCCCGCGGCCCGCGACGCGATCGCGCAGATCCTCACCAACTCGCGCATGTGCGCCGAGGGCCACCGGCCGATCTGCCAGGACACCGGAATCGTCAACGTGTTCCTGAAGATCGGCATGGAGGTGCGTCTGGAAGGCTTCACGGGATCGGTCGCCGACGCGGTGAACGAGGGCGTGCGCCGCGCCTACCTGAACCCGGACAACAGGCTGCGCGCCTCCGTCCTCGAGGACCCGCAGTTCGCGCGCAGGAACACGAAGGACAACACGCCCGCCGTCGTGAGCATGGAGCTCGTCCCCGGCGACAAGATCGAGGTCGACGTCGCGGCCAAGGGCGGCGGCTCCGAGGCGAAGGCGAAATTCGCGATGCTCAACCCCTCCGATTCGGTGGTCGACTGGGTGCTGAAGACCGTCCCCACGATGGGCGCGGGCTGGTGCCCGCCGGGCATGCTCGGGATCGGCATCGGCGGCACGGCCGAGAAGGCGATGCAGCTCGCCAAGGAGTCCCTGATGGAGCCGATCGACATGTCGGACCTGGTCGCGCGCGGTCCGCGCGACCAGTACGAGGAGCTGCGCCTGGAGCTCTACGACAAGGTCAACCGTCTCGGCATCGGCGCGCAGGGCCTGGGCGGCCTGTCGACGGTCCTCGACGTCAAGATCCGCTCCTTCCCGACGCACGCGGCGAACAAACCGATCGCCATGATCCCGAACTGCGCGGCAACGCGCCACGTGCATTTCGTGCTCGACGGTTCCGGCCCCGCCGAGTTCGAGGCGCCGAGCCTGGAAGACTGGCCCAGAGTGACCTGGACGCCGAGCGCGCAGTCGCGGCGCGTGGACCTCGACACGCTGACGCGCGAGGAAGTGATGCAATGGAAGCCAGGGGAGACGCTGCTCCTCTCGGGAAAGATGCTCACCGGCCGCGACGCCGCGCACAAACGCATCGAGGACATGCTTGCGAAGGGAGAAAAGCTTCCGGTCGATTTCACCAACCGCGTCATCTATTACGTCGGTCCGGTCGACCCCGTGCGCGACGAGGTCGTGGGTCCCGCGGGCCCGACTACGGCGACGCGCATGGACAAGTTCGTCGAGACCATGCTCGCCAGGACGGGCCTCGTCGCCATGATCGGCAAGGGCGAGCGCGGCCCCGCGGCGATCGAGGCGATCCGGAAGCACAAGACGGCCTCGCTCATCGCGGTCGGCGGCGCCGCCTACCTCGTCGCCAAGGCGATACGCAGGTCGCGCGTGCTCGCCTTCGGCGACCTCGGCATGGAGGCGATCTACGAGTTCGAGGTGAAAGACATGCCGGTGACCGTCGCCGTCGACGCCCGCGGCGACTCGGTTCACCAGAGCGGCCCGGCCGAATGGGAGAAGCGTATCCGGGAGCTCAGGATTCCGGTCAAGGCGGCGTGACCCGGATGAGCGCAGCCCTCACCGGCGGAGTGCTCCTGAAGTGCGCGCTGCGCACGCGCTCGCCCGCGCTGCAGCTTGAGCTGGGCGAGCTCGCGCGCGAATGCGTGCCGCTCGCCGAAAGCGTGGGCGCGCACGCTGCGCTCGAGACCGAAGAAACCTACGTGTATCTATTCTCGCGCGAGTCCGCCGCGGTAAACGCCTCGGTGCTCTCGCGCGCGGCCGAAGAGGCGGCGACCCTTCCGAGCCTGGAGGGAGCGAAGGTCGCCGCCGCGAAGCTTCTCCCGGTATTCGACCGTCCCGGCGCTTCCCGCACCGTGGCGCCGCAGTTTCACTACGTGGTCGAGATGGACGTCGCCCCCGAGCACGAGGCCGATCTGAACGCCTGGTACAACAAGGAGCACATGCCCGGCCTCGCCGCGTGTCCCGGCACGGTGCGAGCGCGCCGCTTCCGCAATCCCGACGGCTCGCCGCGGTACCACTCCTGCTACGACCTCACGCGCACCGAAACGCTCACCAGCCCGCCCTGGCTCGCGATGCGCGCGACCGCCTGGAGCGGCCGCGTGCGCCCCCACTTCCGCAACCTCAAGAAGACTATATTCCAACGGCTTTTCGAGGCCGCGGTTTGAGGCCGGTGTCGCGCTGGGCCGGCATCGCGATCCTTCTCGTCATTGCCGTCACTTTCAGCCTCAACCACATCGCCGCCCGCATCGCCTTCGACCACGGAACGAGCGTTGTGACGGCGGTCGTGTTCCGCTCCGGGGGCACGGCGCTCGCGGTGCTCGGGCTGCTCCTCGCGCTGCGCGCCCCCATTTCCGTTCCCGCCCCGAGCGCAGGCCGCGCGCTCGCCATCGGCGCGGTGGTCGCCGCGCAGAGCTACTGCATCTATGCCGCTGTCGCGCGGATACCGGTCGCGCTCGCGCTCCTGACCTTCAACACCTACCCGATGGTGTTCGCGCTCATGTCCTGGGCGGGCGGGCTGGGGCGGCCCTCGGCCCGGGCACTGCTCGCCATGCTCACGGCGCTTCTCGGGCTGGCGCTCGCGCTCGACATCGCGCGCGCGGGCGGCGAGCTCGCCGCCCGCTGGAGCGAGATCGGCGCCGGAGTCGCCTACGCGGGCTGCGCGTCCCTTTTCTTCGCCCTGGTGCTCTATCTCAACGCGCGCTGGCTGCACGGGCTGGACGGCAGGGTGCGCAGCCTGCTCGCGATGGCGAGCTGCGCGGCGGTGGCGCTCGCGGGCGCCCTGATCTCGGGCGCACTCGTCTTCCCCCGCGACGGTGCCGGCTGGGCGGGACTCGCCCTGCTCACGCTCTTCTACGGCTCGGCGATCACGGCCCTGTTCGTGGTGCAGCCGCGCATGCGCTCGGCGAGCGACATCGCCGTGCTCAATTTCGAGCCGGTGGCGCTGATGTTCACCGCCTGGGCGATCCTGGATCAAGGCCTTTCCGCGACGCAGATCGCCGGAGCCCTGGTGGTGGTCGGGGCCATCGTGGCGCTCGGCACTGCCCGGCGTTAGAATTAGTCTAATTATGGCCAACATCATCGGCGGCATCGGCACCTCGCACGTGCCCACCATCGCGGGCGCCTACGACCGCAAGAAGCAGAACGATCCGGACTGGATTCCCCTCTTCAAGGGCTACGAGCCGGTCAAGGCGTGGATCGCGGCGAAGAATCCCGGCGTGCTCGTGTTCTTCTACAACGACCACGCGAGCACTTTCTTCTTCGACCACTATCCGACCTTCGCGCTCGGCGTCAGCGACGAGTTCCCCATCGCCGACGAGGGCCTGGGACAGCGGGCGATACCGCCGCTCAAGGGGCACGCCGCCCTGGCGCGCCACATGGCCGATTCCCTGGTGAACGACGAGTTTGACATCTCGGTCTTCCAGGACCTGCCGATCGACCACGGCGTGCACTCTCCCCTCACCATGTTCTGGCCGCCCGCGCCCGACTGGCCGGGGCGGATCGTGCCGATCGAGGTGAACGTGCTCCAGCACCCGATCCCGACGCCGCTGCGCTGCTGGAAGCTCGGCCAGGCGGTGCGCCGCGCGATCCTCTCCTACCCCGAGGACCTCGACGTCCTCATCGTCGGCACGGGCGGCCTGTCGCACCAGATGAACGGCGAGCGTGGCGGCTTCAACAACGAGAAATGGGACCTGAAGTTCCTCGACCTCATCGCCGACAACCCCAAGAAGCTCACCGCGATGCGCCACGCCGACTACATCAGGCTCGGCGGCACCGAAGGCGCGGAGGAGATCATGTGGCTCGCGATGCGCGGGGCGCTCTCGCCGCGCGTGAGGAAGATCCACCAGAACTACTACCTGCCGATGACCACGGCGATGGCGGTGGCGATATTCGAGGAGCCGTCCGCGAAGGCGAAGAACGGCAAGCGGCGCGCCGCATGAACCCGCAACTGAAAGGCGTCGAGAAGCTCGCCGGCACCTACGTCTTCGACCTGAAGACGAGCGGAAAGGCGCTGCGCCTCAACCGCTTCCTGCACGGGCTCACCGTTCCCGCGAAGCGTGCCGCGTTCAAGGAGAACCTCGAAGGGGAGTTCGAGAAGGCCGGCCTCACGGCCGAGGAGCGCCGCATGGTGCGCGAGCTCGACTGGGCGGCGCTCATGCGCTACGGCGCGAGCTTCTTCTGCCTGGAAAAGCTGGCGCGCGTGCGCGGCGTCTCCAACCCCGAGATGGTCGCAGGCTTCCGCGGCGAGACGCTCGAGGAATTCCTCAAGACGCGGCGGGTGCCTGGGGCGCGCTAGAAGCGGCTCACTTCTTGTACAGCCAGCACGCGACGCTGAGCGTCTCGGACAGGCTGAAGTCTCCCGGATAGCGCTCCCTGCACTCGGGCATCACCTTCGGGCAGCGCGGGTTGAAGTGGCAGCCCGGGGGCGGGTTCACGGGCGACGGCAGCTCCCCCTCGAGCCGGATCACCTCGCGCGTTCCACCCGCCTCGATCTTCGGCACGGCCGCGAGGAGCGCCTGCGTGTACGGATGCTTGGGCGAGCGCAGCACCTCGTCGGCGGTGCCGCGCTCGACGATCCGGCCGAGGTACATCACCGCGACCTCGTGCGCCAGGTACTCGACCACCGCGATGTTGTGGGTGATGAAGAGATAGGACAGGCCGAGGTCGCGCTGCAGCGACTTCAGCAGGTTCAGGATCTGCGCCTGCACCGACACGTCGAGCGCGCTCGTCGGCTCGTCGCACACGATGAGCTTGGGCCTCACCGCGAGCGCGCGCGCGATCGCGATGCGCTGGCGCTGGCCGCCCGAGAACTCGTGGGGGTAGCGCTCGACCGAATCGCGCGCAAGCCCCACCTGATCGAGGATCTCCGCGACGCGCCTGCCCCGCGCCTGCGCGTCCGGCTCGATCCCGAGCGAGGCCATGCCCTCGGCGAGAATGTCGGCGACGCGCATCCGCGGGTTGAGCGACGCGTAGGGATCCTGGAAGATGATCTGGAAGTCGCGGCGGCGAGCGCGCAGCGCGGCCCCGCGCAGCCTGGTCAGCTCCACGCCGCCGAGCTCGACCTGCCCCTGCGGGCGGATGAGCTGCAGGATCGCCTTGCCGACGGTGGTCTTGCCGCAGCCCGACTCCCCGACCAGGCCGAGCGTCCGCCCGGCGCCGATCGCGAGCGACACCCCGTCCACCGCCTTGACGTAGGCGACGGTGCGCTTCAGCAGGCCCTTGCGGATCGGGAAGTGGACTTTCAGGTCCCGCACCGACAGGAGCGGCGCCGCGTGCTCGAGGGCGGACGGCCCCGCCGGCGAGGCGGCGTCGACGGCGTGGGGTGCGCCCGCGCGCTCGCGCTCTCTCAGGAAGCATCGCACCTCGTGCTCCTGCGCGATCCTCGTCCAGCCCGGCGCCTCGGCCGAGCAGCGGTCGAAGGCGAAGTCGCAGCGCTCGGTGAACCGGCAGCGGCGGAACTCCTGCGTGAGCGGAGGCACCTGGCCCTTGATCACGGCGAGCTCGCCGCCACGCTTGCCCGGCCCCGGCAGCGCCTCGAAGAGCTTGCGCGAATACGGATGCTGGGGCGCGGCGAAGAACGCCCCGGCCGGAGCGGACTCGACCACCTGTCCCGCGTACATCACCGCGACCCGGTGCGCCATCTGCGCGACGATCCCCAGGTCATGGGTGATCAGCAGGATCGCCATGCCGTTCTTCTTCTGCAGGGTCCGCAGCAGCTCGAGCACCTGCGCCTGAATGGTCACGTCGAGCGCGGTGGTCGGCTCGTCGGCGATGAGCAGGTCCGGGCCGGCAGCGAGCGCCATCGCGATCATCGCCCGCTGCTTCAGGCCACCCGAGAGCTGGAACGGATACTCCTCCGCGCGTCGCGCCGCGTCGGGCACGCCGACCGAGTCGAGCAGCGAGCGCACGCGCTCGCCGATCCGCGGCCCGCGCAGGTCGGTGTGCCGCTCGAGCACCTCCCGGATCTGCGTGCCGACGGTCAGCACGGGATTCAGGCTCGTCGCCGGCTCCTGGAAGATCATCCCGATGCGCCGCCCGCGCACCGCGCGCATCGCCGCCTCGGGCAGCGCGAGCAGGTCGTTGCCGGAAAGCTCGACCGAGCCCGAGACGATGCGGCCGGTCTCGGGCAGCAGGCGCATCAGCGAGAGCGCCGTCATCGTCTTTCCGGAGCCCGATTCCCCCACGATCGCGAAGGTCTCGCCGCGCCGGATGTCGAGGTCGATTCCGTCGACGGCGCGCACCGCCCCGTCGAGCACGGTCCTCAGGTTCCGCGCGCGAAGCAGTATCTCGCTCATGCCCGGGCCAGCCCACCCACCCTGACGCGGGGGTCGAACGCGTCGCGCACCGCGTCGGCGAAGAGGTTCGCGGAAAGCACCAGCGCGAACATGAAGACAAAGGCCGCGAGCAGGATCCACCAGACCACAGGGTCGCGAGACATCTCGAGGCGCGCGGCGTTGATCATGGTGCCGAAGCTGATCATCGTCGGGTCGACGCCCACGCCGACGTAGGAAAGCACGGCTTCCGCGAGCACCAGTCCCGAGAACTCCATCACCAGGGAAATCAGGACGATGTGCATCACGTTCGGCAGGATGTGGCGCGCGATGATCTGCCCGCTCCGGACGCCGAACGCCTGCGCCGCCTGGATGTACTCGAGCTCACGAAGCTTCAGGGCTTCGCCTCGAAGGAGCCGCGCGAGGCCGGTCCAGCTCGTCAGCCCCAGGATGATGCACAAAAAGAGCAGCCGGAGATCCGCCCTTTGCGCCGTGGTCGGAAACAGCTCGGGGTGCTGATCGATGTAGACCTGCATCAGCAGCACCGCCGCCGCGATGAGGAGAACCGACGGGATCGAGCTTACGGTCGTGTAGAGGTATTGAACGACGTCGTCGATCCACCCGCGGAAATATCCCGCCATGATGCCCAGGATGACGGCGAAGGGGAGGAGCACAAGGGTCGTCACCGTTCCGATGACGAGCGCGGTCCGTATGCTCTTCAGCACGAGGTAGAGGACGTCCTGGCCGACCTTCTCGGTGCCGAGCACGTGATAACGGGCGCACAGGCTCACGACGACGCCTCCGATCGCGAGCAACGCTCCCGCGGTCAGCAGCAAGGCCCACCACGGCGTCACGGTCTCCGCGCGCCAGATGGACCGCCACTCCTCCTTCAGGCCCCGTCCTGCACGACGGGCGCGCGTAGCGGTGACGGCGGCGGCCAGACCGCACCAGACGACGAACGCCAATCCGAGCCCGGCGAGCGCTCGCGCAAGCACGTCCGACAACCTGTCGTCTTCGCTCTTCAGATGCGCCCCGCCCCAGATCAGCCTCGGGAATTCGCGCACCTGCCTCGGCTTGCCGCCCGGCACTGCGATCTCGATCGTCTCCTTCGCATAGGCGCGGGTCGCCAAGGGCGCAGAGTAGGTCCGCTCCCGGCGCGCACGCAGCGGAGTCGCGATTGCATCGAGAATCGAAATGGCCTCGACGGCGTATACGGTCTCGCCCCTGTCGTCCTTGGTCTCCAGCGCCGGACGGAAATGGACCGAGTCCAGCAGCCCGATCCCGACGAACGCGAGGAACACCATGAGCGCCGACATCCCGGAAGCGCTGCGGGTCACGCGCCGCCAGGGAACCAGCAGATGCGGGCTGCGCCGCACGTGGACGATGTAGGCCGCGACCGCGGCCACGAGGAGCCACAACAAGGCGTCCGTCCTGAGCACGACCGGAATCATGTGAACCGCACCCGCGGATCGACGAGGGTGTAGGAAATATCCGTCATCAGCAGGCCGAGGATGTACAGCAGCGAGCCGAGAAAGACCATGGAGCGCACCACCGAGAAATCCTGCGCCTGGATCGCATCGATGGTGTAGCTCCCCAGTCCCGGAATCCCGAAGAACGACTCCATGATCAAGGCGCCCATGAAAAGGGTCGGAATGACCACGACCACGCCCGTGAGGATGGGGATCATGCCGTTCTTCAGCACGTGCTTGAACATGACCGCCGTTTCCGCCATTCCCTTGGCGCGCGCGGTGCGCACGTAGTCCTTGCTCATCTCCTCGAGGAAGATCGTGCGATACCAGCGGGCGCCCGAGCCGATTCCGGCGACCAGCCCTATCGCGGCCGGGAGAACCAGGAACTTCCACGCGTCCAGCCCGCCCGAGTAGCCCGAGATGGGCACGAGCCGCCAAACCTTGGCGAACAGGTACTGCCCGCCGATGATGTAGAAGAGGCCGGAGATCGACATCATCGCGACGCACAGCACCACGCCGCCGAAATCGAGATACGTGCCCCGGAAGAATGCCATGAGCAGCGCGAAGCTGACGTAGGCGATCAGGCCCAGCACGAAGACAGGCAGCTGCAGGGCCAGGCTGGGCCACATGCGCGTGAGTATCTCGTGACGGATCGAGCGCCCGTCGTCGGCGTTGCCGAAATCGAAAACGAACAGCCTGACCGACTTCTCGTAGAAGATCGTGTCCGTCAGGCGATCGATTCCCTTCGCCCCGCCGTTGAAGAACCTGGGTTTGTCGTATCCATGCTCGACCTTCCACTTCTCGACCGCTTCGGCGGTGACGCGCCGCACGCCGAGCTGGATTCTCGCCATGTCGTCGGGCGTGTTGACGACGAAGAACAGGACGAACGTCAGCAGGTTCACCCCGGCGAGGATCGGGATGGCGTAGAGCGTCCGGCGGACGATGTACGCAATCACGCGGTCGCCGCCGATGTAGATTCCCCGCCCTGCCTGCCGGCGCGCCTTTCCCGCCTGCGGTAGCTCAGGTAGGCCGGCGCGGCCGCGAGAGCGAGCGCGACAACGAGCAGCGCGAGCGGCCACTCGACCGGACGGTTCCACTGCTCGCGCATGCGCTCGCGCAGCGCCGGGTCGACGCGGACGTACTTGAGCGTGTTGCGCGCCATCTTGTTCGGCTTGCTGGGGCTTACCCACGCGTGCGAAAGCGAATAGTCCTTGGGGTGGAAGCCCCATACCCAGGGAGCGTCCTCACGCACGATATTCACCATCCGGTCGATGATCGCCTGGCGCCGCGGCCCGTTCTCCATATTTTTCATTTCGTCGAAGAGCCGGTCGAAGGCCGCGCTTGCGTACCGCGCCTTGTTCTCGCCATCCTGGCTGCCGTTCGGCCCGTAGAGCAGGAACATGAAATTCTCGGGGTCCGGGTAATCCGCGTTCCACCCGAGGAAGAACATCTGCGTGTTGCCCGAGCGGATCTTCTCCTGGAAGCGGTTCCAGTCCGTCGGACGGATCTCGAGCTGGACGTCGATCTTGGCGAACTGCCGCACGTACCAGTTCAGGCGCGAAGCGTCGTCGGCTCCGCGTCCCACGGTGTCGAGATAGAGAACCAGCGGCTGCCCGGTCCTTGCGTCGCGCCCGTCGGGATACCCGGCCGCGGCGAGCAAGGCTTTCGCCGCGGCGATCGGCTTGCGCCGCGGCTTGCCGTCGACCCAGTCGTACACCACCGGGTTGTAGCCCGCGGCATCGGCGCGATAGCCGAATATGCCCGGCGGCAGCGGGCCCATGCCGGCGATGCCGCGTCCGTTGGCGAAGATCGAGATGAACTCCTCCCAGTCGATCGCGATCGAGATTGCCTGCCTGAGCTTCTTCGCGCGCTCCCCGGACCCTCCTACCACGCCGTCCTTGAAGTTGAACGCCAAGTAGAACGTACTGGGCGCAACCGAGGTGCGCAGCCGTATGCCGCGCTTCTCCATGTCCGGCGTCAACGTGGCCTCGCCTTCGAGGTTGAGCCGCACCGCCTGGTCGAAGTTGTCAGAGCCGATCCCCGCGCTGTCGTAGTAGCCCTGGAGAAACTTGTTCCAGTAGGGAATGCTCTCCTTCTCGCGCGTAAGGATGATGCGCTTCGCGAAGGGCACGGGCTTGCCGGCGTCGGCGAGGAGCCCTTCCCTCGCGTCGCCGGGTTCGCCTTCCGAGGGATAGAGTTCGCCGTGAAACTCGGGATTCGCGTCCAGCGTCATGCGCGCATTGGGATCGTTCTCCGACAGCATATAGGGACCGGTCCCCACCGGGTACCAATCGAGCGTGAGGTTGCGACCGTCGTTCATGCCGCGTTGCGAGTAGAACTCGTCCGCCTCCCAGGGCATGGGCGCAAAGAAGGGCATCGCCAGCCAGTAAACGAATTGCGGGTATTTGCCGCGCACGCGCACCTGGTAGGTGTAGCGGTCGACCGCCTTCACCCCCGAGATCGCGTAGCTCCGCAGGTCGATCCAAGGCGCACCCTTGTCGGCCGCGCCGTAGCGGCTCCTGTGCTCGGCCATCAGGGCGTCGTTGTCGCGCTTCAGCCTGTCTCCCAGCTCCTTCAGGCCGACGATGTAGTCGGTCATGTGCCCGTAGATCGGCGACACCAGGCGCGGGTGAGCGAGCCGCTTGATCTGGTAGACGTAATCGTCCGCCGTCAGCTCGCGCGTGCCGGTCCTGGGGAAGTCCGACAGCTTGTACTTCGAGGCAATCTCGCTCCCGGAGAGCGACAGATACAGGGGCTTGCCCTGGTCGTCCTTGGCGAACGCCGGATGCGGCTGATAGCGGATGCCTTCGCGGATGCGGATGTCGTACTCGCTGTACGCGACGCGCCCGGCGTCGGCGTCGGCCGGAAGCGGCCTCCCGCGGGAGTCGTAGTACTTGGGATGGGGCACATCGACGGCCGTGGCCGGGATCAGCTGGTAGGGCCGCTTGAGGTAGTGATACTGAAACGGCGGCTCGTAGATCTGCTGGATGATGTCGTATTCGTCCGAGGTATACGACTGCGCCGGATCGAGATGCTTGGGCCGCTCGGTGAAGGCGGCGTAGAGAATATTCTCGCCCCGGTCCTCGGCGGGGTAGGGATCGTTCCAGACCTTCCCGCACCCGGCGAGACCGCACGCGAGCAGGATCGCCGTAGACAGAGCGCCGCGCATTGCGGGCAAGTATAATCGGCCCCACATTTTCGGGGAACTCGCATGGGCATTCTCTCCGGCAGGCGCATCCTCGTCACCGGCCTGCTCTCCAACCGATCGATCGCCTACGGCATCGCCAAGTCGGCCCGTCGCGAGGGCGCCGAGCTCGCGTTCACCTACCAGAACGACCGCTTCAAGGACCGGGTCGCCGAGATGGCGGGAGAGTTCGGCAGCACGCTCGCCTTCCCCTGCGACGTGGCGAACGACGCCGAGATCGCCGCGCTGTTCGCGCAGCTCGCGACAGGCTGGGACGGACTGGACGGCCTCGTGCACGCGATCGCCTTCGCGCCGCGCGAGGCCATCGCCGGCGATTTCCTCGACGGCCTGTCGCGCGAGGCCTTCCGCGTCGCGCACGACGTCAGCGCGTACAGCTTCGCCGCACTCGCGAAAGCGGCGCTTCCCATGATGCAGGGTCGCAGGTCGTCCCTTATCACTCTGAGCTATCTGGGCGCCGAGCGCGTCGTGCCCAACTACAACACCATGGGGCTCGCGAAGGCGAGCCTCGAGGCGAGCGTGCGCTATCTCGCGACCAGCCTCGGCCCGAAAGGCATCCGCGTCAACGCGATCTCGGCCGGCCCGATCAAGACGCTCGCGGCGAGCGGCATCTCCGGCTTCGGAAAGATCCTCAGGTTCGTCGAGGAGAATGCGCCTCTGCGGCGCAACGTGACCACCGAGGAGGTCGGCAACGTCGCGGCCTTCCTGCTGTCGGACCTGGCGGCGGCCGTGACCGGAGAGGTCATCCACGCCGACTCCGGCTTCAGCACGGTCGTGGGGGGGATCGCGGGGGATGCGGGGCCTCCCCCAGCGTAGAACGCGCCGCGGCCCCGGCTACTGAACCTTCCGCTCCAGCGCTTCCCGGTTGATCTCGACCTTGGTGTCGGCGCGCAGGCCGTCCAGGAAAGACCTGAACTCCAGCGCGCCGTTCATCCGGCCGAGCTCGCTCTGCACGCTGCGCTGGCGCGCCTCGTCGGGCTGCACGTCGACGACCCGCGAGACGCGGAAAAGCGTGTAGCCGTCGGCCGACTCCAGTCCCGCGTAGGCAGGCAGCCTAGCCGCGTCCACGGCGAACACCTGCGAGACCGCGGCGGGCGCGAGGCCCTTGGAATCCTCCCGGCTGACGAGCTTGCTCGCGCCGAACCCCGCCTTCGGCGCGTCGCCCTTGCGCAGCTCCTCGAGCAGCGCCGCTCCCTGCTTGCGCGCCCGCGCGAGCGCCTCCTGCCGCGCCAGTTCCTTGGCGATGCCGTCCTTCACGTCGTCGAAGGACCGCAGGCTCGCGGCCTTGTGGTCGAGCACGCGCGCCGACACGAGCGTGCCGGGGCTGGTCTCGACGGCTTCGGTGTTGCGGCGGTTCTTGATCGAGTCCTCGGAAAAGATTGCGCCGAGCAGCCGCGGATTGTTCAGCGCAGGAACGCTCGCGGCCTGGCGCGTGATGCCCTGGGCCTTCTGGATCGCGAGATGGAATTTCTCCGCGGCCGGCTTGAGCGAGTCGGCCTGCTCGTACACGAGATTGCTGAACGCCTCTGCGGCCTCGGCGAAATGCCGCTGCGCCTGCTGCTTCCTCAGCATCAGCTCGATCTCGGGCCGGACCTCCTCGAAGGTCTTCATCTTCCCGGGCTTGATGGCAGTGACCTTGATGATGTGGAAGCCGAAGTCCGATTCCACGATGCCGCTGATCTGGCCGGGCTTGAGGCTGAAAGCGGCGTCCTCGAACGGGCGCACCATCATTCCCCGCGAGAAGAATCCGAGGTCGCCTCCCTGTGAGGCCGAGCCCGGGTCTCCGGACTCCTTCTTCGCCAGATCGGCGAAGCTGCCGGGCGAGGCGCGCAGCTTCGCGAGCACGCCCTCGGCGCGCTCGCGCGCCCTGCGCTTGTCCTCCTCGCTTGCGCCGGGCTTGACGGAGATCAGGATGTGGCTAGCGCGCCGCTGCTCCGGCTCGCCGTACCTCGACAGATTCGCCTCGTAGTACTTCTTCGCCTCGCCGGGATCGACCTGCTCCGTCCCGAGCAGCGAGTCGGCGCTCAGCACGACGTACTCCACCTGCACTTCCTCCGGCACCTGGAAGCGCGCCGGGTTGGCGTCATAGAAGGCACGGACCGCGTCCGCGGAAATCTGAACACCCCGGAGGTCGGCCTGAATCTTCTGCTCGGAGATTTCCCTCTGCTGGGCGCGCAGCCGCGCAAACTGGTCGGCGGCCGCCTTCGAGGCGAACGCCGAGTCCGCCAGCGCGGCGCTGACCTGTTGGACGACTAAATCGCGCCGCAGTGCAGCGTCGAATGCCTCGGGGCTCATCCTCTCGCTCTGCAGCGCGATATCATAGCGCTCCCTGGAGAACTTCCCGTCTACCTGGAACGCCGGGATCGACATCGTGGTCTCGACGAGGGTCTCGTCGGATACGGTCAGGTAGTTGCGCGCGGCGTACTGCGTCAGCAGGCGCTGCGAGATCATCCCGTCGAGGACTTCGCGGCGCATCGCCGGCGAATCGAACGTCGCGGCATCGAAGTTCTTTCCCAGCATGCCTTGCAGCCGGTCCTGCTGCTGACGCAGGGCCTCGCTGAACTCCTGCTCGCCGATTTTCTGCCCGCCGACCTCGGCGACCTCCCCGACCCCTCCGACGCGCTGCGTCCACTGTATGCCCCAGAAGGCAAACGGCGGAACGATCATCAGGCCGAGGATGATCTGGAGGAGACGCTTGTGCTTGCTGACAAAGTCGAACATGAGTGGCGGAGCGGACGGGACTCGAACCCGCGACCCCCGGCGTGACAGGCCGGTATTCTAACCAACTGAACTACCGCTCCTAAAGTCTCTATTGGTGGGTGCTGACGGGCTCGAACCGCCGACATTCGCCTTGTAAGGGCGACGCTCTACCAGCTGAGCTAAGCACCCCTCGCGGAAAACCGCGGGCCCGCCAAGCGGGCCCGCGCGGCTCCGGAAGGGGCGCTAGTTTACTGCATCCTTGAGGGCTTTTCCAGGACGGAACTTCGGGACCCGCGCGGCCTTGATGTTGATCTCAACGCCCGTCTGGGGGTTGCGCCCCGTGCGCGCCGCGCGGCGGCCGACGTAGAACGTGCCGAACCCGACCAGGGTCACCATGCTCCCCTTCTTCATCGCAGTCTTGATCGCGGTGACGGTCGCGTCGAGCGAACGTCCTGCGGCGGCCTTGGAGATGTCGGCGGACTTGGCGATGTGGTCGATGATTTCCAGCTTGTTCATGGGGTCCCCTTGGAGTTCGGTTGATGGCGATCGCGGATCACGGCGTTCACGGCTCCTCCCGGCTGGTCCTGACCGCGGACTCAGCAAAGACCGGTCTCCCTCGCCGCATCCCTGGGGAAGCGTCGCATGCTGACGAACCGGGCTTTGCTTATTCCGCGGGGCGACTTCTCGGGCGCGCTGAAAAACAGCGCGCAATCCGTTGCGCATATATATCAACTGCAAAAGCGCCGTGTCAAGCGTTCGCGCGGCGCGGCGGGAAAATTATTTTTGCGGCAAGACGCGCGCCAGTTTTTCGGCCGGCGCGCGTCGATTCAGGATTTCTTCAACGAGGCGGCGCTCTGCGCCGCGTCAGGGCTAGTGAGTCACCACCGATGAGGAGGTCTTGTCGTCCGCGGCCGACGGAATCGGCGGCGTCTCCGACGAAGGCTTGCGCGGCTCCGGCTGACGCTCGAGCGCCAGCTCGAGCACACTATCCATCCACTTCACCGGGACAATCTCCAGTCGATTCTTGATGTTGTCGGGGATTTCCGCGAGATCCTTGACGTTCTCGTCGGGGATGAGCACGGTCTTGATCCCGCCGCGATGCGCGGCGAGCAGCTTCTCCTTGAGGCCGCCGATCGGCAGGACCTCGCCGCGCAGTGTGATCTCTCCGGTCATCGCTAGATCGGACCGCACCGGGATTCCTGTCAGCACCGACACCATCGCGGTGCATATTCCGATTCCGGCGCTCGGCCCGTCCTTCGGCGTGGCGCCTTCGGGAAGGTGCACGTGGATGTCGTTCTTCTGGTAGAAATCCTCGGCCACGCCGAGCTTGGACGAGCGGTTGCGCACCACGGAAAGAGCGGCCTGGATCGACTCCTGCATCACCTCGCCGAGCTTGCCAGTAGTGATGGTCTTGCCCTTCCCGGGCATCGTCACGGCTTCGATTGTCAACAACTCGCCTCCGACCTCGGTCCAGGCGAGGCCGGTCACCTGCCCCACCTGGTTCTTTTTCTCGGCGATTCCATAGGTAAACCGGCGCACGCCGAGGTACTTGTCGAGATTCTTGGGCGTGACAAGGACCTTCTTCTCCTTGTCCTTGCTCACCAGTTGCTTCACGACCTTCCGGCAGATCTTGGAGATGTCGCGCTCGAGGCCCCGCACCCCGGCCTCGCGAGTGTAGTAGCGGATGATATCCCGGATCGCCGACTCCGACACCGAGACTTCCTCCTTCTTCAGACCGTTGTTCTTGAGCTGCTTGGGCAGCAGGTAGCGCGAGGCGATGTTGACCTTCTCGTCCTCGGTGTAGCCCGATATGCGGATCACCTCCATGCGGTCGAGCAGCGCCGGGGGAATGTTCAAGGTGTTGGCAGTCGCGACGAACATCACCTCGGACAGGTCGTACTCGACCTCGACGTAGTGGTCGGTGAAGGTGTGGTTCTGCTCCGGGTCGAGCACCTCGAGCAGCGCCGACGACGGATCGCCGCGGAAGTCCATGCCCATCTTGTCGACCTCGTCCAGCAGGAACAGGGGATTCCGCACGCCCACCTTGCTCATATTCTGAAGTATCTTGCCCGGCATGGAGCCGATGTAGGTGCGCCGGTGCCCGCGGATCTCCGCCTCGTCGCGCACGCCGCCGAGCGACATGCGCACGAACTTGCGGTTGGTCGCGCGGGCGATCGATTGCCCGAGGGAGGTTTTTCCCACGCCCGGCGCGCCCACCAGGCACAGGATCGGCGCCTTGACCTTCTCGACGCGGCTCTGCACCGCGAGGTACTCGACGATCCGCTCCTTCACCTTCTCCAGGCCATAGTGGTCGGCGTCGAGGATTTTCTCCGCCGCACCGATGTCGCGCGAGATCTTGCTGCGCTTCTTCCACGGCAGATTGACGAGGGTCTCGATGTAGTTGCGCACCACCGTCGCCTCAGCCGACATCGGGGACATCAGGCGCAGCTTCTTCAGCTCGGCCTCGGCCTTCTTGCGCGCCTCCTTGGGCATGCGGGCGGCCTTGACGCGCTTCTCCATCTCCTCGAAGTCGGCGCCGTCCTCGCCTTCGCCGAGCTCCTTCTGGATCGCCTTGACCTGCTCGTTCAGGTAGTACTCGCGCTGGCTCTTCTCCATCTGCCGCTTGACGCGGCCTCGGATGCGCTTCTCAACCTGCAGAATGTCGATCTCGGCCTCAAGCTGCGAGAGCAGGTGCTCCAGGCGCGCCTTCACCTCGAACATCTCGAGGACCTGCTGCTTCTGCTCGAGCTTCAGAGGCAGGTGCGCCGCGATCGTGTCGGCGAGGCGCCCGGCCTCCTCGATCCCGGCGAGCGAGGTCAGGATCTCCGGCGGAATCTTCTTGTTGAGCTTGACGTACTGGTCGAACTGGGCGATGAGCGCGCGGCGCATCGCCTCGATCTCGGTGACCTCTCCGGCGTCCGCGGGCACCGCGATCGCGTCCGCGACGTAGTGGGTGCGGAGATCCTCGATGCTCTGGATGCGCGCGCGCTGGCCGCCTTCCACGAGCACCTTCACCGTGCCGTCGGGAAGCTTGAGCATCTGGAGGATGTTCGAGATGCAGCCGATCTTGTACAGGTCCTCCGCGCCGGGCTCGTCCTTGGCGGCGGACCTCTGCGCGACCAGCAGGATGCTCTTGCCCGCCTCCATCGCCATCTCCATGGCCTTGATGGACTTCGGGCGGCCGACGAACAGCGGAATCACCATGTGCGGGAACACCACCACGTCGCGCAGCGGGAGCAGCGGATACTGGTTGGGTGCGGTAACGCTTTCGTTGGCCATGGGCTTTCTCTACAAAAGGGTCTTTGCTACGTTGGGGCGGAACGCCCCCGCTTCAAGCCGCGCCTCGTCCGAGGGCAGCAGCCGTCGCTCAAGCAGTCCCCGCCACCTTAGGCGGCTCGGCGTAGATGAGAAGAGGCTTTCCCTCGCCCACGATGGTGTTCTCGTCCACCACCACCTTGCTGACGTTCTCCATAGTGGGAAGGTCGAACATGATATCGAGCAGCACCTGCTCGAGGATGGAGCGCAGCCCGCGTGCGCCGGTCTTGCGGGCGAGCGCCTTCTTCGCGATCGCGTGCAGGGCCTGCGGTCGCACTTCGAGATCCACCGCTTCCATGCCGAACAGCTTCTGATACTGCTTGATCAGCGCGTTCTTCGGCTCCGTCAGGATTTGGATCAGCGCCTGCTCGTCGAGTTCCTCCAGCGTGGCCACCACCGGGAGCCGGCCGACGAATTCCGGAATAAGCCCATACTTAATGAGGTCTTCGGGTTCCACGGTCTTGAGGATCTCGCTGATGTCCTTGGCGCTCTTCAGGCTCCTCACATCGGCCGCGAACCCGATGCCGCTCTTCTCGGAGCGGCCGCGGATGATCTTCTCCAGACCGTCGAAGGCGCCGCCGCAGATGAACAGGATGTTGGTGGTGTCCACCTGCACGAAGTCCTGGTTGGGGTGCTTGCGCCCGCCCTGCGGTGGAACCGACGCGATCGTGCCTTCGATGAGCTTCAGCAGCGCCTGCTGCACGCCTTCGCCCGACACGTCCCGCGTGATCGAGGGGTTGTCGGACTTGCGCGAGATCTTGTCGATCTCGTCGATGTAGACGATGCCGCGCTTCGCCTTGTCGACGTCGTAGTCGCAGTTCTGCAGTAGCTTCTGGATGATGTTCTCGACGTCCTCGCCGACGTAGCCGGCCTCGGTCAGCGTGGTCGCGTCGGCGATCACGAAGGGGACGTTCAGGAGGCGCGCCATGGTCTGCGCGAGCAGAGTCTTGCCCGATCCCGTCGGACCGACGAGCAGGATGTTCGATTTCGCGAGCTCGACGTCGTCGTTCTTCGAGAGGTGCTTGAGCCGCTTGTAGTGGTTGTACACCGCCACCGACAGGATCTTCTTCGCGAGCTCCTGGCCGATCACGTATTCGTCGAGGATGCCGCAGATCTCGCGCGGGGTGGGCAGGTCGGACTTGGCGGGCTTGCCGCCCTTGTCCGCCGCGCTCTCCTCGCGGATGATGTCGTTGCACAGCTCGATGCACTCGTCGCAGATGAACACCGAGGGACCGGCGATCAGCTTCCTCACCTCGTGCTGGCTCTTGCCGCAGAAGGAGCAGTAGAGGAGCTTCTCGCCGCCGGTCTTTTCGGTCATCGCGTTTCTCCGCCCTCAGGCCGCCGCCGCCACTTCGGTGCGCGAGGCGAGCACCTTGTCCACCAGACCATACTTCACCGCCTCGTCCGCCGACAGGAAATTGTCACGGTCGGTATCGCGAGAGATGCGCTCGACGCTCTGGCCCGTGTGCTCTGCCATGATCTCGTTCAGGCGCGCGCGGAGGTAGAGGATCTCCTTGGCGTGGATCTCAACGTCCGACGCCTGCCCCTGGAAGCCGCCCATGGGCTGGTGGATCATGACGCGTGAGTTCGGCAGGCAGAATCGCTTGTCCTTGTCACCCGCGGCGAGGAGCAGCGCGCCCATGCTCGCCGCCTGACCGATGCACAGCGTCGAGACGTCCGGCTTGATGAACTGCATGGTGTCGTAGATCGCAAGCCCCGCCGACACCGATCCTCCGGGGGAGTTGATGTAGAAGAAGATGTCCTTGTCGGGATTCTCCGACTCGAGGAACAGGAGCTGCGCAACGATGAGGTTCGCCGATATCTCGTTGACGGGCCCGACCAGAAACACCACGCGTTCCTTGAGCAGGCGCGAATAGATATCGTAGGCGCGCTCGCCGCGCCCGCTCTGCTCGATGACCATGGGAATGAGGCCCAGGTCCTGCGGTTCTTGACGAGGGGCCTGGCCTCGCGGCTCGCCCGCCTGCCACAGCACGCCGCTCATGTCGAGGCTCCCATCAGTGCTTCAAAGCCAATCGCCTGGTCCTCCACCTTCGCGCGCTCGAGAACCCACCTGACCACGTTTGCTTCGACTGCCAAGCCTTCAAATTCGCCCAAGCGCTGCGGGTCTGAATAAATCCATTTTACCACTTCGAACGGCTGCTCATAGGTCTGCGCATGCTCGGTGACGAGCGCCCTCACCTGCTCGGGCTTCGCTCCCAGGGATTGCTCCTTCACCAGTTCGCCGATGACGAGGCCCAGCGCCACGCGCCGCTTTGCGCGTTCCTCCAACGCCCCCGGGTCGACGGGAAGCTTCTCGAGCTTCAAGCCCCGGGATTCGAGCTCGGCCCGGGTCTGCTGCAGCATGCGCTGCACTTCCATCTCGACCAAGGATTTCGGCAGCTCGAGCGTTGTCGAATCGACGAGCGCCTGCATCACCTTCTGCTTCACCTCGCTCTCCACGCGCTTCTTGACCTCGAGCTCGACGTTGGTCCTGACCTCGGCGCGCATCTTCGCGAGATCTCCGTCGGCCACGCCGAGGGACCTGGCGAAATCGGCGCCGAGCTCGGGAATCCTCGGCGCTTCGACCTTCCTGACCGTCACCTCGAAAATCGCCGTCTTGCCCGCGACCTCCTTGCCGGCGTAGTCGGCGGGAAAAGCGACCGGAAACGTCTTTTGCTCGCCGGAACCGGCGCCTGAGAGTCCAGCCTCGAAGTCGGGCAGCATGCGCCCCTCGCCGAGAATGACGCTGATCCCGGAGCCCTTGCCTCCCGGGAATTCGCTGCCGTCGATCCGACCGACGAAGTCGACGCTCACGCGGTCGCCCGCCTGTGCGGGCCGCGCAGCAGCCTCCCAGGTCACGCGCTGCTTGCGCAGAATCTCGATGGTGCGATCGACGTCGGTCTCCTCGACCGCGTGGACCGGCCGGCGGATCGTCATTGCCGCGAGGTCGCCGAGCTTCACCTCGGGGTAGACCTCGAACGTCGCGCTGAAGGCAAGCTGCTTCTCGTCGCCGCCCTCCTTGCGTTCGATGCGCGGATACCCCGCCACCCTAAGGTTCTTCTCCTTGACGACCTCGGTGAATCCCTTCTGCACGGCGTCGCCGATCACCTCCGAGCGGACCTGCGGCCCGTACTGCTGCGCCACGATCTTGAGCGGCACCTTGCCGGGACGAAACCCGTCCATGCGCACGGTGCGCGACAGCTTGCGCAGGCGCTGCTCGACCTCGCGTTCGATTTCCTCCGCCGGAACCGCCATGCTCAGGCGCCGCTCCAGCTTGCCCAACGTTTCCATGTTCGTCTGCATACCCTCTGTTCCGGCTGCGTGGTGCGAAGGAAGGGACTCGAACCCCCATGCCTTACGGCGCTGGAACCTAAATCCAGTGCGTCTACCAATTCCGCCACCTTCGCCAGGCGGCTTCCTGTGGCATTCTACCGCAAGGCCCCTATACTGTCAGCCTAAGACCCTGAAACTCCTTGAAAAATAGGACGATGTCCGTCTCGCATTACGAGAATTTTCCGGTCGCCTCCGTGCTCCTGCCCGCGCGGCTGCGCCACCCGGTGGCGGTGATCTACCGCTTCGCCCGCTCGGCGGACGACTTCGCCGACGAGGGCGAGCTCGCCGCGCCGGCGCGCCTCGCGCTCCTCGACGGCTACCGCGCCGAGCTCGACCGGATCGGAACGGGGAGCGCGCCGCTCGCGCCTCTGTTCCGCGAGCTGCGAGACGTCGTCGCCGCGCGCCAGCTCCCGCTCGCCCCCTTCTACGACCTCCTCGACGCCTTTGCGCAGGACGTGACCAAGCGGCGCTACGCCAACTTCGCCGAGGTCATGGACTACTGCCGCCGCTCGGCGGATCCGGTGGGACGGCTGATGTTGCATCTGTACGAGCGGTACGACGAGCGCAACGCCGCCTCCTCCGATTCGATCTGCTCCGCGCTCCAGCTCATCAACTTCTGGCAGGATGTCGAGGTGGACTTCCGCAAGAACCGCATCTATCTCCCCCAGGACGAGATGCAGCGCTTCGGTGTAGGCGAGGCGCAGATCTCCGCCGCCGACGCGTCGGGCGGATGGTGGGACCTGATGCGCTTCCAGATCGACCGCGCAAGATCGCTGCTGCTGGCGGGCGCGCCGCTCGCTCGCCGCCTGCCCGGACGGATCGGCCTGGAAATCCGCACCGTGGTCCAGGGCGGCCTGCGGATTCTCGAGAAGCTCGAGCGTGTGCGCGGTGACGTGTTTCGCCATCGTCCGGTGCTGAAGCCCTTCGACTGGCCGCTCCTCTTCTGCCGCGCACTGCTCGCCCGATGACGCCGGACGAATACTGCCGCCAGAAGGCCGCGCACAGCGGATCGAGCTTCTACTACTCGTTCCTGTTCCTGCCGCCCGAGCGGCGCCGCGCGATCACCGCGCTGTACGCCTTCTGCCGCGAGGTGGACGACGCGGTCGACGAGCCGAGCGAGGCATCGGCCGCGCGCGTCACGCTCGCCTGGTGGCGCAGCGAAGTCGGCCGCCTCTTCGTCGGCAATCCCCAGCACCCTGTCACGCGCGCCCTTGCGCCCTGGACGACGACCTTCGGCATCGACGAGGCGCAGCTGAACGAGATCATGGACGGCATGGAGATGGACCTGAACCAGACCCGCTACCTCGATTTCGCCGGCCTGAAGGCGTACTGCCGCTGCGTCGCGGGCGTGGTGGGCACGCTCGCCGCGCGCATCTTCGGCTACCGCAACGCGAGGACGCTGGAATACGCGGACCGCCTCGGCCTCGCCTTCCAGCTCACCAACATCATTCGAGACGTCGGCGAGGACGCGCGCAAGAACCGCTTGTACCTTCCCATGGACGAGCTGCGCGAGTTCGGCGTCACCGCGGCGGACATTCTCGGGGCGAAGTACTCGGACGACTTCGTACGGCTGATGCGCTTCCAGGCCGAGCGCGCGCGGGGCTGCTACGACGAGGCGCTCGCGCTGCTGCCGCCCGAGGATCGCCAGGCGCAGCGGCCCGGGCTCGTGATGGCGGCGATCTACCGTACGCTGCTCGACGAGATCGCTGACGACGGCTTCCAGGTTCTCAGGCAACGCATCGCGCTCACGCCGGTCCGGAAGCTGTGGATCGCGTGGCGCACCTGGGCCACGGCTTGAGCCGCGTCGCGGTCGTCGGCGCCGGCTGGGCTGGGCTCGCCGCGGCGGTGACGCTCGCCGAGCGCGGCGTGCCGGTGACGGTGTTCGAGGCCTCGCGCAGCCTGGGCGGGCGGGCGCGGCGCGTCTCGATCGACGGCGTCGACCTCGACAACGGCCAGCACGTCCTCATCGGCGCGTACTGCGAGTGCCTGCGGCTGATGCGTCTGGTCGGCGCGGATCCCGACAAGCTGCTGCTGCGTCTGCCGCTCGAGCTGCGCTTCGCCGACGGATTCCACCTGCGCGCGCCGCGACTGCCCTACCCGTTCAACCTCGGAGCGGCGCTCCTCGGCGCGAAGGGACTCTCCTTCCGAGAGGCGGCGAGCGCCGTACGTTTCATGGTGTCGCTGCGCTTACGCAAGTTCAAGATCGATGCCGACCGCAGCGTTGCGCACCTCCTCGACGAGCACGCGCAATCGGGCGCGCTGCGCTCGCACCTGTGGGGACCGCTGTGCGTCTCTGCGCTCAACACGCCAGTCGCCTCCGCCTCTGCGCAGGTCTTCGCAAACGTGCTGCGCGACGGCCTGACCGGGAGCCGCGCAGCGAGCGACTTCCTCATCGCGCGCGCCGACCTCGGGAAGCTCTTCCCCGAGCCGGCAGCGGGCTACGTGAAGTCGCACGGCGGCGAGATCAGGCTCGGCGAGCCGGTGCGGAGGCTTGCGCGTATTCACGGCGGGTTCCGCGTAAACGAGGCGCTCGACTTCTCGTCGGTAGTGATCGCCAGCGCGCCGCAGCACGCGGGGCAATTGCTGGTGCAACTGCCCGAACTTGCCGATGCACTGTCGCGCATTAACGCGTTCAGCTACGAACCCATCGTCACCTGCTATCTGCAATATCCCGAGTCCGTCTCACTGCCCTCGCCCATGCTCGGCCTCACCGGAGGAGTCGTGCAGTGGGCTTTCGACCGTGGACGCATTGGCGGGCCGAAGGGGCTCCTCGCGGCGGTGATCAGCGCTTCCGGTCCGCACGAGCAGCTCTCGAGGGAAGCGCTCGTTGCGAAATTCGAAGCCGAACTGCGAGCGGCGCTTGGAGCGCTGCCCGACCGTCTCTGGTGGCAAGTCATCACCGAAAAGCGCGCGACGTCTTCGTGCCGACCCGGAGTCGAACGACCGAAAGGCGGCACACCGTTGCCGGGCCTGCTGCTTGCCGGCGACTACATTGCCTGCGATTACCCGGGAACGCTGGAGGCGGCCGTGCGCAGCGGAGTCACGGCCGGAACAGCCGCTATAGCCCGATCGCCCTCAAATCGAGCTTCTTCCCCCGCACCGGCGGGCACCAGTAGTACGCCCCCGTCACCGGACGCGTAAACGTAAACAGCGCGTCGACGATCCCGTCCTCGGCGCCGGCCATGCGCTTGAGCTGCGCGTCGAAGGCGTCGAGCGATCTGCCGAAGGCGACGAAGTTGAGACCGGCCTGCGCCCCATCCGCCCAGGGCATGGAGCGGCGCCAGACGAAGGCTTCGGGGGTGAAGCTTTCCTGCGCCGTGCGCTTGACGTGCGCCGACTCGGGCGCACTGGCGAGCTCCTTGTTGTCGCGCCTGCGCCGGCCGATGGCGTCGTCCTGCCGTTTCTGCGGCATGGCGGCGAAGGCGTCGAGGTCGTGCACCCATTGCTGCACGGCGACGAAGCTCGCCCCGCCGAATCCCGGCCGCTTGTCGTTCACGATCGCGGTCTCGACGGCCTTCCTGCCCTTGGGGTTCTCGGTGCCGTCCTCGTATCCAGTGAGGTCAAGACCGCGTTCGTACCTGAAGGCGTCGATCGCGCCCGTCACCTCGAACGCGGGAGCGAGCATCTTCTCCGTCCTTCGCGCGCGCAGCAGGATCTCGCCGCGGTCGTCCCCGCGCAGCCAGCACCACAGCGCTGCGGGCGTCGATGGGACTTCCACGTTGTCGCTCCGATAGTGCGGGAACGGCTTCAGGCCCTCGATCTCCTTTTGCAGCGCGAAGGCGAGGAGCGCGCCGATGCCGACGACGCACGCTTTTCCGTCCGCCGCGGTGGACAGCAACTTCAGCTGAGCCCGGGGCGTCGCACCCGGCTTGAGGCCGAAGGTCAGGTAGCGCGCGTGCGGGGGAAGCGGAGCCAGTATTCCGGGTTGTGCGTTGTTCATCGCTCGAGCCTTCAGTTCCTGAAGCTGCGGACCGCCTCGGCGACGCTCGCCACCGGGACGATCTCGATGCCGTCGATTCTCTGCTTCGGCTGGTTGGCCCTCGGGATGATCGCGCGGCTGAAGCCCAGCTTCGCGGCCTCCCTCAGGCGCTCCTGTCCGCGCGGCGCCGGGCGCACCTCTCCGGCGAGCCCGATCTCGCCGAACACCGCCAGCTTCTCCGGGATCGGCTTGTCGGTGAGCGAGGAAACGATCGCGAGCACGACCGCGAGGTCCGCAGCCGGCTCGGATATGCGCACGCCGCCCACCGCGTTCACGAACACGTCCTGATCGTAGCACGCGATGCCGGCGTGCCGATGCAGCACCGCGAGCAGCATCGCAAGCCGGTTCTGCTCGAGCCCTACGGTGAGACGCCGTGGGTTGGGCGCGTGCGCCGCATCGACCAGCGCCTGGATCTCGACGAGCAGCGGGCGCGTTCCTTCCTGGGTCACCAGCACGCACGACCCGGCCACCTCGCCCGCGTGCTGCGAGAGGAAGATGGCCGAGGGGTTGGCCACGCCGCGCAGGCCGCGGTCGGTCATGGCGAACACGCCCAGCTCGTTCACCGCGCCGAAGCGGTTCTTGAAGGCGCGCACTAGGCGGAAGCTCTGGTGGGTGTCACCTTCGAAATAGAGCACCGAGTCGACGATGTGCTCGACCACCCGCGGCCCGGCGATCGCCCCCTCTTTCGTGACGTGGCCCACGAGCACCACCACCGCGCCGCTCGACTTCGCGTAGCGCGCGAGCTGCGCGACGCACTCGCGTACCTGCGAGACCGAGCCCGGCGCGGAAGTGAGCTCCTCGGAGTACAGCGTCTGGATCGAGTCGACGACCGCGATCTCGGGCCGCGCCTTCTCGAGCGTGGCGAGGATGCGCTCGAGCTGGATCTCGGCGAGCAGCTCGAGCCTGCCCGGGTCGAGGGCGAGGCGCCGCGCGCGCAGCGCCACCTGCTCCACCGATTCCTCGCCGCTTACGTATACAGCCTTGCGCGAGGCGCTCATCGCCGACAGCGACTGCAGTAGCAGCGTCGACTTGCCCACCCCCGGGTCGCCGCCAAGGAGCGCCACCTCCCCCGCCACGAACCCGCCGCCGAGCACGCGGTCGAGCTCCTCGATGCCGCTTGCCATGCGCGGCGCCTCCCGCGCGCTCACTTCGGACAGGCGCTTCAGCTCGGAACTCCTCGCGACGCCGGAGAAGCGGTGCTTGGAAGCCTTCTCGGCGACGCTCTCGACGAGCGTGTTCCAAGCGCCGCAGTGCGGGCACTGCCCCTGCCACTTCGGAGATTCGCCGCCGCACTCGGTGCAAGCGTAGACTGTCTTGGTCTTGGCCTTGGCCATCAGGCGGTCTCCGCGACCGGCACCCGCTGCGACAGTGCGCACAAGAGCTCGTAGCTCACGGTGCCCGCGCTCGCCGCGACCTCGTCCGCGGAGAGCCCCTCGCCCCAGAGCGTCACCGGTGATCCGATCGCAGCCTCCGGGATCCCGCCGAGGTCGGCGATGATCATGTCCATCGCCACCCTTCCCAGGGTGCGGGTGCGCTTGCCGCAGACGAGGATCGGCGTTCCGGTGGGCGCTTGGCGCGGGTACCCGTCCGCGTAGCCGCAGGCGACGATTCCCGCCCGCATCGGCCCCGACGCGGTGAAAGTGCAGCCGTAGCCGACGCTGTCGCCCGCGGCGAGCTCGCGCACCGCGATCAGCTCGGAGGACAGCGTCATCGCCGGCTTCAGGCCCAGCCTCTCCGCGCTCGTGTCGGCGAAGGGCGAGCAGCCGTAGAGCATGATCCCGGGCCGCACCCATTCGGCGTGGGCCTCGGGGTAGCGCAGGATGGCGGCGGAATTGGCGAGGCTGCGAGGGTAATTCAGCCGGGCGCTCATCTTCCGGAACCGCTCGAGCTGCCAGCGCACGCCGCGCTCGCCGTCGGCATCCGCGAAATGGCTCATGAGCGTGATCTCCCCAGCGCAGCGGGCAAGGCGCGCGTGCGCGTCCTCGAGCTCGCTCTCGGCGAAGCCCAGACGGTTCATCCCGGTGTTCAGCTTGAGATACACGGGGATCTTCGCCGGCAGCTGCGCCTTCTCGAGCATCGCGAGCTGCTCCGCGTGGTGCACCACCGTGGTGAGTCCGTTCGCCGCGATCGGCTCGAGCTCGCCCGGCGAGTAGAACCCCTGCATCAGCAGGATCGGGCGCTTCTCGCCGGCGCGGCGCAGCTCGAGCGCCGCCTCCAGCTCGATGAGTCCCAGGCCATCGGCTGCAAGGGCCTTGGCCGCGCGCGCTAGGCCGTGCCCGTACGCGTTCGCCTTCACCACCGCCCAGACTCGCGAGCGCGGCGCGATGCGCTTCGCCGCGGCCAGATTGTGGCGCAGAGCTGCGGAATCGATGCGGGCTCGAATCGGGCGCATGGCGCGGCTATTCAACCATAAACTCCCCGCGGCCGTGGTATAAAGCGGCGCAGAATGAATCGAACGTTCTACACCATCATGGCGGCGCAGTTCTTCAGCTCGCTCGCCGACAACGCCCTGCTGATCGCCGCGATCGCGCAGCTGCTGGAGCTCGACGGGCCCGCCTGGATGGTGCCGCTGCTCAAATTCTTCTTCACCGTCTCCTACGTCGTGCTCGCCGCCTTCGTGGGCGCGTTCGCCGACGCCATTCCCAAGGGCCGGGTGATGTTCATCACCAACTCGATCAAGATCGCAGGCTGCGTGATGATGTTCTTCACCGACTACGTGGAGTTTGCCGGCGTCCCCGGATACGTCCTGGTGCTCGCTGCGTACGCGGTCGTCGGATTCGGCGCCGCGGCGTACTCGCCCGCCAAGTACGGAATCCTCACCGAGCTGCTGCCGGCGGAAAAGCTGGTCGCGGCGAACGGCTGGATTGAAGGCCTGACGGTCGCCTCGATCATCCTCGGAACGGTGCTGGGCGGAGCGCTCATCAGCCCGCGCATCGCCTCGATGCTGCTCGCGATCGACGTACCCCACATCGACACCGGGATCGAGACCCCGGCGGAAGCTGCGATCCTCGTGATCTCGTGCATCTACGTCATCGCCGCCGCGTTCAACCTCTTCATTCCGGATACCGGCGCGCGCTACGGCAAGCAGCAGACCAACCCGGCGCTGCTGATGCGGGACTTCTACCTGTGCCTGGTCATGCTGTGGAAGGACAGGCTCGGGCAGATCTCGCTCGCCGTGACGACGCTGTTCTGGGGAGCCGGAGCGACGCTGCAGTTCCTGGTGCTGCAGTGGGCGGCGGTGCACCTGGGGCTGCCGCTCGACAGGGGCGCGGTCCTGCAGGGCGTCACCGCGGTGGGGGTGGCGATCGGCGCGGTGCTCGCGGGGAGGTTCATCTCGCTCCGACGCTCGCTCGACGTGCTGCCCGCGGGCGTCACGATGGGCGCGGTGGTGATGCTCATGATCTTCGTGACGAACATGCCCGTCGTGTACGCGCTGCTGATCTTCATCGGGGCCATGGCGGGCTTCTTCGTCGTGCCGATGAACGCCCTCCTCCAGCACCGCGGCTACGTGCTGCTTTCGGCCGGCCATTCGATCGCGGTGCAGAACTTCAACGAGAACATCTCTATCCTGGTCATGCTCGCGATCTACTCGGCGATGATCAAGGCGTCATTCCACATCAACACCATCATCGTCGCCTTCGGAACCTTCGTCGTGATCACGATGTTCCTCGTGATCCTGCGCCACCGCTACAACCAGGCTAAAGGCGACTCGCTGCACCTTATCGGCATAAAGACCGATCCCCAGCGCGGCTATCCTTGAACTTGCCGGCCTGCGCCCCCAAGTTCCGCTGATCATGGGCGCGCCTCTCCCCGACGACGTCCTGCTCGACGCCTACTCTGCCGCGGTCGTCGCCGCGTCCGAGGGCGTTGGCCCGGCCGTGGTGCACATCCAGGCCGCCCAGGCCGCGCGCGGCGGCACCGGCTCGGGATTCGTGTTCACGCCTGATGGATTCATTCTCACCAACAGCCACGTCGTCCATGGCGCGCGCTCGATCCGCGTCACCTTCGCGGACGGGACAAGCCACGACGCCGATCTGGTCGGCGACGACCCCGACACCGACGTCGCCGTGATCCGCGTCGCCGGGCACCAGCTGCCCGTGGCCGCGCTCGGCGCCTCGCGCGGTCTGCGCGTCGGGCAGCTTGCGATCGCCATAGGCAATCCCTACGGCTTCCAGCACACCGTGACCGCGGGCGTGGTGAGCGCGCTGGGCCGCAGCCTGCGCTCCACGACGGGCCGGCTCATCGACGATGTCATCCAGACCGACGCGGCCCTCAATCCCGGAAACTCGGGCGGACCGCTGCTGAACTCGCGCGGCGAGGTGATCGGCGTGAACACCGCGATCATCCCCTTCGCGCAGGGGATCTGCTTCGCCACGGCGGTCGACACGGCGAAGTGGGTGGTCGAGCAGCTGCTGCGCTTCGGGCGCGTGCGCCGCGGCTACATTGGCGTGGCGGGCGCGACCATGCCCCTGTCGCGCCGCGCGGTCCGCTTCCACGGCCTGGGCGCCGGCGCGGGCGTGCGCGTCGAGTCGCTCGAGCCGGGCGGCGCGGCCGAGCGCGCGGGCGTCGAGCCCGGGGACGTCATCATCGGCTACGACGGCGAGGAAGTCGCAGGCGTCGACGAGCTGCACCGGCTGCTGAGCGAGGAGCGCATCGGCAAGGCGACGAAAGTGACGCTGCTGCGCCGCGCTCAGAAGCTCGAGTTGCCAATATTGGCCGCGGAGATGCCCGCCCGTCCCTAGAGCACGACCGGTTTGTCGGGAAGCTCGTTGCGTCCCTCGCCCGTGGACGGGAAATGCTCGGTGAGCAGGTCGCTCACCGCACGCAAGCCGATCACCGTACCGCGCTCGAACTGGCCGCGCGCGAACTCCTGCTGCATCTCGCCGCAGATCGCATCCCACGCTGCGGTGCCGACTTTCGAGTGGATGCCCCGGTCGGCGACCAGCTCGACGCGGCGATCGGCGAGCAGCAGATAGATCAGGACGCCGGCGTTGTGAGCGGTGTCCCACACGCGGAGTCGCCCGAACCAGCCGATCGCGCGCTCGCGCGACCCGACGCCGCGCGCGACCTCAGCGAGCGGAAGCGCGGCTTCCACGGCGAAGCGCAGCTGCCCTGCGTGGCGCTTCTCCTCCTCGCCTATGACCTTCTGGATCGCCCGCAGCGACTCGGGCGGAAGGGCGCGCGCGACCGAACGATGATCGGTGAAGGCATGACGCAGGAAGCGCTTCCAGTCCATGGGTTCACCAGCGGCCGGAGGCACCGCCCCCGCCGAAATCGCCGCCGCCCCCGCTGAACCCGCCGCCGCCCGACCAGCCTCCGCCGCCGCCCCAGCCGCCGCCACCCCAGCCGCCGCTCGTCCAGCCTCCGCGACCGCCGCCGAAGCCGCTCACCAGGGTGACGAAGAACGCAATCAGCCCGCCCAGAACCGCAAACAGCAGCACGCCCGCGGCGAACCACACGATTGCGGCGACGATCGTTCCTGAAACGGCAGCCCCCGCCACGCGGCCGAAGACGCGCTTGAATATCGCGTCGCCGACCACGAGCGCGACCAGCAGCCAGAAGATCGTCTGCACGTCGATCGGCCGGCCCGTGCCGAGGCGCGGCTGCGGCGCCTCGAGGCTCTCGCCCTGGATGAGCGCGATGAGGGCTTCCGTGCCGGCCGAGATACCGCCATAGAAATCCCCCGACCGGAAGCGCGGCGTGATGACTTCCCGGATCACGCGGTCGGCGAGGCCGTCGGTGATCGCGCCCTCGAGGCCGCGTCCCACTTCGATGCGGACGGCCCTGTCGTCCTTGGCGACCACAAGGATCACGCCGTCGTCGACACGCTGGCGTCCGATCTTCCACGCCTCCGCGACGCGTATCGAATACTGCTCGATGGTCTCGGGCCGGGTCGTCGGCAGCATCAGCACGGCGACCTGACTGCCCTTCGTGCTTTCGAAATCGCGCAGCCGCGATTCCAGTGTCTGGACCTGCGAGGGCGAGAGCGTGCCGGTGAGATCCGTGACCCGCGCGCGCAGAGGCGGCACCGCAACCTCGGCCGCCCCGGGCAGCGCGAGGAGCAGCGCGGCGCCGGCCGCGAACGAAGCGAGCCAGCGCGTGAGCATCGAGACTACTTCTTGCCGAAGTCGACGGTCGGCGGCTTGGCGATCGCCTTTTCGTCTTCGACGGTGAAGTTGGGCTTGGTCTGGTAGCTGAACATCATCGCGGTCAGGTTGACCGGGAACTGTCGGATGAGAACGTTGTATTCCTGAACCGCCTTGATGTAGCGGTTGCGCGCCACCGCGATCCGGTTCTCGGTGCCCGCGATCTCGGCCTGGAGCTCGTTGAAGTTCCTGTCGGACTTGAGCTGGGGATAGTTCTCTACGACGACCATCAGCCGTGAGAGCGCGCCGGTCAGTCCTGCCTGCGCTTCCTGGAAGCGCCTGAAAGCGGCCGGGTCGTTCAGCAGCTCGGGCGTGGCCTGGATGCTGCCGACGCGCGCGCGCGCCTCGGTCACCCCGATCAGGACCTGCTGCTCCTGCGCCATGATCCCCTTCACGGTGTTCACCAGGTTCGGAATCAGGTCGGCGCGGCGCTGGTACTGATTGAGCACTTCCGACCACGCCGACTTGACCTGCTCGTCGGAGCGCTGGATGTCGTTGTAGCCGCAGCCCGCGAGCGCGGCCAGAACCAGAATCAGGAATGCCGTCCAGAGCTTGCGCATGGGTTCCTCCCGAGAGCCGAGTGCCCGCTACATGGAGGCGCGCGGCCGGATTACAAGGCCGTGATCGCGCGGCGAGCGAAGCACAGGTCTTCCCAAGCCTTGGCCTTGTCGGGCAGGTTGCGCAGCAGATACGCGGGGTGGTAGGTCACGATGAGCGGCACGCCCTGGTAGCGGTGCAGGCGGCCGCGCAGGCTCGCGATGCTCGCCTCGGTGCCGAGCAGGGTCTGCACCGCGAAGCGTCCCATCGCGAGGATCAGCTTCGGCTTGATCAGCTCGAGCTGGCGCAGCAGGTGCGGCGAGCATTGCGCCACCTCGAAGGGCTCGGGATTTCGGTTGCCGGGCGGCCGGCACTTGAGTACGTTGCAGATGTATACGTTCTCGCCGCGCCTGAGCCCGATGGCCGCAAGCATGTTGTCGAGCAGGCGCCCCGCCTGCCCGACGAAGGGCTCGCCGCGCGCGTCTTCCTCGGCGCCTGGCGCCTCGCCCACGAGCAACCAGTCCGCCCCCTCGTCCCCGACGCCGAACACGGTCTGCGTGCAGGTCTTTCTCAGCCCGCAGGCCTCACACGCCGCCACCGCGGACTTCAGCTCCGGCCAGTCCATCTTGAGGATCCGCGCCGCGCGGTCGTCGGCGAGGTCGAGCTTCGCCCTGTTCTGTATGCCGGGAACGGGGTCGAAGCGCTGCTTCGCCGGGCGGCGCGGAGCCGGCGGCGGCCCGGCGGGCGCCTTCGGCGGTTCGCGCTTCTCGCGAAGCCTCCACACGGGCCCGAGGCCCATCTCCTCGAGATAGGTCTCGCGCCTGCTCACAGATCAAGCGCCAGCACCAGCGCGTCCTCGCGCCCCTTGCGCGCGGGATAGTAACCGCGCCGCACGCCGATCTGCCTGAAGCCGTACCCGGCGTAAAGGCGCTTCCCCACCTCGTTGGTCGGCCGCACCTCGAGGAACAGCACCCTGGCCTTGTACTCGCGCGCCGCGAGCACGGCGGCGTGCAGCAGGCTGCGCCCGTGGCCGCGCCGCTGCGAGCCGGCCGCGACGCTCAGGTTGAGCAGGTGCGCCTCGCCCGCGGCGAGCATGAGCACCGCGTAGCCGATCACTCGCCGGCCCTCGCGGATCACCCAGCAGGCGTAGCCGGCGCGGAGCGAGTCGCGGAAATTCCCTAGCGTCCAGGGGAACTCGTAGATGCTCTCCTCGATCTCCAGGACCGCCCGCAGATCGCTCTCGCGCATGGG
>Ga0335082_10000217_pt1 | contig 58851 bp, 52 predicted proteins | sample Lox_Sample_41_FD_206718 | JGI IMG/M metagenome (GOLD analysis project Ga0335082, IMG submission 206718) | Soil microbial communities from Loxahatchee National Wildlife Refuge, Florida, United States - Lox_Sample_4.1 | ecosystem: Environmental > Terrestrial > Soil > Wetlands | place: USA... | reverse complement strand
CGAGGAGGGGTGTTTCCCATGTTTACCCTGAAAAAGATCATCACGGCCTTTCTCCTTCCCCCCGGCTGCATCATCCTGCTCCTCGCGTGGATTGCCTGCTGGCGGATGAAGAAAAGGGAAATCGCGGGGGGTCTCCTGGCAGGGGGGGCCGGCGCGCTTCTCTGGCTCGCGTCGGTCGGCCCTGTCGGCGAGCGGATCATGGGGGGACTGGAAAGCCCCTATCCCCTGCCGTCACGCCCATCCGGGGATGTCATCCTCCTCCTGGGGGGCGGCATCTACGAGGGAGTGGACGACTGGAGCGGCAAGGGGGCGCCGACCCCGGACATGCTCACCCGGATCGTCACGGCGGTTCGACTGCAGAAAGCGACCGGCCTTCCCGTCATCATCTCCGGCGGGGCGGTCTTCCCGGGCCAGACCCCCGAGGCGGCCGTTGACAAACGTTTCCTTGTCGACCTCGGGGTGCCGGCCGACAAGATACTCCTTGAGGAGAAAAGCAGGGACACCATGGAAAACGCGGAGTATTCGGCCAAGATCTGCGCGGCCCGCGGGTTTCGCCATCCCCTCCTCGTCACCTCCGCCTACCACCTCCGGCGCGCCGTCGTCGCCTGCAACAGGCACGGTCTCAAGGTGACGCCGGTCCCCGCCTTCTTCCAGACCGGACGGCAGCATGCTCACGGCTGGCAGAGCATCGTCCCGAGCGCCGGGGCGCTGCTCCAGACATCGACCGGCCTTCACGAATACGTCGGCCTGCTTTTCTACCGGCTCGCCGATCGTCATTGAAGGAAAAGGAAGCGTCGAGCGGGACGGTCGGCAGCTTCCCGGAGCAGACGGGCCCCTGGCGGCATTCAGAAAAAAACCCGCCTCGTGAAACACGAGGCGGGTTTTTTGTCGGCGCACGGGGCCTGCTACGGTTTTTGCGTCTTTTCCTCGATCCCTTTCTTGAGGATGGCCACCCCTTCCTTGGAGATGGCGATCGACATGCCGAGGGTGTCGCGGGCCAGGGACGGATTGTGGAAGCCGTCCGAATTCTCGGCGGTCCACCACTCCCAGAGGACGTGGGCTGCCTCATGTTTTTCCCTTGCCTGGGCGAGGGTTGCCTCGTCCACTCCCCAGCGCTTGGCAACGGCGTAGGTATCGATCAACTGGCCGAGCCAGTACTCCGCCTTGCGCATTTTGCCGCGGGTGTAGTTCTGGATCCCGTCGATCTGGTAGAGCTTCTGCTCGACGGTGTACTGGGGATGGCAGCGCAGGCAGCTCTCCTTGATGTGGCTCTTCGGCCTGATCATCATGTGGGTACGGTACGGTTTCCCCAACTTGTTCTTCACGGGTGGCATGTGACAGTCGGCACAGGTGACCCCCGCCTTGTCGTGGACGCTGCCGGAGAAGGTCTCCGCCTCCGGGTGCTGGAGCTTGACGAGACGGGCGCCGGTCACGGCGTGGTTGAAGTCGTAGAAGTTCTGGGTCTTCTTGTAGTGTTCCAGGAGTTCCTTCGGCCCCTTCAGGGGGATGTGGTTGGTCCGCTGGTCGTCGTAGCCGACCGGCTTGCCGTCGCTGAAATTGAACCCCTTGCCGCAGGCGTACTCCACATGGCACTGGGCGCAGAGCATGCGGGAGTCGGCCTTCTGCAGGACACCGATCTTGCGGAAACCGCGGAAGTCGATGACCTTCAGGTCGGTCTTGCCGTCCTTGCCGGCAAACATGGTCGCCCCCTTGTCGGCGATGGCCTGGATGAGGGCGTCCCGCACCACGCGGGGCTGGGTGCCGTGGGGATCGTGACAATGGATGCACCCCACGGAATGCTGGGTGTCCTTGGCGACGGCGACGACATCCGACGTGCGGTCCCATGTCGCCTTCGGGTCCTTGTCGCCCATGAACTTCCATTTCAGGATATGGTCGCTGGTCTTGCACTGGATGCAGGTGGGGTTCCCTGCCTTGGCGGTTTCCGTCATCTTGAAATCCGGCCCCTTGTCGGCGAGGATGTCCCAGGTGTTGCCGACGCTGTCGACACCGAACCACCCTTTCTTGTACTGGAAACGGCCGCCGATGAAGCGGTCCACCACGAACTGGTCGGTGACCATGAAGGGATGGGCCCGGGGCTCGTTGTGCTCGAAGGTGAAGCCGTACGGGGCAAGGAGCTTGTCCATCATGGGCGAGCGACCGGCGGGGACCCCCTTCTCCTTGCGGGGCTGGGCCTCGTAGTCGACGGCCATGGCGGTCCGGAATTCGTCCTGGTGGCACTTGCCGCAGAGGGCACCATCGATCTTCGTCACCGGTTTGATGTCGCCGCTGCTGTCGATGTGCTTCTGCAGGTTGTCATGGCAGGTTTCACAGGGAAGTTTGGCGTGCTTCGATCCCTCCTTGAGGGCCTTGATCTCGTCATGGCAGGTATAGCAGGTCTCCCTCCCGTCACCTTTCGCCTTGGCAGCCGGCTTCCCTTTGGCAGCCGTGGACATGGCGGGCAGGGTCACTGCCAGGACCGCCCCGGCGATTGCCGCAGCTACAGCCACTCTCTTTCCCCACATACTGTCTCTCCTTTCCTCTGAATTCAATGGGCCCAGATCCCGGACCGGCGGTGCCGGCTGAAATCCCCATGAAAAAATATCAACATTCAAAACATAGCGCGGATTATGAATTCCGCAAGCCTTTGCGAAACGCCACCGTACGATATACCGCGGCTGGGGCGGACGCCTTGACGTACGTCAAAAAAGCAGAATGTAATGATTCCGCGTTGTTGCAATCCATTCGGCAACATTCCGGCGTACCCCTGCATCCGCACAGATGCAGGGGACGAAAAAAGAAGGCGGGCGCAGGAGATCCACATTCCCTAACAGGCTGTTGAAAAACGCTATGAGGAGGGCGGGGTGCAAGGCGCTACGTGAGCGAAAAACCGAGGCGTATCCTTAGGTTTTGACGAACGGCAACACCGCAGACCGGCCCCGCAGTAGTTTTTTAACAGCCTGCTAAAGACCATGGGGCATACGTGGCATTCTTCATGCCCGGGACAGTGTACCGGTACGCAAGCTTCAAGCACCAGAGGGCGCCGGCTGTTTTTTTACCCGCCATCCCGTCAACTCCCTCTTTTACCTCCGGCGGGGTTTGTGTATAATACGCTTCCAACCTGTCTCCACACCAAGACCCCAGGAGGAACCGATGGCCGAAGAAAAAAAGGAACCCTGGCTCAACTGGCTGGCACTCACCACTGTCATTCTCGCCGTCTGCGCCACCCTTTCCACCTTCAAGGGGGGGGGATTTTCCACCCGCTCGGTCATGAGCCAGACCCAGGCGTCGGACCAGTGGGCCTTCTACCAGGCAAAGAGCATCAAGGGGTATGTCTACGAGATGCAGAAGGACAAGCTGGAACTGGAGCTGAAATCCCTGGGAGCGAAAGCACCGCAGGGAATTGCTGAGGAGTACCGGGAGAAGATCGAGGAGTACGGGAAAAAGATCGCCAAGTACGAAGGGGAGAAGGGTGACATCAAGAAGGAGGCGGAGAAATTCGAAAAGATCCGCAACGATGCCCAGAAGCACTCCCAGGCCTTCGGCATCGCCGTCATCTTCCTCCAGATCGCCATCCTCCTCTCCTCCATCGCCGCCCTCATCAAGAAGAAGTACCTCTGGGTAATCGGCATGGCGGTGGGCGTCGTGGGGATCGTGTATTTTTTCAACGGGTTCTTCCTCTTCATCTGACCCCGTCATGACCGGCTGACAACTGTATGCTTCCCTGCCACAACGCCCGCAATCGAGCTCGCGGGCGTTTCATTTTTCCCGTGGGTACACTACGGGCCATTGACAGAGGGGCACGGTTCGATACACTTTTCCTGCAGTTCACTTCCCGAAGGGACTCTCCCCATGCCCGAAGAGACCATCGCCTCCCTGTCCGTCAGACGCCTGAGCATCCTCGATGAAGCGGGCACCGTCGATTCATCCCTCATGCCCGCCCTTACGGGAGAGGAGATGCGGCGCATGTACGAGCTTCTCGTCCTTTCCCGCATCTTCGACGCCCGGGCCCTCGCCCTGCAGCGGGAAGGAAGAATCGGCACCTACCCTTCGATCCTCGGCCAGGAGGCGGCCCAGGTGGGGAGCGCCTTCGCCCTCGCGAAGGCCGACTGGGTCTTTCCCTCCTTTCGGGAAATGGGGGTGCACATCACCCTCGGCTACCCCCTCCATCAGCTCTTCCAGTACTGGGCCGGCGACGAGCGCGGCATGCGGACCCCCGACGACCTGAACATCTTTCCCATCTGCGTCGCAGTAGGGACCCACATCCCCCACGCAGTTGGAGCGGCATTGGCCGCCAAGCTCCGCGGGGACAAGGCGGCGGTTGCCTGCTACTTCGGCGACGGGGCCACCTCCAAGGGTGATTTCCACGAAGGATTCAACATGGCCGGGGTTTTCCGGGTGCCGGCGGTGTTCTTCTGCCAGAACAACCAGTGGGCCATCTCGGTACCGGTGTCACGGCAGACGGCAGCGCCGACCCTCGCCCAGAAGGCGTGGTCATACGGCTTCGAAGGGGTCCAGGTGGACGGCAACGACGTCTTCGCCGTCTACCGGGCCGCCCGGGAGGCCCTGGAGCGAGCGCGCAACGATGGCGGGCCCACCTTCGTCGAGTGCCTCACCTACCGTGTCGGCGACCACACCACCGCCGACGATGCGAGCCGTTACCGGCAGGCGGCCGAGGTGGAAAAATGGCGGGGACGGGACCCGATCCTCCGCCTTGAACGCCACCTGGCAGCGGAGGGTCTCTGGAACACGGTATATCAGGCAGAAGTCCGGCAACGTGCCGAGGCCTCCGTCGATGAGGCGGTGCGCCTGGCGGAGAGCGTTACGCCCCCCGAGCCAGCCGAGATGTTCGCCGCCGTCGGCGCCGTCCCCTCACGCCGGCTGCGACGTCAGCAGGAGGACCTGCGGCTCGGCCGGTGATGGGCAGAGGCCGATAGAGAACATCCCCTTCGATTCCCACGGCAGATTAGACCCGGGTTTCCCGGTGACGACAGAGGTGTAACCGGTGTCCCAACTGAACATGGTACAGGCAATCAACCTCGCCCTCCGGGAAGAAATGGCCCGGGACGAGCGAGTGGTCCTCCTCGGGGAGGATGTGGGAGGAGACGGCGGGGTGTTCCGCGTTTCCGAGGGGCTCCTGGAGCAGTTCGGCCCGGAACGGGTCATCGACACCCCCCTCTCCGAATCGGGGATCGCCGGCATCGCCATCGGCATGGCAGCTTACGGGCTGCGGCCGGTGGCGGAGATCCAGTTCATGGGATTCCTCTACGCCGCCTTCGAGCAGCTCTTCTCCCACGCCGCCCGCATCAGGGCCAGATCCCGGGGGAGATACGGCTCCCCCCTCGTGATCCGCACTCCCTACGGCGGGGGGATCAAGGCGCCGGAACTCCACGAGGAGAGCACCGAGGCCTTCTTCTGCCATATGCCGGGTGTAAAGGTGGTCGTCCCCTCCGGACCGGCGGTGGCCAAGGGGCTCCTTCTCGCCTCCCTCCGCGACCCCGACCCGGTCATCTTCCTGGAACCGACGCGGCTCTACCGGATGATTCGGGAGGAGGTCCAGGAGGGGGATTTTGTGGTTCCCCTGGGCGAGGCGCGCCTCGTGCGGGAAGGGACGGATGTCACCGTCATCGCCTGGGGGAGCATGCTGGAGCGGGTTCTTACGGCGGTGGCCCCGTACGGCGCCGATGTCATCGATCTCCTTACCCTCTCCCCGTGGGACGAGGAGACGGTCCTTGCCTCGGCGCGGAAGACCGGGCGGGTAGTGATCGTCCACGAGGCGGTCAGGAACTGCGGTTTTGGCGCGGAGATCGCAGCCACCGTGGCGGACGAGGCTGTCCTGAGCCTGCGCGCACCGGTCCTGCGGGTTACAGCCCCCGACGTGCCGGTCCCTCTTGCCCGGCTCGCGGACTGCTACCTCCCGTCGGTGGAGAGGATCCAGCAGGCGGTGGACGAAGTCATGAGCTACTAGCAGACGGGCCGCAAGGGCCTTCCCTGCGGCGGAGGGAGTGTTTCATGTCGTTCGATTTCAGGCTCCCCGATCTGGGAGAAGGGATCACCGAAGCGGAAATCCGCAGGTGGCTGGTGCACGAGGGAGACCCCGTGGCAGAGCACCAGGGAGTGGTGGAGGTGGAGACCGACAAGGCGGTGGTGGAAGTGCCTGCGCCCCGCGCAGGTGTGGTCGGCAAGATCCACCGGGCCGAGGGGGAAACGGTCCGGGTCGGCGAGCCCCTCCTCACCATTGCCGACGCCGACGAACTCCCCCAGCCCCGCCCCGTGTCCGTCGGCATCGTCGGCGTCCTTCCGGAGGCCGGTGAGACGGCGAAGAGTACGGAAGTGCTCGCCACGCCGGCGGTGCGCGCCCTGGCCCGCGAAATGGGGATCGATCTCGCGGGAATCAGGGGGACCGGCCCGCGGGGAAGCATTACCCGTGACGACCTCGTTGCGACACCCCGTCCTGCCGAAAAGTCAGGAGGCGACAACTACGGGCCGGTGGTGCGGCAGCCGCTGCGGGGCATCCGCCGGACCATCGCCCGCAATCTTCTCGTCTCCCAGAACCGCACCGCCTTCGTTACCGGCATGGAAGACGCGGACGTCACCGAACTGTGGGAGCTGAAATCCCGGGAGGCTCGGAAGCTGAGCCACCATGACATCCACCTGACCCTCCTCCCCGTCATCATCAAGGCGGTGCAGCACGCCCTCGCCGAGTTCCCCTCCCTCAACGCTTCCATTGATGAGGAGCGGGAGGAGATCGTCCTGAAAAAATACTGCAATATCGGCATTGCCGTCGATACCCCCGACGGTTTGATGGTGCCGGTGCTGAGGGACGTGGAGAAGAAGTCGGTGCTGGAGCTGGCCGAGGAGCTGCACAAGCTGGGCGACAGAGCGCGCTCACGCACCATAACGCTCCAGGAACTGAAGGGGAGCACGTTCACCATTACCAATTACGGTCTTTTCGGCGGCACCTACGCGACCCCCATCATCAATTACCCCGACGCCGCCATCCTCGGGTGCGGGCGTACCGCCGACCGTCCGTGGGTGGTCAACGGGGAGATCAGGGTGCGGAAGATCCTTCCCCTCTCCCTCACCTTCGATCACCGGATGACCGACGGCGCCGACGCGTCCCGCTTCCTCGGCAAGGTGGTTCACTACCTGGAAGACCCGGCCCGACTCTTTCTGGAAAGCATCTAAACACGCAGTCCGAGCTCCGGTGATCGAGTTTCCCTGGTGGAGCCTCGACAGCGGATTACGAACGTTGTGTGGCTCCAGCCGCGACTCCGCAAGATTATTGCGTACTGTATACAGTAAAATGTTGCATCGTGCGCCGGTTATGGTATAAGTAAAAAAATTTATTTTGAGTAAAAGGGGTTGGTCATGAATATTCATGAGTACCAGGCCAAGGAAATCCTCAATGCCTTCGGCATCCCCGTGCCGCGGGGAAGGGTGGCGCTGACCGCAGACCAGGTGGAGCGGGCCGCCAAGGAAATGGGGGGACGCTGCGTGGTCAAGGCCCAGATCTATGCCGGCGGCCGGGGAAAGGCCGGCGGCGTCAAGCTGGTCCACCATCCGGAGCAGGCCCAGGAGCTGGGGAAGGAACTGTTCACCAAGCGGCTCGTGACGCCCCAGACCGGACCGGAAGGTCTCAAGGTACGGCGCATCCTCGTGGAGGAGGCGGTGGAGATCGCCCGCGAGTTCTACCTCTCCATCACCCTCGACCGGGAAACCTCCCGCTACTGCCTCATCGCCTCCGCCGAGGGGGGAGTGGAGATCGAAGAGGTGGCCCAGAAGTCGCCGGAAAAGATCCACGTACTCTCCATCGATCCGTTCACGGGGCTGCGCCCCTACCAGGCACGCAAGATCGCCCTGGCTCTGGGCCTTTCCGGAAGCGTCTGCGAGGACTGCGTAGAGCTGATCCTCAACCTCTACCGCCTCAGCCTGGAAAAGGACTGTTTCCTCGTGGAAATCAACCCCCTCGTGGTGACCAAGGCGGGATGGCTGATGGCCATGGACGCCAAGATCAACTTCGACGACAACGCCATGTTCCGCCACCGGGAGTATCCCGACATGCTGGACTACTCCCAGCTGGATACCCTGGAGATCAACGCGGGGAAATATGACCTCTCCTACATCAAGCTCAAGGGAAACGTGGGGTGCATGGTAAACGGCGCCGGTCTCGCCATGGCGACCCTCGACGTTCTCAAGGAGTTCGGCGGCGAGCCGGCCAATTTTCTCGACGTCGGCGGCGGAGCCTCCCGGGAGAAGGTTGCCGAGGCGTTCAAGATCATCCTCCAGGACGACGACGTCAAGGGGGTCTTCGTCAACATCTTCGGCGGCATCATGCGCTGCGACGTGATCGCCCAGGGGATCATCGAGGCCGCCTCCGAGGTCCACTGCACCCTCCCCATCGTCGTGCGGATGGACGGGAGCAAGGTCGAGGAGGGGAAAAGGCTCCTCCTCGAGTCGGGACTCAACGTCCAGGTGGGCGAGAACCTCGGCGACGGCGCCCAGCGGATCGTGAAGATGCTGGGATAACATCCGTTCAACGTTCTACGTTCAAGGTTACCGCTGTATGGTTGTAACGTTGAACAGTGAACCTAGAATGTTCGGGAGAAAAACATGTCCATACTGCTCAACAAGGATTCGAAAATCGTCGTCCAGGGGATCACCGGCCGCAGCGGCCTGTTCCACACGCAGCAGTGCCGCGAATACGGCAGCCACGTCGTCGCAGGGGTGACCCCCGGCAAGGGGGGGATCCACATCGAGGGGATCCCCGTCTTCAATACCGTGGAGGAGGCGGTGCATTACACCAAGGCTAATGTCTCCATGATCTTCGTCCCGCCGCCGGCGGCGGCCGATGCCATCCTGGAGGCCGCCGACGCCGGGATCGAACTGGCTGTCTGCATCACCGAAGGGATTCCGATCCGCGACATGGTAGCGACGCGCCGCATCCTGGAGGGGAAGAAGATGCGCCTCGTCGGGCCCAACTGCCCCGGGGTCATCACCCCCGACGAGTGCAAGGTGGGGATCATGCCCGGCTACATCCACAAGCGCGGGAAGATCGGGGTGGTCTCCCGGAGCGGCACCCTCACGTATGAAGCGGTGAAGCAGCTCAGCGAGGCAGGGCTCGGCCAGTCCACCTGCGTCGGTATCGGCGGCGACCCCATCATCGGCATGAAGTTCATCGACGTCCTCGACCTCTTCAACCGGGACCCGGAAACCGAGGGAGTCTTCATGATCGGGGAGATCGGCGGTGGCGCGGAAGAGGATGCGGCCCGCTGGATCAGGGAAAACATGAAGAAGCCCGTTGCCGCCTTCATCGCCGGGGTCACCGCCCCGCCGGGGAAACGGATGGGACATGCCGGCGCCATCATTACCGGCGGCAAGGGGAAGGCAGAGGATAAGATCAGGGTCCTGGAGGAATGCGGCGTCGTTGTTTCCAAGAGCCCGACCCGGATGGGGGAGGCGATGATGGAAGCAATGCGGAAGGTGTCGACGAAAAAGAAGTAAACCGGCCCTGCGTCCCCGCAAAAAGGCCGCTTCGCCCCTCAACCCGCGAAGCGGCCTTTTTGCGGGAGGCAACGGCGGAAATTCGCGCTCCCGCGCGTTGGTAACGGTTGCATTATTTTCCGTTTATACTATACTTTCTAAAATTAACTGGCCGGGAGGTAGTTCTTCGATGGGCATCGTACCGTTGGCCGTCATCATCATTGCGCTTACCCTGGTGGTCCTTGGCATTTTCCTGGTGCCACTCATTCTCGAAATCAGAAAAACCGCCGTCGCCCTCCGCGAATTCATCGATTGCACCGAAAGTGAACTCAAACCGGTCCTTAGGGAACTCAACGAAACCCTGGCAGACCTGAAGGTCCTCACCCACGGCACGGCGGAAAAGGTCGAAGACGTCAAGTCCTTTATGGAAGCGGTAGGCGATACCGGCAGGAACCTCCACACCATCAACACCGTCATCGGCAGCGTGGCGGGGGTCGTCGGTCATTCGTCCATCTGGCTGACCGGGGCGAAGGTTGCCAGCAGATTCATCATTGACAGAATAATCAAGAAAAGGGGGTAATGAACATGGCTGATGACGAAAAAGGGGTTGGCGCAGGGACCGTATTTCTCTCCTTCCTGGCGGGCGCTGCGGTAGGCGCGGGTATTGCCCTTCTCTACGCACCGAAGACCGGCCGGGAACTGCGGGATTCCATCAAGGACATGACCGACGACGCCGTCGACAAAATCAAGGAATACACCCTGGAAGCCCAGGAAAAAGTCAAGTCGACGATTGCCGAAGGCAAGGATCTCTTTGCGGAAAAGAAATCCATCATCAGCTCCGCCATCGATGCCGGCAAGGAAGCGATGGAGAAGGAACGGGAGCGGCTGAAGGGGGCGTGAGGAGCCGTCCGGTCTCTGATGAAAGCCCACCCTGCGTGGGCTTTTTTGTCCCGCCGGTCCGGCGGAGGGAAAAGAACGTCAGCCTATGGGCAGTGGCTCGGCACGGCATAACCTGGTGAACTTCTTCGGCGAACGTCTCTGGACGCTGGAACCGGAGGCATACGGCGGCATGAAGGGGCTGGGCATCAGGTATCTCCAGATACTGACGATTGTGATCCGGAACTTCCGGACCAACCAGTGCACGCTGCGCGCCACCGCCCTCTCCTTCACCACCATTCTCTCTCTCGTTCCCTTTTGTGCCTTCGTCTTTGCCATCCTCAAGGGCCTCGGGGTGCACAACCGCCTGGAACCCCTGCTTCTGGACCAGGTGGCGGCGGGGTCCCAGGAAACCATCGACCGGATCGTCACGTACATCGACAAGACGAACATGGCCTCGCTAGGGGCGATCGGGCTTCTCGCCCTCGTTTTCACCGTTATCTCCCTCTTCGGCACGATCGAAGAGGCCTTCAACGCCATCTGGGGAGTTCGGGAGACCCGCTCCGCCTATCGCAAATTCAGCGATTACCTGAGCGTGACGGTGAGCGGCCCCCTCCTGTTGGTTGCCGCCATCAGCGTCACCACCACCCTCCAAAGCCAGCACGTGGTGCAATGGCTCATTACCCGCTCCTACTTCGGCAGGGCACTTCTTCTCCTGTTCAACCTGGTGCCGTACCTGAGCATCTGGCTGGCCCTCGTCTTCCTCTATACGTTCATTCCCAACACCAAAGTCCGCCTCAAGTCCGCGTTCGTCGGCGGGGTGCTGGCCGGCACCGGCTGGCAGGTGGCCCAGTGGGGCTACATCCACTTTCAGGTCGGCGTGGCAAAATACAACGCCATCTACGGAACCCTGTCACTCCTTCCTATTTTCATGGTCTGGGTCTACACAAGCTGGTTGATCGTCCTTGCCGGCGTGGAAGTCGTCCACACCCACCAGAACTTCCGGTCGATGCGCCACCACAGGGGAGAGGGTCCTCCCAGCCACCGGTTCAGGGAGTACCTGGCCCTGGCGATCCTCCATCGAATCGCGCGTGCCTTCCACGAGGGGAGTCCTCCCCTGGGGGCGGAGCGGCTGGCCGACGTGCTCGACACGCCGCAATTCATCGTCCGGGAGCTCCTTCTGGAACTGGCTGAGGCCGGGTATCTCCGGGAAGTCGCCGGGGATGAACTTTCCTACCTTCCGTCCCGTGACCCGGAAATGATCGTCATCGGTGAAGTTCTGGCATCCCTCCGGAATTCCGGCCAGGGCGGCCGGTTCACATCAGCTTTCAACGAAGAAGACGTTGTGGGACGGACACTTGCCGGAATCGATACCGCTTCAACCGCCACCCTCGCCGGATTGACCCTGAAGGATCTTGCAGACAGCCCCGTGCGGGAGGCTTCCGGCCGACAGAAACCCGCAAATGCCGACAGCCGGGACGAGTCGCCGCGGCGTTGACAAACCGGGTTGAATGACATATAGTGACGGCTAGTCGTTCCTTGTTCCACTTTCGGATGAGGGCTCATCACCAGATCAAAGTATGTGAAAATGCGGGATCTTAAAAATATTACCGGCAAAAAGCGTTGGCTCCGCTTTCCATTCTCCTCCCGACGGAAAGCAACCTCCGTTCAAGCGTACAAGCGTCTCATCGAATCGAAACGGGAAAAAAACCGGCTGAAGCTGGTCCTTCCCATTCTGGCCGTGCTTCTGGCCACCTACCCCCTCGCCAATCTGCTGATTTCGGCCCGTAACGCCGCCTCCAGCGTCAATGCCGTTGCTCCGGCTAAGACGGTTCGTACCGAGCCCGTCAAAGAACTCAACGAGTGGCAATCGTTCCAGGTGGCGGCAGAGGCACTCCCGATGGCACGGTACAGCAGCAGCCGGCTCGTATCGCGGCTGAACAACGGCGGAGTGGTTATCTACGGCATAAACCGTGATGTGCAGGAGAGGGTCCGGAAGGTGATGGTGGATTACCGGGTCCCCTACGGGGTCTTCGTCGCCATCGAACCGAAAACCGGCAGGATCCTGGCTATGGCCAGTCACTCGTCTCTGGACCCCCAGTGGGAGAAGCGCTCCTACTACGACATCTATCCCATGGCCTCTCTCTTCAAGATTGTGACGGCGGCGGCGGCCCTGGAGCAGAAAAAGGTCTCCCCGGAAACTGTCATCGCGTTCGGCGGCAAGCTGACGTCGGAGAACCCCCACTACTGGTGCAGGCCGGGACGGCGTCCCCAGCAGATGGACCTGACCACGGCGATGGGAAAATCGGCCAATCCGATCTTCGGCAGGCTGGCAGGGGAGCTGGTCGGACGGGATTGCATGGTATCCTCTGCGGAACGGTTCGGCTTCAACCAGCTCCTCTTTCCCGGCACGGCACTGCCGCCGAGCAAGGCGCAACTCCCCCAGAACACGACGGAGCTGATGCTGATGGGCGCCGGACTGTGCCACGAGGTAAAAATCTCCCCCATCCACGCGGCCGCCGTCATGGCCGGACTGGCCAACGGTGGCGTGATGATGATGCCGGTCCTGGCGGAGGAGATCACGGGCCGCGACGGGAAACCGCTCTTCACCGAGAAGCCGCAGATGGTGCGCCAGGTGGTGACGCCGGAGATCGCCCGTCAGCTCGGGAAAATGATGTCGTCCACCGTCAGCAGCGGAACGTCCCGCAAGGTTTTCCACGACCGGCGCGGCAGGGCGAAACTCTCGGACGTCTCCATCGCCGCCAAAACCGGCTCCATCAACGGCACCTCTCCCGAGGGCCACTATACCTGGTTCGCTGCCTATGCACCAATGAATGACCCGCAGATTGCCCTTGCCGCCCTGGTCATCAACCAGGGGAAATGGAAGATCAAGGCGTCGTATCTGGGGGAGCAGGCACTGGAAGCTTTCTTCAAATGAGGCGAAACGCGGCCTGTCCGCGATCCCGGCGGTGATCATCGCCTTGCGGAGATCGCCGTTTCTCTCTTTTCCTCCATGCAAGAAGGGTGAATGGAACCTGTGGACTGCCGGAAGTGCGGGACCTGCTGCACTGCACCGGACATCGCGAGCCTGGGGAAGCCTGTGGGAGTGAGGTGCGGGCACCTGGACGGGGATTTGCTCTGCCGCATCTATGCGACGCGGCCCGAGGTTTGCAAAGGGTATCGGCCCGACGGAATCTGCCGAGCGATTGCCGCCCCGACCCTCGCGGAGCGGGTGGCGAAGTACCGGGCTCTGTTCGACGTGTAGTACCGTGACTTCACGGGTCCCACGGGAAAGAACGGAGAGAACACCGGCACTCTCCGCTTGTCAGCGGTACCGTTTCAGCGTCAGTTCGTCGTTCAACCACTCGCCGTAGGTGAAGTGGGTGATCCAGTCCCCCAGCGACAGGAGCGTTCCCCCGGTGCCGTTTTCCTGCTTTTCCAGGAGCGGCAGATGGAAGTGGCCGGTAATGACCACGTCGCACCCTTCCCGGAAACGGGCCGCAGCGAACTCCCGCACTATCGCGGCGTAGTCCCACGTGAGCTCCCTCCTGCCGTGATTGCGCTTGCTGGACCTGCCCATCAGCCTGGCTATGGCTGAAACCACCGGCGGCGGCACCATCCGGACAACGACACCGGCCAGGGGGTTGTGGAGGATCATCCGCAGCAGGCGGTAGCCGTAGTCACGGGTATTGATCTGGTCGCCGTGGCAGAGGTAGGCCCGCTTCCCGCCGAGATCGACGATGGCCGGACCCCGGTTGACGCGGGCCCCGAGTGTTTCGGTGAAGAAGGGACCCATGTGGAAATCGTGGTTCCCCTCGAAATAGACGATCTCCACCCCGGCGGCCGCGAGCCGACGGAGCTCCTCCAGGAGCGGCAGGTAGTGGGTGAAGGGGACCGCGCGGTACCCGATCCAAAATTCGAAAAGGTCGCCCAGGATATAGAGGGTGGAGGTATTCCCCCGCAGACCTGCCAGGAATTCCATGAGAAGCCGGTAGTTCCCGTCGGTTTCCCGCTGCAGGTGGGCGTCGGCGATGAATATCTTGCGCATGACGGAACTATAACGGAAAAGCAGCGTCAGGTAAAGGTTAAGGTTGAGAGGGCGGGAACTGGGATTTCCCGGCGGCAAGCAGGATGTCCGGCCGTTCACTCGAGGGGCGTATCGATGGGTGTGATGCGGGATATGGAAATAGTCTGGGACGACCTGATGGATGCCTTCGCCAATCCCGACCCGGAACTCGTCTACTTCCTCGACCGGAACACCGGCGAGATTTTTTTCGTCCCGGTCGATTACGAGGACGACTCCTTCTGGGACGAAATAGAAAACAATGACGACCAGTATCTGCAGGTACCCGGATTCGATTACGAACAGGAACGGCACCTGCTCCACGTCTTCATCAAGGAGATCGGCGACCCCAGGCTGCGGGAGATCCTGGAGCGGACGTTCGTCGGCAAGCGTCCCTACGGCAAGCTCGACGACATCCTGTCATTCTACCCCGAAGAGATGGAACGCCTGAACGCCCTCCGGGAGTCGCTCCTTGCCGACAGGATCCGCCACTGGCTCGAAGAACACGATATCTACCCGCCCGGCGACGGCGGCTAGTGCCCTGTGCGGGACACCGGCCCGACACCCCGGGGGGACGCACGCATCGGTCCTCCCCTATCTCCCGCCGAGGAACACATGACTCGCACCCGGACGACCGGAAGCAGGATACTTCTTGCGCTCCTTCTCGGCGCAGCGCTCCTCGCGGCGGGATATGCCCTTCAGCATACCATCTCCTGCTTTCTCCTTTCCTTTGTGCTGGCCTACCTGCTGGACCCCCTGGTTGTCATGCTGGAACGGCGGCGGGTCAGGCGCACCTGGGGAATCGCCCTTCTCTATGCCATCCTGGGGATCGCGGCACTCTTCTTTTTCGCTTTTCTCTTCCCCATCGTCACGTACCGATGGGATTCCTTTCTTCACAGCCTGCCGCTCTACCTGAAGAAATGCGAAGAGCTGGTCATGACGTGGAAGGAGAACTTCCTCCCTTCCGATGCCGTGGAAGAATGGCGCTGGCTGGTCGATACGCTGAACAGCCAGTTTGACAAGCTCTTCGGCAAGGCGGGAGCGGGGGTATATGCGGCGCTCTCCAGCGCCGTCTTCAACATCTTCAATCTCATCCTCGCGCCGATCCTCGTCCTGTTCATGCTCGTGTACAAGGAACGGATCATCACCAGTCTTGCTTCATGGCTCCCCGCCACCCGCCGAGAGGAAATCCTCACCCTGGGGCGCGAGATCAACGGCAGCATCGGGGGCTACATCCGCGGTCAGCTCCTCGTCTCGGCCATCGTCGCGGTCTTTGCCAGCGTGGCCCTCTACTTCCTCAACGTGGACTACCCTCTTCTCAACGGGATCTTTGCCGGGCTTGCCTCGATCCTCCCCTTCGTCGGCGTCATCCTGGCCACCCTGCCGCCGCTGTTCTTCGCCTATATCAAATTCCAGAGCGGCATTGCCATCTTCAAGGTGCTCGTCACCTTCTCCGTCATCTATTTTCTCGAAGGATACGTGATCAAGCCCCTTATCTTCAAGGGCGCCATGGACCTCAATCCCCTCATCACCATCATCTTCGTGATGGCCTTCGGCGAACTCATGGGGTTCTGGGGCATTCTGCTCGCCGTCCCCATCGCCGCGGCGGTGAAAATTTTCGGGGAACACCTGGAGCGGGGCAGTTTCCGCCGGGAGGAGTAATCGTGGCGACAGGGAATGTGAAAGCGAGGATCCACATCTTTCTGGCCCTTTTCCTGGCCGCCTTCCTCTTTACCGGCTATTTCCTGCGCCATACCTATTCCGCGCTGCTGACCTCCCTGTTCTTTGCCTACCTTTGCAACCCGCTGCTGAAGTACCTGGAAAGGAAGGGGTTCTCCCGGGCGCTCTCTCTGTCCCTCCTCTACGGCATCCTGGCACTGGCCGCCCTCTTCGCCTCCTTCGTCATCGTCCCCTACGTGGTTCACCAGGTCAATGCCTTCACCACGTCGTTTCCCCGCTACGCCCAGAATCTCAAGGGGGCACTCGACACCTGGAAGCTGCAGCTGCAGCCGTACTACGGCGATGAAGAACTCGGCTGGCTGGCGGATCAGGCTTCCGACTCCCTCAACCGGCTGATGGCCGAGGTCTCCGGCAGGGGGTACGAACGGCTCAAGGGTTTCCTCTTCGCCCTCTTCGACCTGATGCTCGCCCCGGTCCTCGTTTTCTTCATCCTCTACTACAAGGAGGAGCTCAAGGAAATGGTGCTCCGATTTGCACCACCCGATTATCGGGAGGAACTGATCGACCTCGGGAGAAAAATCAACTGGGCCCTCCAACGCTACATCCTGGCCATGGTGTTCGACTGCCTCATCGTCGGGGTCCTCTGCTCCATCACCCTCGCCCTCCTCAACGTGGAATTTCCCGTCATCAACGGGATGCTTGCCGGTTTCGCCACCATCGTTCCCTTCGTCGGGGCGCTTCTCTCCGTCATTCCCCCCGCCCTCATCGGGTATGCCAAGAGCGGGGATCTCACCATCATTCCCAAGGTCTGTTTCATCTATTTTCTCATCAACATGGTCATCGAGGGGAACCTCATCAAGCCGCTCATCATGCAGGGGACGTTTCGACTGAACCCGCTGGCCGTGATCTTTTCGGTGATGGCCCTCGGCGAGATCATGGGATTCTGGGGAATCGTCCTCGCCGTTCCCCTGGTGGCCGTCATCAAGACCTGTGCCGGCGATATCAGGGAAGAACTGGCCGGGAATGCCCCATGACCAGGTCCATCCTCGCCATCAGCGGCATGCACTGCGCCAACTGCGCGGCCCGCATCGAAAAGAGCATCTCGGCGGCCGCCGGGGTGGAGACGGCCTCGGTGAACTTTGCCACCGAGGAGCTTATCGTCGAGCACGACGAAACAGTCCTCCCGCTGCAGCAGATCGTCGATCAGGTCGCGGCGCTGGGATACGGCGCCCGGCCCGCTACCGACGCCGGCAGGGAAAAAGAGGCGGAGTACCGCAGCCAGCGCGCCTGGTTCATATTCAGCCTGGCCGCGTCCCTCCCCATCATGGCCACCATGACCCTCCACCACGACCCGGCGGTCGGCTGGCTCCATCTCCTCCTCGCGAGCGCCGTGCAGTTTTCCGCCGGCCTCACCTTCTACCGCGGTTCGTGGTACGCCCTGAAGAGCGGAAGCGCCACCATGGACGTTCTCATCGCCCTCGGCACATCGGCAGCCTACTTCTATTCCCTTGCCGCTTTTTTCGGGGTATTCGGCCCGGCCGGGGAGGTCTTTTTCGAGACCTCCGCCATGCTCATCGCCTTCATCCGCCTCGGCAAGTACCTGGAGGCACGGGCACGGGGCAAGGCGGGGGATGCTCTGAAAAAACTCTTGCGTCTCCAGGCCGACCGGGCCCGCCTCCTCGCCGACGGCGCGGAACGGGAGGTTCCCGCCTCGACGGTCAGGGTGGGGGACGTGGTGCTTGTCCGGCCGGGGGAGACCATCCCGGCGGACGGCGAGGTGCTCGAAGGCAACTCCTCCGTGGACGAGGCGATGGTGACGGGCGAGTCGCTCCCGGTGGTGAAGGGAGTGGGAGATGCCGTCACCGGCGCCACCGTCAACCGCACCGGGCTTCTGAAAGTCCGGGCGACGCGGGTCGGCGAGGAGACGCTCCTCGCCCAGATCGTCAGGATGGTGAGGGAGGCCCAGGCAGACAAGGCGCCGATCCAGCGCTTCGCCGACCGGGTTTCGGCGGTCTTCGTCCCGGTGGTGGTGGTCCTCGCCCTCCTTACGTTCGCCATCTGGTACCTCTTGCTTCACGTGCAGTTTCTCTTCGCCTTCAAGCTCGCCATTGCCGTGGTGGTCATCGCCTGCCCCTGCGCCATGGGGCTTGCCACCCCCACCGCCATCATGGTGGGGAGCGGGGTGGGACTTGCCCGGGGGATCCTCGTCAAACGGGGATCGGTCCTGGAGCACCTGGCGAAGGTCCAGGCCGTCCTCTTCGACAAGACCGGCACCCTCACACGGGGAGAACCGGCCCTCACCGATCTGGTTCCGGCGCCGGAGGAGACGGAGGCCCGGCTGCTCCAGTGCCTCGCCGCCGCAGAGTCCCAGTCGAACCATCCCCTTGCATTGGCGGCAGTGCACGGGGCCGGCGAGCGAGGGGTGCGGCCGGGGGAGGTGGCCGGGTACCGGGAGCGGGAGGGGTACGGCGTTGCCTGCACCTGCGGGGGAGAACGCCTCCTGGCCGGCAGCTCCCGGTTCCTAGAGGAGGAGGGAATTGCCGCGGCGGTCCTGGCGGATGCGGCGACCCGGTTGGCCGGCGACGGGAAGTCGCTCATCTACATTGCCGCCGGGGAGCGGCTTGTGGGGATTGCCGCCTTTGCCGACCTGCTCAAGGAGAACTCGTCCCGTGCCGTGTCCGAGCTGAGAGACATGGGGATCGTTACCGGCCTCGTCACCGGCGACCACCGGGACGTGGCGGCGGCGGTGGCGAAGCAGGCGGGGATTGACGGCTTCGAGGCGGAGGTCCTCCCCGGCAGGAAGCAGGAGGTGGTGAAGGCCTACCAGGCACGGGGGTTCACGGTGGGGATGGTGGGGGACGGCATCAACGATGCGCCGGCCCTTGCCCAGGCCGACATCGGTATTGCCATTGGCGGCGGCGCCGACGTTGCCAAGGAGACCGGCGACGTGGTGCTCGTGCGGAACGACCCCCTGGACGCGGTGCGGGCCATCAGGCTCGGCCGGGCCACCCTCGCCAAGGTGAAGCAGAACCTCTTCTGGGCGCTTTTCTACAACCTTCTCGGCATTCCGGTGGCGGCCGGCCTCTTCTACTATCCCCTCGGCCTGAGCCTGCGCCCCGAATTCGCCGGCCTCGCCATGGCCCTGTCGTCGGTATCGGTGGTGACCAACTCGCTCCTCCTCAAACGGGTCGGCGGCCGCCTGTGATTTCCATCGTCCGGCAAGGGCCGCGCACCTGGCGGCTCACCGCCTCGCACACCATTCCCCTTCCCCGGGAGAAAACGGTCCCCTTTTTCCAGGACCCCCGCAACCTGGCCGCGATCACCCCTCCCTGGCTGGCGTTTCGGCTTGACGGCGACGACCGGCAACTGGAGGTTTACGAAGGGGCAGAGTTCGACTATACTATCCGCTGGCTCGGCATACCCATCCGCTGGCGGAGCAGAATTTCCCTCTACCGGCCGCCGGAGCGGTTCGCAGATGTCCAGATCATCGGCCCCTACGCCAGATGGGAGCACTTCCACACCTTTACCGAGGTGCCGGAAGGGACCCTCATGACGGATGAGGTGAGGTACGTCCTGCCGATGGCGGCGCTCCCCTTCCGGGAGCTCATCAAGCGGCAGTTGCAGGAAATCTTCCGGTACCGGGCCGAGCGGGTCGACGAGTGGGCCCGCGACGAACTGGCGCGGTTACAGCCATGACACCATTCTTCCTCCCACAGGAGAACGAGAGACCATGACACACAGCGTGACGAAACAGAGGGCGGCCGGTAGAAAGCGCCTCCTCGCGGAAATGGCCGTGATTTTTCTGGTCGCGGCAGGGTTCGGGATAGCCTGGAATCACCAGCTCCTGATGAACGCCTGGTCGGGAAAGACAGCGGTGTCCCCGCCGGCTCCCGCCGCGCCGGCCGGAGAGTCCCCCATACCACTCCCCTTGGGGCTCCAGCAGGTCAAGGAGTTCTTCGACCGGAACGAGGCGATCATCATCGATGCCCGGAACCGAAAGGATTTTACCGATGGTCATATCCGCGGCGCGATTTCCCTGCCGGTGGGGGAGGCCGAGGGGAAGCTGGCGTCCCTGCGAAAGAGGGTTCCGGTTACGGCAATGGTAGTGGCGTACTGCAACGGCTATTCCTGCCATGACAGCATGGATCTCGCCAACCGGCTCATTGCCGCGGGCTGGCGACAGGTCTTCGTCTTCGAGGGAGGTTTTCCCGAATGGCGCGACGCCGGCTATCCGGTTGCAAAGGGGGAATGATGGCAACCGTCCGGATCAATCCACACGTCGTCGTCCGCCTCGTGCTGGGGGGGGTCTTTCTCTACGCCGGGTTCACCAAGATCGCCGATCCTACCGCCTTTGCCGGGAACATCGCCGCCTACCGGATTCTCCCCTACTTCGGCAACTACCTCCTGGCCGCGGTACTCCCCTGGCTTGAGGCGCTCTGCGGGCTCCTCCTCATCGTCGACTACCGCTCCAAGGCGGCGGCTTCCCTCGTCGTCCTGCTCACCGTGGTCTTCATGGTCGCCCTGACCTCCGCCATCGTCCGGGGGTTCGACATCGACTGCGGCTGCTTCAGCAAGACGGGAGAAAAGACCTCGACCTGGACGGCTCTCGGCAGGGACGCCGTCCTTCTGGCCGTGGCAATCTACTGTACCCGGGGGAAGAAACAGCGGGATTCCTGACCGGCTTCCTTGCAGTTTCCCGGCAAATGGGATAGAATGCAGCGACTTTGCACCGACACTTCCCGGAGTCTTCCGTGACCCTCCCCATCGTCATCATCCTCGGCGCCTACCTCCTCGGGTCGGTCCCCACCGGGCTCCTCCTTGCCAAGGCGTTCGGCGACATGGACATCCGCACCACCGGCAGCGGCAATATCGGTGCGACCAACGTGTACCGCACCCTCGGCCGCAAGGTGGGGATCATGACCCTCGCGGGGGACTGCCTCAAAGGGCTCGCGCCGGTGCTGGCAGCGAAGTACGCGGGACTCCCCGACCTGTGGGTGGCGCTGGCTGGCCTGGCGGCTTTCCTCGGCCACGTCTACACGGTTTTCCTCGGATTCAAAGGGGGGAAAGGGGTCGCCACCGCACTTGGGGTCTTTCTCGGCCTCTCTCCCCTGGCGGTCCTCCCGGCCCTGGCGGTCTTCGTGGGAGTTGTGCTCAAGTGGCGCTACGTCTCCCTCGGCTCCATCATCGCCGCGGCCGTCATGCCGATCTTCGTGGCAGTCCTCGACCACCGCCTGGTGGTGATTGCCGTGACTGCCGCCATCGGCTGTATCATCATCCAGAAGCACAAGGAAAACATCCGGCGGCTGCAGGAAGGGACCGAGAGCAAGTTCAAGGGGTAGGGCGGCGATGGCTGCCCGATGGCAAAGGATGCACCGCGTTCCAACGGCTCCACCGGATGGTGGGCCCATGGTATCGATACCACAATGAAATTCTTCCCGAACCGCAGTTTTCATCCAATAGTGCTCGCGGCGGCAGTGCTCCTGGTGGTCGCCGGGGTTGGCAGCTTTGCCTGGTTCCTCACCGCGGCCCCCGGCTCCGGTAACGCCGTGAAGACCATCGAGGTCGAGCGGGGGATTTCCCTCCGGCGGATCACGGCCGAACTGCAGAAGGCCGGCATCGTGTCCAGCCCCCGCCTCTTCATGGTCTATGCGCGCCTGAGCGGCGCCGATTCCAGGATCAAGGCCGGGACCTACCAGTTCACCGATGGCATGCCTCCCACGGAGATCCTGCGCAAGATGGTGGGAGGAGAAGTTTCCGTCCGGCGATTCTCCATTCCGGAAGGCTATTCCATCTACCAGATCGGAGAGCTCCTGGAAAACCGCGGCATCTTCGCCAAGGAAGCGTTCCTGCGCGAGTGCGGCAACAAGGCACTCCTCAAGGAAGTGGGGATCGACGGGACGAGCGCCGAAGGGTTTCTCTATCCTGCCACCTACGACATCCCCCTGACGATGGACGCCGCGGGCTTCGTCCGCCTTGCCGCGGAACAGTTCCATCGGGTCTATGCCCAGCGCTTTGCCTCGCGCCCCGCGCCCCTCGGCATGAAGAAGGAGGCCTTGGTCACCCTCGCCTCCATGGTGGAAAAGGAGGCGGTCCAGCCGGCGGAACGCCCCCTCATCGCCTCGGTGTTCCTCAACCGGCTGAAAAGAAAAATGCCGCTCCAGAGCGACCCGACGGCAGTCTACGGGGTGCGCGCCTTTGCCGGGAGCGTCACCAAACAGGACATCATGCGCCCCTCCCGGTACAACACCTACCTGATCAACGGGCTCCCCCCCGGGCCCATCGGCAACCCGGGAGGCGAGACGATCGAGGCGGTGCTCAATGCCGCCCCCACCGGGTACCTCTATTTCGTCGCCAGGAAAGACGGGACCCACCAGTTTTCCCAGAACCTCGCCGAACACAACCGGGCCGTCCGGAAATATCTCAAAATCGCCTCGGCCACCGCCGCCGATCCAGGTGCGGGGTATCGCAATGACTACCCGAGTCTTACTGGCAGAAGATAACGAGTCCCTCGCCCACGCCCTCGGGAGCTTTCTCGCGGCCCAGGGGTACACGGTCGTGACGGAACTGACGGGGACGGGGGCCCTGCAGCGGCTCGAGGCGGAGAGATTCGACCTGCTTCTTCTCGACCTGCGTCTCCCCGGCGTGAGCGGAGTGGACATCCTGAGGAAAATCCGCGCGACCCCCCGCGATGCCGTCCTGCCGGTGGTCATCATGACCGGCGTGTACAAGGGGGAGAAGCACGCGGAAGGCGCCCGGCGGCTCGGGGTGAAGTACTACCTGGAAAAGCCCTTCTCCCGCGAGGCCTTCCTCGACGCCGTGAAGGGGGCTCTAACCGATGCCACCCCCACGGCGCCGCCGGCATCGCTTTTCGACCACCTGGCCGATATCTACCACCGGCAGCAGACTGGTCTCCTCGTCTTCACCCAGGGAAGCCCGGTCGTGTTTCTCGGAGGGGAGCCGCTCACGTTCCTCAGCCGGGGCCAGGAAGATTTCCCTTCCTGGCTCGCCGGACGGGGAAAGATCGGCGTCGAGGACTTCCGTCTCTTCGCTGCCGGGCGCGAAGGGCGCATTTTCTTTACCCAGGCAGGCCTTCTGACCTACGAGGAGCTCGTGGAGGAATCCCGGCTCTTCCTCGGCCACCACCTCATGGAGGCACTCAAAGCCGATACGGTTGCCGAATTCCGGCAAGATCTGCCTGCGCCGGAATTCCCCCTCGTCCCCTTCTCCACTCCCCGCCTCCTCTACGATGCGACCAAGGGGGGCGCTTCCCGGTTCGATGCCGATGCCTTCCTCGGCGAGTTCGGCAGCCGGTATCCCGGCCGGACCTCCCTCTTTTTCCGCTCCGTCAATCTGACCACCATGCGCCAGGAGGATATCGACCTCCTCGAACGGATCGACGGCCAACGCCGTGTGGGGGAAATCGCCACCGGGCCGCAGCGCCACGGGGCGCTCCTTCTCCTGCGGTACCTGGCCTCTCTGGGAATGATCGAGCTGCACGAAGCCCCGACGCGGGAGGCTGTCCCCGACTTCGACCAGAAGAAGCTCTTCAACCGTCCCCTCGAGGAGCTGCCCGCCAGCGAAGAAATAATCTTCGATTTCGAGGATGTGGTCGAGGAGGTCTCGGAAACCGTCGAGCTCGTTGTGGGCACCGAGGGGATGGCCGCCCCGCTCTCCTCCGCCGAAATCGGCTTCGAGCAGGCGGTCCAGAAGGATTACGCCTTCATCAAGGACAAGAACTACTACGAGCTGTTCGGCCTCACGCCGAGCACCTTCAGCTTCGATGCCCTCAAGGAGGCCTACTTCGCCAAGACCCGCCAGTACTCCCCCGACAGGTTCATGGAACTGTCGGGAAGCACCATGGCGGTTGCCCAGGATGTCCTCGCGCACTTCGCCAACGCCTACAATACGCTCTCCAGTGTCGTGGCCAAGGAGCGGTACGACGAGATGCTCAATGCCGACAAGGTGGTCGGCCTCACCGGCCAGCAGGACGACCAGCTCCAGGCGAAGATCCAGTTCCAGGCCGGCCAGGCCTTCCTGGCGATGGGGGAATACGAGAACGCCGAAAAGGCGTTCCAGGATGCCTACACCATCGAGTCGGAGAATCCGCTCTTCTGCGCCTTCCTCGCCTGGGCGATCTACAAGAACCCGGCCAGCAAGAGCTCCCGCGCTGCCCAGGAAAAGGCCCGCACCCTGCTGGGAAGGTCCCTCCAGTTCGGAAAGCACGCCGAGGCGTACGCGTTCCGCGGCTGGATGCTCCTCGACGAGGGGCGCGACGGACTGGCCGAAGGTGAATTCCAGAAGGCACTGAAACTGAATCCCCGTGAAGCAAGCGCCCGCAAGGGTCTGCAGCAGATAGCCGAAAAGCGCGAGGCGGAGAAGAAAGGACTGTTCCGGAAGATTTTCGGCTGATGCCGGGAGGTCACAGAAGAGTAATATCAGAGGGTCTAGTCTCAGAATGATACTTTTGAATTGTGGAGACGTGGCCCTTTGATTTTAGGACGGCTTTTCTCTGAAGAGAGGGTTTTTGAAATCGCCATGCGGAGACTTGTACTGATCACGGCCTCATCTCCGGAAATTCGAAAAGCGAGACGGTCCCGGGTCCTCAACTTTCAGCAGATCACTATGCCCTATCTTGCTGCCAGGGTCCCATCCGGGTGGGAAGTGACCCACGTGGATGAAGAAGCCGACGATATCCCGTGGAACATTGATCCCGATGTAGTGGGCATCACCTTTCATACGCCCAGTGCTTATCATGCCTATGATCTCGCCGCACGTTTTCGATCACGTGGTAGTTGCGTAGTCATGGGTGGCCCGCATGTAACGCTGCTGCCGGATGAGGCACGTAACCATGCTGATGTGATCTTCATCGGCGAAGCTGAAGGTTTATGGGAAGAATTCCTGACAGGTTTCGAAGCAGGTTCCAATCGGAGCGTCTATCAGCAAACCGCCGCGCCGTCGCTTGAAAACACTCCCATGGCCCGCAAGGACCTGTTTCACAGAAGCGACCATACCCATGGAGTTCTCTTTGCGACCCGAGGCTGTCCGAACCACTGTGATTTCTGCACTGTTGCCCTGATGTATCCCCATACAACGCGTAAGCGGCCAATCGCTGACGTAGTGGCAGAGTATTCATCCTTCAAGGGGAAAGTGATTATCTTTTGGGATGATAACATTGCCGGAGATATGGAGTATGCGAAAAGCCTGTTCAGAGCCATCGCCCCGTACCGCAAGTGGTGGAGCAGCCAGGCAAGCCTGCAGGCGGGCCGGGATGACGAATTTCTGGAGACGGCAGCGAAGAGCGGATGCAAGCAATTGTTTCTGGGACTGGAGTCCATCTCCCAACAAAGCGTTGCCCACGTAAACAAGAGTTGTAATCGCGTTGAGGAGTATTTTCCGATTATACAGCGTATCCATTCGTACGGGATTGCCGTACAGGTAGGCATTGTCTTTGGATTTGATCAGGATGCGCCCGACATCTTCAATACCACCCTTGATTTTTTGGAAACGGCAGGGGTTCAGAATGCCACCTTCAACATCCTCACGCCTTTTCCGGGTACGCCACTGTTTCGGAGAATGGACGCCGAGGGGCGTATCCTGACTCGTGACTGGCGCAAATACAATAGCCGTGAGTCAGTGGTCTATCAACCCCGGCAGATGAATGTGACCGAATTGTTGGCAGGCTTTCGATCCGCGAATGAGCGTTTTTATTCGTTGCCCAGCATAATGAAACGGTTGTCCCGGTCACCGGTCCAATTCTGGTGGACATTACCGCTCAACTTGGCGTATGGCTACCGATGGCGAAAGTCGGTAGAAGATGTCCGACCTGAATAGATACACCTGACCCACAACCCGTCAGGTGGTCTCACGGCCCGTAGCTGGTGGGAAAATGATCGAAATAAAAGCTTGCGAAAGAAATTCCGATTTCCTTCTGGCCGAGCAGGTCATCAAGGATTACCTTCACTGGCTCGACATGGACTTGTCTTTCCAGGCTATAGAGCGGGAATTAGCAGATATTCCGTCAATGTACGGGCCTCCTCACGGACTGTTTCTGCTTGCGTGGCACAAGAATGAAGTTGCAGGCGGCGTTGCTCTGAGAAAGCTTACGCCTTCCATTTGTGAGATGAAGCGTCTCTATGTTTACGACCACTTCAAAAACAGGGGGGTAGGTCGTAGCTTGTGCACCGTCCTGATCCAAGAAGCACGAGATATGGGGTACAAAAAAATGAGACTGGATACTCTCGGCTACATGAAGTCTGCCATAGGACTCTACCGAAGCTTGGGGTTCAAGGAAATCAGGGCGTACCGTTTCAACCCGGACCCAACGGCGAAGTACATGGAGCTACGTCTGTGATGCTGGAGCTGACGAGGCCCTGCACTCTGATCACCTTCACGCCCCTTGTTCCGGCAGCCGGTGAAGACCTACCCCGTTCGACAAAAAAAAGGCCGGCATTTCTGCCGGCCTTTCCCGTGTGCGCCATCTCCTCCCCGTGCAGGCTAGAGGGTCGCCTCCGCTGGCTTGTATTCTATCCCCAGGCTCTTCTGCATGGAGGAACGCCCTTCGAAAACCGCCCCTTCGGCAATGGAGAGCCGGATGGTGAAGATGTCCCCGTAGACCTCCCCCTTCGGCTGGATCTCCACATTGTCGCTGGAACGGACATTGCCGGTGAGCTTTCCCCCGGCAATGAGGGACTTGACCGCCACATCCCCCACGACCGTTCCGGTTTCGCCGATGATCAGGTAGTCGGCGGCGATGTTTCCCTCGAACTTGCCGTCGATCCTGACCGTTCCCGTTGAGGTGAGTTCCCCGGTAAAAGCCGAATCCGGGCCGATGACAACGTCGAGTTTCGGGTGCTTTTTGCTGAACATACGGCTGTCACTCCTTGTTCCCGGCGCTCCATGACCGGAGACACCTCATTTGTGTCCTTCGAGAAACGGTGCCGGATCTACGCTCTCTCCCTGCTTCCAGACTTCGTAATGCACGTGGGGCCCGGTGGTAACGCCCGTCGCGCCGGAATAGGCGATAAGATCGCCCCGCTGCACTGTCTGGCCCGCATGGACGAGGTTCTTGGTGTTGTGGGCATAGACCGTGCTGAATCCCGACCCGTGTTCGATCACCACGATGTTCCCGTTGCCGCCGCTCACCCCGGAGAAGCTCACCACCCCGTCGGCGGTGGCGTGGAGGGGGGTCTTCTGGGGGAGAGAGATATCCACGCCGGTGTGGAACTTGCGCACGCCGTAGCGCGGATGCTCGCGCATGCCGTAGCCGGAGCTGATCCTCCCCGCGGCAGGCCATCCCTGGGGCGTTACCCGGTAGGCATCCCGCTGCTTGGCGAGGTAGCCCTTGATCTCCTTCACCGTCTCCATCGATGTCTCGATCTGTTTTTTCAGCGTCTCGATGTCGATGGAGCCGCTCTCGTCGGAATCGAGGTTTTTCAGCACCTCGTTCCGGGACCCGAGGGAAAAGAGCTGCCGGAACTGGGACTCGGACTTTTTGAGGGACGCCATGGTCGATTCCATTTCGGTGAACTGGCGGGTGATGGCGGCGTATCTCTTCTTCATCCGGTAGTAATCGACCGCCTGCAGGGTGAGAGAGACGGTATAGACCACCCCCAGGCAACAGAGACAGCAGAAAAAGAGCGCCATGATGAACGGCACCTTGAGGCTGCGGGAGCTGAACCGGGAATGGGGGACCAGCATGATGGTGATCGGGGTGTGAATTTTCCTGACGAGCTGGCGGAACTTGTACATTGGCGACGTCCCTGGTTCGTTACCGATTTCCGGTTGTTCGTCAACTAACGGGGCACGAGGGGAAAGGGGGCTAATTATACTCATTCCGTTGCGATAATTCAATCTATTTCGTTGACAGACGGCGCCGGCAACCAATCGTTTGACAAACCGCGCCCTCTCCCCCTACAATGTTTCCGCACTACCGCAGGGCCGGGGAGAACGCAACGCCATCCCACCGGCAAAGGACCCCGATGCTCCACCTGAAACACCTCACCAAGGAATTCGCTGGGAAAGCGCTTTTCACCGACATCACCTGGCATCTGAAAAAGGGAGAACGGGTCGGCCTCGTGGGCGAAAACGGCGCCGGCAAATCGACCCTGATGCGGATCATCGCCGGCCAGGTGGAACATACCGCGGGAGAGCTCCAGTTCGCCCGGCGAGCGACGGTGGGGTATCTCCCCCAGGACGGCATCGTGACCAGGGGCCGGACCCTCTTCGCCGAGGCGCTCTCGGCCCTCGGCGAACTCCAGGGGATCGAGGCCCAGCTGAACGAGCTGACCGGTCTCCTTGCCACGGTCCCCCACGACGACCCGGCCCACGACGACCTCCTCCACCGCTATGGCCACCTCCAGGAAGAGTTCCGCCTCAAGGGCGGCTACGCCATGGAGGCGGAAGCGGGGAACGTGCTGCGAGGCCTGGGGTTTCTCCCCGCCGACTGGGAAAGGGAGTGCGGCGAATTCTCCGGGGGCTGGCAGATGAGGATCGCCCTTGCCCGGCTCCTCCTGCAGAAGCCCAACGTGCTCCTCCTCGACGAACCGACCAACCATCTCGACATCGAGGCGCGCAACTGGCTGGAGGAGTACCTGAAGGGGTATCCCTTCTCGGTCATCCTCGTCTCCCACGACCGGTTCTTCCTCGACCAGGTCTGCCACCGGACCGTGGAGGTCTGGAACCACACCCTCACCGATTACCACTGCTCCTACAGTCAGTACCTGGTCCGCCGCGAGGAACGGGTGGCGGCCCTGCGGGAGGCGAAACGACGCCAGGACGAGGAAGTCCAGAAGATGGAGGAGTTCATCAGCCGCTTCCGCTACAAGGCGGACAAGGCGTCCCTGGTCCAGTCCCGCATCAAGCAGCTGGAGAAGATCGAGAGGATCGTCCTGCCGCCGGAGCGGAAACGGATCAGGTTCCGGTTCCCCACCCCGCCCAAGAGCGGCAGGACGGTGATGGAACTGCGCGGCCTCACCCGGGCGTACGGTGCCAACCGGGTCCTCGACGGCATCGACATGATCATCGAGCAGGGGGAGAGGGTGTCGCTGGTGGGACACAACGGTGCCGGCAAATCGACCCTCATGCGGGTGCTGGCGGGGGGAGATTTCCAGGAAGGGGAGCGGGTCGTCGGCCACAACGTGAGCCTCGACTATTTCGCCCAGGATCAGGCCCAGGAGCTCTCCGGCACCCGGACCGTCTACGAGGAGATCCTCGCCGATGCCCCCTTCGACATGGTGCCGAGCCTGCGCGACCTCCTCGGCGCCTTCCTCTTTTCCGGCGACGACATCCACAAGAAGATCGAGGTCCTCTCCGGAGGGGAGCGCAACAGGCTCGCCCTGGCCAAGATGCTCCTGCGGCCGTCGAATCTCCTCCTCATGGACGAGCCGACCAACCACCTGGATCTTTTCAGCAAGGAAGTTCTCCTCGACGCCCTCCGCTCCTTCCCCGGGACGGTGGTGTTCGTCTCCCACGACCGCCACTTCATCGACGGCTTGACCACGAGGGTCGTAGAGGTGGACAGCGGTGCCATTACCTCCTACCACGGCGATTACGAGTACTACCTGGTGAAAAAGGCGGGTATCGGTGCGGCGGATGGTGCACCGTCAGCAGCGCCCGTTTCCCCTGCCGTAGCACCGGATGTGTCGCCAGCCGGAGAGGAGAAAAACGTGGCGCGGAGCGCGGTATCCCGGGAAGAGCGTCACCTGCAGCGGGAATCGGAGAAACAGCGGCAGCGGGAAGAGCGCCAGCGGCAGAAGCGCCTTGCCGAGCTGGAGGCGGCCATCGAGACCGAAGAGGGACTCCTGGCCGAGGTGGAACGACAGCTGGCCGACCCGGCGTTCTTCGCCGACCGTGAAGCGGCGCGGCGCGCAGGAGAGGACCACGCCGCCATCACCGCCCGCATCGCCTCCCTCTTTGCCGAATGGGAAAAGGCGCAGGAGGGGTCGCCCCCCCATCCTCCGTAAAGCGGCATCTCTCGAGACTGCCCTACACGGCATGCGCCCGCGGGTCTCCCGGCGAAAGGCCGCGGGCCACGGACATACCCCCGCCTTCACCCGCGTCATACCTACCCTTGCCCGGCATCTCCCCCTTCGCTGCCGCACCCGCATGAGCACGCCAGCCCCCTCGCCTTCGCGAACGCCTCCCGGCCTTCCCGCCACGAAATCCAGGCCATCAGTACGGCACCGGCGGCATCGAGGCTGCCGATGCCGGTTGCCTCGTAGCCGACACTGGCCGCCAGCAGCACCAGGGAAAGGAGGAGGCAGGTCCGCGAGCAGGCGGCATCGGCCAGAATCGCCGCCGACCCCAGCGCCCTGCCGACCCTGGTCTTGGAGCGGATCAGGAACCACATGGCGGCGATGGATACCAGCGAGACGACGATACCCCAGAAGGTCGTCTCCGGCCTGTGCCGCTCATGGATGCTCAGGCATGCCGTCAGGACCAGGCCGACGGTCAGAAGGTAGAACGAGCCCCCCGTGATCCGGAGCGCCCGGCACTCGAACTCGTCCCGCCGCTCCTCCCCTCCCCGCTGGAAGCGTTGCAGCATGTGCCAGATCCCGACCCCGGAGATCACCTCCACGAACGAATCGACGCCGAAGCCGGACAGGGAGAGGGTCTCGTCCGCCACCCCCATGATGACCGACACGACCCCCTCCAGAAAGTTGTAGCCGATGGTGATCAGCGCCAGGAGAGAGGCGGTGCGGTAGAGCTCCCTTACGCGAAGGAATTTCTCGCAGAACATGGAGTGCTCCGATGCACGACGGGGCTGGAGGGCCCGAAGGGACTCACCGTGCCTGCCGGATGGACAGCACTTTCACCGGCCGTATTCCCCGGCTCATCGCGGACGGACGAACGGCTGCAGAAGCAGGTGCCCGAGGGTGAGCTGTGCCGGGTCCCGGAATTCCGCAAGGCCGATGGTCATCCCTTCATGCCCCTCTTCCGGCTGGGGACGGTAGGTCCCGCAGAGACGGTCCCACCAGGGAAGGTTGAAGCCGAAGTTGCTGTTCGTCTCGCGGGGGATGACCGAATGGTGCACCCGGTGCATGTCCGGCGTCACCACGGCGAGCCGCAGCCACCGGTCCAGCGCCCCGGGGATCCTCACGTTGCCGTGGTTGAACTGGGATGTGGCGTTCAGGGCAACCTCGAAGATGACCACCGCCAGGGGCGTCGCTCCCAACAGCGCCACCGCCGCCACCTTGATCCCCGCCGAGATCAGTATCTCCAGAGGATGGAAGCGGTTGCCGGTGGTGACGTCGATATCGAGGTCGGTATGGTGCATCCGGTGGAGACGCCAGAGGACCGGGACGTAGTGGAACATGACATGCTGGAGGTAGATGACGAAGTCGAGGGTCACGACGGCTGCAGCAATCTTCACCGGGGCCGGCAGGAGGACGGCGTTCAGGATGCCCCAGCCGCGCTCTTGGGCCACGAGCGCCATGCCGGCCGGCAGGACCGGCACCAGGAGGCGCACGACCAGGGTGTCGAGCGCCACCAGCGACAGGTTGGCGAACCAGCGGCGTCCCTTGCTGTCGGTCAGGGAACGGCGGGGGGTAATGAGCTCCCACGCGCCGACGACCGCCAGGACGCCGAGGAACGAGGCCAGGCGGATGTACTCTTCTCCCGGTGGCATGGCTACTTCTTCCCCCAGAGCCTATAATCAGGAGACGGCGAATATTCTCCTTCGAAACCAGAGGGCAACATTTACCAGCCCTATCATGACCGGCACTTCCACCAGCGGACCGATTACCGCGGCGAACGCCGCGCCGGAGTTGAGACCGACGACTGCCACCGCCACGGCGATGGCCAGCTCGAAATTATTGCTTGCGGCGGTAAAGGCCAGGGTGGTGGTCCGCGAATAGTCTGCGCCCAGCTGCTTCCCCATCCAGAACGACACCAGGAACATAATCACGAAGTAGACGAGGAGCGGAATGGCGATGCGGACGACATCCAGCGGCAATTGCACGATCAGTTGCCCCTTAAGGGAGAACATTACCACGATGGTGAACAACAGCGCAATGAGGGTGACGGGGGCGATCTTCGGCACGAACTCCCGGTGGTACCGCTCCCGCCCCATGGTCTTGACGCCGGTCAGACGCGTCAGGGCGCCGGCAAGACATGGGATACCCAGGTAGATGAAGACGCTCTTGGCGATCTGGCCGATGCTCACTTCCACTGTCATCCCTTTGAGGCCCACCAGCGGCGGCAGCACGGTGATGAAGAACCATGCATAGACGCTGTAGCAGAGCACCTGGAAGACGCTGTTGAATGCCACCAGGCCGGCGGCGTATTCGGTGTTTCCCTTGGCCAGCTCGTTCCAGACGATCACCATCGCAATGCAGCGGGCCAGGCCGATCATGATCAGACCCACCAGATACTCCGGCTTGTCCGGCAAAAGGAGAGCGGCCAGAATGAACATCAGCACCGGACCGATCACCCAGTTCTGCACCAGCGACAGTCCGAGTATCTTTTTGTTGGCGAAGACTTCAGGCATCTCTTCGTAGCGCACCTTGGCGAACGGCGGGTACATCATCAGGATCAGGCCGGCGGCAATAGGGAGGTTCGTGGTGCCTACCTGGAATGAGTTTATGAATCGCTCCACGCCGGGGATGAAATACCCCAGAGCGACCCCCAGTGCCATGGCAGCGAAAATCCACAGCGTGAGCCAGCGATCGAGGAAAGAGAGTTTACTCCCCACGTGTTCAGTCATGATCTGCTCCCGTCAGATAGTCGGTTAGTTTTCTGCGGATTTCATCCCGCACCCGGCGGAACTCCGGCAGAAGCTCCTCGTCGCTCCCAGCGAACCCCGACGGATCGTCGAAGCCGACATGCACCCGCCGGACGCCGCCGAAGAAGAGGGGGCACTGTTCGTTGGCGGAGCCGCAGAGGGTGATGACATGATCGAACCGTTGTCCGGCAAACTCGTCCGTGGTCTTGGAGTAGTGGTGCGAGATGTCGATACCCAGCTCGGCCAGCACCCGGATCGCCAGCGGGTTGACCCGCGTCGCCTCGGTGCCGGCGGAGAACGCCTGGAAGCGGTCACCCAGGAAATGGTTCACCATTCCTTCCGCCATCTGGGAACGACAGGAGTTATGGGTACAGAGGAAGAGGACTCTCTTTTTCACGATCTTTTTCACGACCAACCTTTTGTAAATCCGGATTTACGGATATAATTTTGCCGAAAAAATTTAGGCGCACGAACTTCCGCGGGCAAAGGAGCGAAGCCGTTCGGTGTCTGCCTTGGCAACCGCCTCATCGCGGAGGAAGTGCCGCAGGATCGGCAAGAGCGACTGGTGTAGCGGCCCGAGCGGTTTGGCAATGGAATAGTGGACCCAGACAGCTTCGCGCCGGTCACGGACCCACCCTGCATTCCTGAGATGGGAGAGGTGCCGGGAGACCGTGGACTGCGGCAGCTGCAGGACCGCCATGAGATCGCAGACACAGAGCTCTTGCTCCTCGAAAAGCAGTGCCAGGATACGGAGCCGGGTTTCATCCTCCAGGGACTGAAAGACCGAAGCGAGATTTTCCATGGACCGAATATATCTTGTAATACGGATATTGTAAAGCTTAAATTGACGACGAGAACGGTCCCCCCTTCAGAGGCCACCCTCCTCCCTTTATACTCGTCCCTCGCCGGGAAGCCACTTGCCGTCTTCATCCGATTATGCTAGGATTTGGCTGCCTGGATCTTCCCTCCTTGCACACGGGGGAGGAGAGTTTCGGCAGAGAGGGCGCACCCCCTCGATGTTCCGAGCCAGCCACCTGCAGCCCCTTTGCTGGCGGTACCCGGAAACGCTGAAAATCCGTGCCGGCGGTTCGATTCCATCCCTGGGCACCATGAAATCCGAAGGGTTGCGCTACCGACGCAGCCCTTTTCCATTTCCTGCAGCCGCCGCCCATACGACAGAACCGGAGTCACCATGAATCTCCTCCACAACCTCAACCCTCCCCAGAAGGAAGCCGTCCTCCATGGCGAGGGTCCGCTCCTCATCCTGGCGGGCGCCGGCTCCGGCAAGACCCGGGTCATCGTCCACCGGATCGCCTGGCTCATCAGGGAACATGGGATCCCCCCCTGGCAGATCCTGGCGGTCACCTTCACCAACAAGGCTGCCGGTGAAATGCGCGAGCGGGTGGAGCGGCTCGTGGGTTCGGGGGAAGCCCCCCTCGTCACCACCTTCCACTCCACCTGCGCCCGCATCCTCCGCCGGGAGATCCATCTCCTGGGCTACGATTCCGGGTTCGCCATCTACGACGACAAGGACGCTGAGCGGCTCCTCAAGGAGATCGTCGCCGAGATGAACCTGGACGAGAAGCGCTTTCCCGCCAAGTGGTTCGCCGCAGCGATCGACGACTGCAAGAACGGCGGTATCCCGCCGGAGGAGGTACCGGCAGGAGACCTTGCCGGGGAGAAGCTTGGCCGGGTCTACGCCCTGTACCAGGAGAGGCTGAAGAAGTGCAACGCCCTCGACTTCGGCGATCTCCTCCTCCTTACCGTGCGCCTTTTCGAGGAATTTCCCGAGGTCCTCGGCCGGTACCGGGAGCGCTGGCAGTGGATCCTCGTGGATGAGTACCAGGACACCAACCCGATCCAGTACCGCCTGATCCGGCTTCTGGCGGGAGAGCGACGCAATCTCTGCGTGGTGGGGGACGACGACCAGTCCATCTACCGCTGGCGCGGCGCCGACATCCGCAACATCCTCGATTTCGAAACGGACTTCCCGGGGGTCCGGGTGGTGAAACTGGAGCAGAACTACCGGTCCACCCGGACCATCCTCGCGGCCGCGGGAAAAGTGGTGGCCAGGAACCGGGGGCGCAAGGGGAAGACCCTCTGGACCGAAAACCCCCCCGGCGAAAGGATCGTCTACCGCCGCCTGTCCGACGAGCGGGAAGAGGCGCGCTTCGTCTGCCGGGAACTGGAGCGGTACGTGCGGCGGGGTGGGAGCATCTCCGACGCGGCGGTCTTCTACCGGACCAACGCCCAGTCCCGCGTCGTGGAGGACGCCATGGTGGCCGACGCCATCCCGTACCACATGGTGGGGGGGATGCGCTTCTACGAACGGCTGGAAATCAAGGACACCCTCGCCTACCTGAAGCTCCTCGTCAATCCCGCCGACGAGGTGGCTGCGAAACGGATCATCAACGTCCCTCCCCGGGGCATTGGCCACGCCACTGTCGACAAGGTCTCGGAGCTGGCCGCCCGGCAGGGGACCATCTTTGTCGAGGCCCTGCGGAGCGCGGCCCAGGGAGGCCTCCTGGCTTCGGGCCCGCGGGGAAAGATCGCCGCCTTCGTGGACCTGCTCGACCATTTCCGGTCCCTGGCGGACACACTCTCCCTGGCGGAGCTCGTTGCCCGCGTCATCGAAGAGAGCGGCTACGCAGTCCGGCTCCGGGAGGAGCGAAGCGAAGAGGCGCAGGACCGCCTCGCCAACCTCCAGGAACTGGTGTCCGCCATGGAGGAGTTCGAGCGGACCGCCGAAGAGAGGTCCCTGGCGGCATTCCTCGAGCAGGTGACCCTGATCTCAGACCTGGAGCGCACCGACCAGGGGGGTGAGTCGGTAACCCTCATGACCCTCCATGGCGCCAAGGGGCTGGAGTTCTCCCTCGTCTTCATGATCGGCATGGAGGAGAAGATCTTTCCCCATGTCCGCGCCCTCGACGACCCGGAACAGATGGAGGAGGAGCGCCGCCTCTGCTACGTGGGAATGACCAGGGCCCGGGAGAGGCTCTTCCTCTCCAATGCCCGCCGTCGCCGGATCTTCGGCCAGGACCAGTACAACCACCCCTCCCGCTTCCTGGCCGACATTCCCGAGGAGTTCCTCGATCTGGAAGAGGAAATCCAGCCGGGATTCGGGACTGGGGACTGGGGACTCGAAACGCGAAACGCGAGAGGCGAAACCGGGAGCCGGGAACCGGCGACTGGTCACAACCTTGCCGCCGTGTTCGCGACGGAGGTGGAGCCTAAGCTCGCCAACGAGGTGGAGGTGGTGCCGGAGGAGTCGGGGGAGGTCTGGATCGGCATGCGGGTCCGCCACGGCAAGTTCGGCGTCGGCACCGTCAGGAAACTGGAGGGGTACGGCGACGGGCAGAAAGTGATCGTCTGGTTCAATTCGGTCGGCCCGAAGAAGCTGCTTGTGAGGTTTGCGGGGCTGGAAAGAATCTAGGCCCGAGGCGCTGGGCACGGGGCTCTATTGACAGATTTTCCCCAGAGCCCGGAGCCTAGCGCCCAGCGCCTGCCGTATTGTCTTTTCCCCCCATTCATGGTAGAAAATATGATTCATTCCATTTGCTCGCACGAGCGGAGTCCCCTATGAAAATAACCAGAGAAGAGGTGGAACACGTGGCCCGCCTCGCCCGGCTGGAGCTGACGCCGGAGGAAACGGAAACCTTCACCGGCCAGATGGACGCGATCCTCTCCTACGTGGATACGCTCAACGAGCTCGACACGACGGACATCATCCCCACATCCCATGCGGTTCCCATGGAAAACGCCTTCCGCGACGACGAGGCCCGCCCCTCCATCGGGGTGGAGCACGCCCTGGCCAACGCGCCAGACCGGGTCGAGGGATTCTTCAGGGTTCCGAAGGTCATAGAATAAGGATCGGAGATTGCCGTATGGAACTGTACGAACTGACCATCCACGAACTGCACGGCCGGTTGAGGAAACGGGAGGTCTCCTCCGTAGAGGCGACGAAAGCCTGCCTTGCCCGCATCGCGTCGGTGGAGCCCCGGATCAACGCCTTCATCACCGTGACGGCGGACGAGGCCCTGCAGGCAGCGGAAGCGGCTGACCGGCGGATCGCCGCGGGGGAGATCGATCTTCTCACCGGCATTCCCGTCGCCCTCAAGGATATCTTTCTGACAAAGGGGGTGCGGACCACCTGCGCCTCGCGGATTCTCCAGGACTATATCCCCCCCTACGACGCCACCTCCTGGCTCAAGCTCAAGGAGCGGGGCGCGATCCTGGTCGGCAAGCTGAACCAGGACGAGTTTGCCATGGGTTCTTCTTGCGAATCCAGCGCCTTCGGTGCGACGAAAAATCCCTGGAACCTGGAGTGCATCCCCGGCGGTTCCTCCGGCGGTTCGGCCGCCTGCATCGGCGCCCGGGAAGCGACGGCGGCGCTGGGGACCGACACCGGCGGCTCCATCCGCCAGCCCGCTTCCCACTGCGGGTGCGTGGGGCTGAAGCCCACCTACGGGCGGGTATCCCGCTACGGGGTGATCGCCTACGCATCATCCCTGGACCAGGTGGGACCGGTGACCCGGGACGTGACCGACTGCGCCATCGTGCTGGGGGCCGTGGCGGGGCATGATCCCCGGGATTCCACCAGTGTCGAGCGTCCGGTCCCCGACTATAGGGCGGCACTGATACCCGAGGCACGGGGGCTGAAGATCGGCCTTCCTCGGGAATACTTCATCCCGGGGCTAGATCGGGACGTGAAGACCGCCATGGATGCCGCCATCGCCGCCTTTTCCGGCCTCGGCGCCGAATTCGTCGAGATATCCCTCCCCCACACCGACTACGCCGTGGCCGCCTACTACCTGATCGCCACCGCCGAGGCGAGTTCCAACCTCGCCCGCTACGACGGGGTGCGTTTCGGTCACCGGGCCTCCGAGGCCGCGGGGCTCATCGACATGTTCATGAAGAGCCGCGCCGAGGGGTTCGGCACGGAGGTGAAGCGCCGCATCATGCTCGGCACCTACGCCCTCTCCTCCGGCTACTACGACGCCTACTACCTGAAGGCGCAGAAGGTCCGCACCCTCATCATGCACGACTTCCTGAAAGCCTTCGAGACCGTGGACGCCATCCTCACCCCGGTGGCCCCCACCCCGGCATTCCGCATCGGCGAGAAGACCAGCGACCCTCTCCAGATGTACCTTTCCGACATCTTCACGATTCCCGTGAACCTGGCGGGCACCTGCGCCATGTCCGTGCCCGCCGGCATCAGCGGCAGCGGCCTCCCCATCGGCCTCCAGCTCATCGGCCGCCCCTTCGGCGAGGAGACCATCATCAGGGCGGCCTACGCCTTCGAGCAGGCGACGGAGTGGCACAAGCGAAAAGCGCACCTCTAAATGAATCTGTAGATGAATACCGGAGAATCTCCCATGAAATATCAGCCCGTCATCGGCCTCGAAGTCCACGTCCAGCTGCTCACCAACACCAAGATCTTCTGCGGCTGCTCCACCAGGTTCGGCGCCCCTCCCAACTCCCAGACCTGCCCCGTCTGCCTCGGGCTGCCGGGGGCGCTCCCGGTCCTCAACAAGAAGGTGGTGGAGTATGCCATCCGGGCAGGGCTCGCCACCAACTGCGGGATCGCGCCGCGCAGCGTCTTCGCCCGCAAGAACTACTTCTACCCCGACCTTCCCAAGGGGTACCAGATCAGCCAGTACGAGCTTCCCATCTGCCAGAACGGCCACCTGGACATCGAGGGAGAATGGGGAACGAAGCGGATCGGCATCACCCGCATCCACATGGAGGAGGACGCCGGCAAGCTGGTCCACGCCGATGTGCCGGGACTGGGGAACGGCTCCGGTGTCGACCTCAACCGGGCCTGCACGCCGCTGCTGGAGGTGGTCTCGGAGCCCGACCTGAGATCGGCCGACGAGGCGGTCGCCTACCTCAAGAAGCTCCACCAGATCGTGGTCTACCTCGGCATCTGCGACGGCAACATGGAGGAGGGGAGCTTCCGCTGCGACGCCAATGTGTCGGTGATGCCGGTGGGGTCCGACCGGTTCGGCACCCGGGCCGAGATCAAGAACGTCAACTCCTTCCGCTTCGTCAAGCAGGCGATCGAGTATGAGATCGAGCGCCAGATCGACCTGAACGAGGAGGGGGGGAAAGTGATCCAGGAGACCAGGCTCTTCGATCCCGCCTCCGGCATGACCCGCTCCATGCGGGGAAAGGAGGAGGCCCACGACTACCGCTACTTCCCCGACCCGGACCTCGTCCCCCTCATCATCTCCAACGACTGGGTGGAGGATGTCCGACTTTCCCTCCCCGAGCTGCCGGACCTCAAGATGCGCCGCTACCAGGAGGAGCTGGGGCTCCCCCCCTACGACGCCGAGGTGTTGACCGCCAGCCGGGAGCTGGCCGAGTACTTCGAGAGCTGCATCGCCGTCTATCCCCAGGTAAAGCCGGTGGCGAACTGGGTGATGGGGGAGGTGACCCGCGCCCTTAACGACACCGGCCTTGCCATCACTGTCTGCCCCGTTCCGCCGCTCCGGCTGGCGGACCTCCTCGCCCTCATCGACAAGGGGGTCATCTCCGGGAAGATCGCCAAGACCGTCTTCGACGAGATGTGGAAGAGCGGGAAGGAGCCGATGGCCATCGTCGAAGAGCAGGGGCTGGTGCAGGTATCCGACACCGGGGAGATCGAGGCGATCATCGACGGCATCATGGCGGCCAACCAGGGCCAGGTGGCGGAGTTCCGCGGCGGCAAGGAGAAGGTCTTCGGCTTCTTCGTCGGCCAGGTGATGCGGGCCTCCAGGGGAAAGGCCAATCCGGCGGTGGTAAACGAGCTGCTGATGAAGAAACTCAAGGGGTGAGAAGCCAGTTCGATGTTCAACGTTCTATGTTCTCTGGTGCAACACCTTGAACCTTGAAGTCAACGGAGATGACTATGTCCTTCCGCACAATCGAATGGCGTGACAACAAGGTCGTGATGCTGGACCAGACCCGGCTCCCCGGCGAGGAGGTCTACGCCGAGTACGACGACTTCCGCAGCGTGGCCGAGGCGATCAAGGGGATGGTCATCCGGGGAGCGCCGGCCATCGGCGTGGCGGCCGCCATGGGGATCGCCCTCGGCGCCCGGGACATCATCGCCGATACCCACGAATCGTTCTACCGCCAGCTCGCCAATGTCTGCGAGGTGCTCGCCCGGACCCGCCCCACGGCGGTCAACCTGTTCTGGGCCATCGAACGGATGAAACGGGTGGCGGAAGCCAACCGGGACAAGGACCTCAACTCCATCCGCCAGCTCCTCAAGGCAGAGGCCATCAGCATCGAACAGGAGGACCTGCGGATCTGCCGGGCCATCGGCAGACACGGCGCGGCCCTCATCCGGGAAGGGATGACCATCCTCACCCACTGCAACGCGGGGGGGCTCGCCACGGCCGGGTACGGCACCGCCCTCGGGGTGATCCGCGCCGCCCAAGAAGCGGGCAAGAACATTCGGGTCTTTGCCGACGAAACCCGCCCCTGGCTCCAGGGTGCACGCCTCACCTGCTGGGAGCTGATGAAGGACGGCATCCCCGTGACCCTCATCGCCGACAACATGGCGGGATTCTTCATGAAGCAGGGAGAGATCGGCTGCTGCGTCGTGGGCGCCGACCGGATTGCCGCCAACGGCGATACGGCCAACAAGATCGGCACCTACAGCGTCGCGGTCCTCGCCCGGGAAAACCGGATCCCCTTTTACGTGGCCGCCCCGATCTCCACCCTCGACCTCACCCTGCGCAACGGCGACGAGATTCCCATCGAGGAACGCCATAACCGGGAAGTCACCCATCTCCAGGGGCTCCCCGTGGCGCCGGAAGGGGTCCAGGTCCGCAATCCGGCCTTCGACGTGACGCCGGCCAGGTACATCACCGCCATCATCACCGAAAAGGGGGTGGTGCGGGGTGATTACGAGCAGGGACTGCGGGCTCTGGTGGGGCAATGAACCGCGCCGCAGTCTTCTGCGAGGAGCTGGGGGCAATTCTTGCCGGCGGTCCCGACAAGGACGGGGACCGTCAGCTTGCCGACTTCCTGGAGTCGCGGGGGTTTTCCTTCGGCCTCCGCTCGGCCGCCAACCTGCGCCTTCTGGCCGCCGTCTTTCCGGCCCCCCTCCTCTGCAGCATCACCTTCTCTGCCCTTGCCACCTCTCTCCCCGATATGGCCCTCAACGGCCTGGAACGGATCGTGTCCCTCATTCCCCGTGACGATCTCCTTGCCGTCTGCACCCGCAAGGGTCGCATCGCCCAGTTGATGACCATCTGCGGCGCTTCGCCGTTTCTCTCCACCATCATCTGCCGCGACCAGTCCTATTTTCGCCAGCTCTTCCTGGAGCGGCTGATCGACGTGGGCCGGAGCGAGGAGGAGATGCTCGCCGCGCTGCGGGTCATGGTCTCCCGCACCACCGACTACCCCGCCGTGCTCCCGTTGCTGCGCCGTTTCAAGTACGGCGAGATCCTCCGGATCGCCGGCCGGGACCTGAACGGCCTCGCTACCCTGGAAGAAGTGACCGCCGAGCTCTCCGCCCTGGCATCCGCCACCCTCCAGGTCGCCTACGAAGCGGCCCGCGCAAGCCTCGTGACGGAACACGGCCTCCCCCTCATGGAAACACCCCAGGGTGCGCGCGAGGCTGAGCTGGTGGTCATGGGGATGGGAAAATTCGGGGGGAGGGAGCTCAACTTCTCTTCCGATATCGACATCATCTACTTCTACTCCTCCGACAAGGGGGGGACCGCCGGAGTCCCCGACGGCCAAGGGAACCTGAAGGGGCAGATATCCCTCCACGCCTATTTCGTCAAGCTGGCGGAGATGGTCACCAAGGCCATCTCCCAGGTGACCGGCGACGGCTATGTCTTCCGGGTGGACCTGGGACTGCGCCCCGAGGGGAAGAACGGGGAGATGGCCATCTCGCTCCTCTCCGCCGAGGTCTACTACGAATCGTGGGGCCAGTCGTGGGAGCGGGCGGCCATGCTCAAGGCCCGGCCGGTCGCCGGCTCTCTGGAGCTGGGAGAGCAGTTCCTGCGCCTCGTCCAGCCCTTCATCTACCGGAAGTACCTGGACTACAACCTGATCGACGACATGATGGCCATGAAGAAGAAGATCGACGCCTCCCTGGCCAGGGAACGGGAAGGGGAGTACAACATCAAGCTGGGGCGGGGAGGGATCCGGGAGATCGAGTTCTTCATCCAGGCCCTGCAGCTTGTCTACGCCGGGAAAAATCCCGCGCTGCGGGAGAGGAATTCCCTCAGGGCGCTGGAAGCCCTGAGGGACGCCCGCATTATCCGGAGCGAGGAGTGCATCGCCCTCAGCGACGCCTACCGCTTCCTCCGCACCGTCGAACACCGCATCCAGGTGGTCCAGGAGCGCCAGACCCATTCCCTGCCGAGGAAAAAGGACGAACTGCGGACCCTGGCCCGTCGGTGCGGCTACCTGCGGGCCAACGGACTGGAGAGGTTCAGGGAAGCCCTGGAGAATCACCGGGGGAAGGTCTCCGAGATCTACGGGGCACTCTTTCTCTCCCGCGACGAAAAGCTGCGGGAGGAAGTGCGGCCGGAAATCTACCTCTTCTTCGATCCCAAGGCGGACCCCGATCTCGTCAAGGACATGCTGGCGGAACATCGCTTCGAGAATGTGGACACCGCCTACGACAACATCCTGCTGCTGCGGGACGGCCCGCCCCGGGCCCGTCTCACCCCTCGGGTCAGGCGCCTGCTGGAGAAGATCGCCCCCCTCATCCTCCAGGAGATCTGTGCCTCACCCGACCCGGACCTGGCCCTCACCAACCTGGACCGCTTCCTGGGGGTCATCGGCGGCCGGTCCACCTTCTACGCCCTGCTGGCGGAGAACCGGGAAATCCTCAAGCTCCTCGTCTCCGTCTTCGGCATGTCGGAGTTTCTCTCCAAGATCTTCATCGGCCACCCGGAGCTCCTCGACAGCATGGTGGCCCGTTCCTCCGCGGCATTTCTCAAGGAACGGAAGGTCATGGACGAGGAGATCGAGACCCTCCTGGGGCAGGCGGCGGATTTCGAGGAACAGCTCGACCTCCTGCGCCGCTACCGCCACGAGGAATTCCTCCGCATCGGCATGAACGACATCTACAGCAAACTGGGACAGACAGAGGTTGCCACCCAGCTTTCCGACCTGGCGGACGCCTGCCTGACCGCCGCCTGCGGAATGGCCCGCCGGGAGCTGGCGCGCTTCGGCCGCCCCACCTTCCGGGTCGATGCAGGGGAGGTGCGGGAGGCCAGCTTCGCCATCGTCGGCATGGGGAAACTGGGGGGGAGGGAGCTCAACTACCACTCGGACCTGGATATCATCTACATCTACGACCGCCAGGGGATGACCGACGGCGAACGCCAGATCACCAACCACGAGTATTTCGCCAAGCTTGGGCAGAAGATCATCTCCATCCTCACCACCCAGACCCGGGAGGGGTATGTCTACAAGCTCGATACCCGCCTGCGCCCCTCAGGCAATGCCGGCCCCCTCGTCACCTCCCTCGACTCGTTCAAGGAATACCACCGCCGCGAGGCGCAGATCTGGGAACGCCAGGCGTTGACCAAGGCGCGGGTGGTGGTGGGAAGCTCGCCGCTCCAGGAGAACATCGAGGAGATCAACCGCCACACGGTCTATGGAACCGGCGCCGAGGAGACGGTGCGGGGTGAAATCAACCGGCTGCGGATGCGGATGGAAAGGGAGATCGCCAGGGAAAGCGAGGGACGTTACAATATAAAGACCGGCCGGGGGGGAATGGTGGACGTGGAGTTCGTGGTCCAGTACCTCCAACTGAGGGACGGGCGGTATTTCCCGGAAATCCGCACCGCGGGGACCCTGACGGCCCTCAAGGCCATGCGCTCCTGCGGCATCATGACGGAGAACGACTACGAAACCCTCACCAGGGGATACAAATTCCTCCGCCGGCTGGAAAATCGGCTCCGGATCATCCACGACTATTCCATGAACGATCTGGGTGGGTCCACGAAGTATCTGAACAAGCTGGCCCGCCGCCTCGACTACGACCCGCGGCTGAAAAACCCGGGGGACGCCCTCATGGCCGATTACGAATCGATCACTGCCGCGGTGCGGGAGACATACAACCGCATCCTCGGCGAGATGTAGCCGGCATCCTTCCACGAATTCCCCCGCCCCGGTCTATCCGGAACAGTGCATCTCCCCTCCCTCTTCTTCCGCGAGAAAATTCGGCAGGCGGCGCGGAAAACATGCTAAGATTGAGGTGAGAAATCACTGCAGCGAAAGGGCTATCGGACATGGAGAAGGACGAACGGAAGAGGCCGCATCTGCGGCTCGTGGTGGACAATGCCGAGAAGCGCAAACCCCGGCCTGCCGGCAAGGAGCCGGAATTCATTCATCTCGATGAGCTGATCGCACGCCGGGACGAGTTGCGCGGCGAGTTTTACCGCGACATGGCCCCGTGGCAGACGAAGGGATACCTCGCACTCGAACGATTCGTTGCCGGCAAGGGGTGGCCCTATGGCCTCGATTTCCAGCACGGCCGTTTGCTGGTTCTCCACGCCGGGGCGCTCTCTTCGGGCCTGGCGGTGGAGGGGAGCTCACCCCACGACGAACTCCTCGTCTACCTTGCCGAAGACCAGGCGGGGCATGGGCTCTGCCTCGCCATGGAGATGATCCTTCCCTTCTGGAGCGAGGACGACACGGTCATGGAGGAGGTGCTCCTCTACGGTCCGGTCCACCAGTACGGCACCCTCTTTCTCGAAGAAAACCCCCAGGACAAGCTCCTCGATCTCGTCTACCGGCTCGGCTCACCCATCTTTCCCCCGGCCTTGACCGGCAGGCTCCTCGAAAGACTCTTCGCCATTACAGCCCGCGAACTGCAGGAGACCCTCCGCTGCCTCGCCGAGTACCCCGAGGGGTGAGCAGTCCGCCGGTGCGACGCTGCATCGCTGCGGGAAGGGGAATGTTCGCGAGCCTCTGCACAACCCTGCCGGTGAACCTTCACGTTCTGGAAAGAAAGAGTGGCGAGAACGGCCTACGCCTTGACGAGGAAAGAGAGGGGGGGAATGGCGATGTTCGCCTGGAATTCCACCACCTCGTGGCGGACAATACCCTGGAGATGGAACGGGTCCTGGTGCAGGATCTCCATGAGGGATTCCCGGCTCACCCCCTGCGCCAGAATCACTCCGCCGGTGCGGGGAACCCGCCGGCCGGCGAGGATGAAGACGCCGGCCTCCGTGTGCTGCGCAAGAAATTCCCGATGGGCGGCCAGATAGGCATCCACAACGTCGAGGGGCTTGACATAGGTAAGATGAACGACAAACATGAAGACCTCGCGCCGTAAAGTGGACCTGCAGAAGAGCCAGTTACTATCAATGACGGACGATTGTCAAGGAAAGAGTGGCGGTACGGGGGAGGACGCGGAGACTTCTGTGCGACGGCACCCGCCCCGACCGCCGGCGTCTTTTGCCGGGGTCCGCTCCTGCCGAACAGGCTAGGATGCCTCCTTCTCCGCGAGGCGGAGGAGGCGCACCGGCTGGTAACCGGCTGTCAGGGCCAGTTCATGGAGGTGCAGCAGTTCCCGGCAGATACATTCCTGCTCTGCGGAGAGTGATGGTTTCGCACCGGTAGCTGCCGTGGCAGTGCCGACAAGAGCCGCTACGGCAAGGCCTGCGGTGAGGAGCTCGAACCGCTCTCTGGAAAACCATTCGATCCCGCCGCTCCAATGGCATCCCAGGAAATCCCTGACCACAGGGTCGGCAAACAGCTCCCGGCAGCGGTCGAAGATCACGTCCCTTCGCCAGCCCGCGAAGAAAAGCTGCCGAAGAAGGAGTATCCCGAGGAGCGCGCTTTCTTCCCCGGCTGCCGGCATCCCCTCGACCGTTCCGGCGTCCGCCGGTTCGGAGAAAGCCCGCGAGAGCCCCAGTTCGTCGAACCAGGCCGCGGCGGTGGCCGGCCGGATGGCTTCGGGGACCAGCCCGCCGGCGTCCCGCAGGAGCAGATATGCCGCAACGAGGCGATTCGTGATGTGGACCGCCGGGAAATCCGTCGCCTCTCCCCGCAGCAGGGAGAGAAGTCCGGCCGCGACCGTGATGCCGGCAGCGGAGTCCGCGCCCGGCTCCGACGAAGGGGGAGCGCATGCGGTGTGGCTGGCAAGGAGGTCCCGGAACCTGGCGATCCGCCGGGTGACCGGCATCCCCCCTTCCTCCCCGCCCGGCTCCGCCAGCGCCTTCGCTGCTGCCGCCACGGCATCCCGGAACGCATCGATCAGTTCCCCGTGCCGCACCTGTTTCACTTCCTCCTCGAGGCTTGCCACAGGGCTTCCCTGGAGGAGGTGGCAGAGCTTTCCCCACGTCCCGTACTCGTCGTCGACGATCTCCCGCACGTCGAGGAAGGCACAGTACCCGTAGGCGCCGAGCCGGACGAAAAGCCCCCTGTCACAAAGCTCCGGGCCTCCCCGCAGGTATTCCAGGCCGGTTGCGTAATTGCGGAAGGCGTAGTAGCGTCGGCCATCGGGATGGCAGCCGAGGGCCTCACCGAGGGTCGTGCGGCCGAGCCGGACCTCCTCCCCGGTACCGACCTCCGCAAAGGCCGTCGAGGTCCTGATCCAGCCGGCGGTCTCACCGTAGCGGTTGTTGTAGACGATAAGCCCCCGCTCGTCCCCCAGCCGGTTGGAATAGGCGAAGACATTCTCGTCCACCCCGTCCCCCGAGTGGAAGTCGTAGAAGACGAAATTTTCCGAGCCGCTGAAGAGGTGACGGCGGCGCATGAGGGGGAAGACCAGCCGTTCGTGGGTCGAGACAAGGTGCTCATCCACCGGTTCGTCCCAGTAGGCCCGCCGATACTCCATCCCGTACTTCTCGTGGAACCCCTCGATCTGGCCGTGGCCGAACATGGGAAGTCCCGGCATTGTGACCAGCAGCACGCAGGCGCCGAAATACTTCCCCTCCTTGCCGAACTGCTCCACCGCGGTCCGTTCGTCCGGGTTGTTCATGAAGTTGACGAAGCGCTGGAGGATGCGGTGGTCGTACTCCAGGACGTTCTTGATGGTCTGGCGGTACTTGGCGTTCTCCTCCATCTTCAGCATGTTCATGAAGGCGCTGTTGTAGACCCGGTGCATGCCGAGGGTGCGGACGAAGTACCCCTCCATGAGCCAGAACGCCTCGGCGAGCAGCAGCGTGCCGGGGGCCTCCGCCGCCACCCGGTCCACCACTTCCCGCCAGAACTCGGCGGGGAACGCCCGGTCGAAGTCCTCCCGGCTCATGCCGTGTTCGGCCCGGGACGGCACGCCGCTCCCGTGCCCGGGCTGGGGGAACCAGAGGCGCTGGTAATGTTTCTTCGCCAGGGTCATGGCCGCATCGAAGCGGATGATGGGGAACTGCCGCGCCACGTGGAGGATGGTGCCGATGACTGCCTCCCGCACGGCGGGGAGGAGGTAATCGAGCTGGGCCGTGTCGTTCCACGGGGTGGAGGTGCCGTCGTTGCCGTGGTAAATGTAGCGGGTCCGGCCGTTGCGGTGATCGTAGTGCTTGAACACCACGGCGGCGTCCCGGCGGTCCCAGTAGCCGTCCTCGATGTGGAGGGAGACCTCCGGGGAGAAGGAGAGGTCGGGGCCATTGAAACTGTAGGCGGGATAGGGGGGGTAGTCGAGCTGGATGAACCAGTCGGGGTGCTCCACGGCCCAGCGGGAGTAGATGCCGGTGTGATTCGGCACCATGTCGCTCGCCAGGCGGATACCGCGGCTTTTGCAGCGTTCCCGCAGGTTGTGGAGGGCCCCTTCCCCCCCCAGGTCGGCGGCGATCGTGTAATCGTAAAGGGAATAGGCGGAGGAGATCGCGTCCGGGTTGCCGCCGATCCGCTTGATCTGGGCGGAAGCAGGCGAGCGCTCCCAGAGGCCGATCAGCCAGAGGGCCGAAAACCCCCAGCGGGCCAGGCGGTCCAGTTCCTCGTCGGGCACCTGGTCGAGGCGGTTGATGGGTCGGCCGTATTTCTTTGTCAACTGGTCGAGCCAGACGTAGACCATCTTGGCGATCATCACCACATTGGGCATCCAGTCGGCATCGGGCGAAAAGCGTTCGAACTCGGGGTAATCGGAGGCGTCCCGTGCCGCCCCGCCCCTCCCGGGGAAGCGGAGCACCTGCGGTTTTCCCGGCCCGGCGAAGAACTGCCGCTCCTCCTCCCGGGCGATGTCGAGGGACGTGAGGAGTTCCTCCAGGAAGCGCAGAGGCAGCAGACCCTGCCAGTGCTCCCGGATGTAGTCTATCTGGCCGGCAAGGGAATGGGGGGACGCCTTGGCCGGGGCCCGGAGCAACTCCGGGAGGGTCATGGCAAAGGGAGGAAGGGGGGGGAGCGAGCCGAATCCCCGGTCGACGACGGCGGCGACCTCCCGCCAGGCAGGGGCGGCGGCTGCGCCGGCATCGTCGAAGAGTTCGCGGAAGGGATCGAGGGCCGGGTTTTCCGAGGCCAGGCGCAGAAGGAGGAGTTCGCGAAGGAGGACCCCCTTGCGGAGGTCGGCGGGGTCGGCGGCGACGAATCCTGCAGGAGTCACCGTTCCCCGGGCAATGGGTATACCGGGGAAATGCCCTGCAAAAGCGGTCAACGCGGCAACCGTTTCCCCGGCGGAAACGTTCCGGCCCGACGCTCCCAGGGCCTCCACCATGCCCCGCCGTCGGACCTCCTCCTCGTAGCGCGCCACCACGAAACGGTGGACCTCGCCCAGCAGGGCGAAAAGATTGAGAAGCCCCGCCGGCACCGGCTTTCCCCGCCGCGCCGGCAGCCGGTTCAGCCTCCCGGCCAGGTGTCGGGCAAAGAGGATGCGGGACGAGGCCCCCTGTTTCTCCATGTCCGCCAGCACTCCGGCCACGCCGAGTTGCTCCTGCATCTGCGCCGTGATCGGAATGGCGAAGAAAAAGTAGTTGTTCTCCTGCTCGTCCTTTTTGCTTGTGTCAGCCACGTGTCGTCACCCGCGAGAGGTGAAGGGAGGCGGCCTTCGCCGCATGCTTCACCGGTTGTGACCCGTCAGTCGCCTGTCACGGCGTAGCCGGCGGGGAGATGAACCACAGTAGGGATTTTTTCATGTGCCGTCAAGACATTCCCGTGTGCACCGCATAAGTATAGCCACCCTTCCCCCCGCTGTCCACCGGCGGGAGGCGGAAATGACCCTCTCCGCCGGCAATAAAAGAGTTGACAGAAGCGATACATTATTGGTAGGTTTACTAGGTAGTGCGCTGATATTTCAGCTCTTTTTTTCAACATCGTCGTGATCGTTTTCGCTGGGGGAGTTTCGGCTGAGAATCCCCGGTGCCGGGTGCACCAGGGGTAACCCTTTGAACCTGATCCGGGTAATGCCGGCGAAGGGAAGCGTACCGCGCGGATTTTTCCGTACGAGGCCGCTTCTGCGGCCTTTTTCATTGCCGCCGCCGGTCGTGGAGGAGCAATGCACATCGTGGTAAACGGCGAGGAACGGACCATCGGTCCCATGACCGTCCTGCAGTTCCTCGCGTCCCTGGAAATCGACCCGCAACGGGTGGCAGTGGAGCACAATCTCTACATCCTGCCGAAAGACGCCTACGGCGCCACCGGCCTCATGGACGGGGACAGGCTGGAGATCGTCCACTTCGTCGGCGGCGGCTAGCGGCTGGGCACAAGGTCCATTTGCGGCGTTGTTCCCGTCGTGCGGCTCCCCACATACCGAGGGTACGCCGCAACCGCGCCTCACGCGCCATGCATACGGAGCCACGGCTGTGCTGCACCAAACAAAGAATCAAACGGAGACATTAGATTATGGCAGATACAACTAATAAACTGGTGATCGCCGGGCGGGAGTTCACCTCGCGCCTCATGGTGGGGACCGGCAAGTACGCGGACTTCCCGCAGATGGTGCGGGCCATCGAGGCCTCGGGGGCCGAGGTCGTCACCGTGGCGGTGCGGCGGGTGAACATCTCCGACCGGAGCAAGGAATCGCTCCTCGATCACCTCGACCCGAAAAAATATACCCTCCTCCCCAATACCGCCGGCTGCTACACCGCCGAGGACGCCATCCGCACCTGCCGCCTGGCCCGCGAGGCGGGGCTCTCCGATTTCGTCAAGCTGGAGGTGCTCGGTGACGAGAAGACCCTTTTCCCCGACAACGAGGAACTTCTTGCGGCCGCGAAGGTGCTGGTGAAGGAGGGGTTCACCGTCCTTCCCTACACCTCCGACGACCCCATCGTCTGCAAGAAGCTGGAGGACATCGGCTGCGCGGCAGTCATGCCGCTGGGGGCCCCCATCGGCAGCGGCCTCGGCATCCGCAATCCCTACAATATCCGCATCATCCTCGACACGGTGAAGGTGCCGGTGATCGTCGACGCCGGGGTGGGAACCGCCTCGGACGCCGCCATCGCCATGGAGCTGGGATGCCACGGCGTGCTCATGAACACCGGCATCGCCGGTGCCCGGGACCCCATCGCCATGGCCGAGGCGATGAACCTGGCAGTCCGTGCCGGGCGCCTTGCCTTCCTCGCCGGACGCATCCCGAAGAAGCTGTACGCCACGGCATCCAGCCCCCTCTCCGGGCTCATCGAGTAACGCCATGGCCGCGTCCGTCGACTTCCCCCTCTACCTCATCACCGACCGGCAACAGACCGGCGGTCGTTCCCTTACCTCGGTGGTGGAAGGGGCGCTCAGGGGAGGAGTGCGGATGGTCCAGCTGCGGGAAAAGGACCTCTCCACCAAGGAACTGTACGAACTGGCCTTCGAGCTGCGGAAACTGACCCGTCTCTGCGGGGCGGGGCTCATCATCAACGACCGGGCCGATGTGGCCCTGGCGGTCGATGCCGACGGCGTCCACCTGGGGAACAGCAGCCTTCCCATCTACCGGGTCCGCACCCTCGTCGGCCCCCGCAAGCTGATCGGCGTCTCCTGCCACAACCAGCTCAACGCCATCACCGCCCAGGAAAAAGGGGCCGATTTCGTCACCTTCGGTCCCATCTACTACACCCCCTCGAAGACCATTTACGGCGAGCCGGTCGGCCTTGCCGCCCTGAAGAAAGCCGCAAGCGCCGTCACCATCCCCGTGTACGCTCTCGGCGGCATCAAGGAGCACAATATCCCCGAAGTCCTGGCCAACGGAGCCCGCGGCATCGCGCTGGTTTCCGCCGTCATGGCCGCCCCCGATCCCGAGGCCGAAGCGGGCACCATCCTCCAGACAATTTCCCGGGAGACAGCCGCCCGCCCATGACGTTCCCTCCGCCACCGCTTCATCCCGACCTCCGCTTCCATTCCTTCGGCACCTATCTGCGCCGGCGCTTCGGCTGCCGGGTCAGCAAGGTCAACGTGGATGCAGGCTTTACCTGCCCCAACCGGGACGGAAGCCGCGGCGTCGGTGGCTGCATCTACTGTGACAACAGCTCTTTTTCCCCGGGGGCGATCCACCCCTCCATTCCCCTTGCGGATCAGCTCGCCGCCGGCATGGCCTACCACCGCGCCCGCCTCGGCAGCGAAAAATTCATCGTCTACTTCCAGAAATTCACCAATACCTACGGGCCGGTGGAACGTCTCGCCGAACTCTACGGCCAGGCTCTCGCCCACCCCGACGTCCTCGGCATCTCCGTCGGCACCCGGCCCGACGCCCTCGAGGACGACGCCCTCGACCTGCTGGCCGGCCTGGCCCGCAACTGTTACGTCTGCATCGAGCTCGGGCTTCAGTCCATGGACGACGCGATCCTGGCGCGGATCAACCGCGGTCACTCCCTGGATGACTACCTGGCGGCGGTGGACCGGATCCGGGGTCGCGGCATCGATCTCTGCACCCATCTCATCTATGGTTTTCCCGGGGAGACCCTCACGGGGTTCCTCGCCACCGCCGATCTCATGAACCGGCTGCCGGTGCAGTCTGTCAAGCTGCATCAGCTACACGCCGTCGCCGGAACCCGCCTGGCGGAGCTGTACCGGCAGGGAGAGTTCATTCCCCTCACTCACGGCGCTTACGTAGCCGCGGCCTGCGATTTCCTGGAGCGGCTGCGGCCCGAGATCGCCATCCAGCGCCTCTACGGCTCGGCCCCCCTTGCCATACGCGTCGCCCCCACGTGGGACCTGAAAAACAACCAGATGTGGTATTCGGTCGTGCACGAACTCAAGCGGCGCGGCACCTGGCAGGGATGCCGGGTGAGCGGCCCATGTCCGGCCCCGGCACATCCGTAGCGCCTTCGATACGTTTCCTGCATTTCCCGGCACGGATTACCCGGTACGGCTCACTTGCCCTGCACCAGGACCAGTTGCGCAGGCATCGGCGCAGGAAAGCCTGCCGCGGCGAGCGCCTCGCGAATGGTGCGGTTCCCGTCGAAGTACACCTGCCAGTAGTGGTCGTTGTGGCAAAACGGCCGCACGGCGAGGACGGGTCCGACCAGGTTGAATTCGAGGATTTCGACTTCCACCGCCGGCTGGGTGACGACGTTGGCCACCGCCGCCAGCTTTTCCCGCAGCACCTGCATGGCTGCAACGTGATCCGCACTGCCGGCCAGCTGGCACCTTAGCTCGACACGGCGGAACGGATTGGCGGTATAGTTCTGGATCGTGTCGCCGAATATCTTGGCATTGCCGACCAGGGTCATGATGTTGTCCGGTGTGTTGATGCTGGTGACAAAGAGCCCGATCTCCCTGATGGTGCCGGTCACCCCGGCAACCGTAACGAAGTCGCCCACCTTGAACGGGTGGAGCACCACGATGAATATCCCCGCGGCCAGGTTGGAGAGAAGACCGCCCCATGCGGCACCCACGGCGATACCGATGCCGGCTACCAAGGCGGCGAAGGTCGTGGTCTGGATCCCGCAGTACCCCAGGATGGCGACCACGAGGATGATGTTGAGGGTCACGGCGACGAAGTTGCCCACATACCGCATCAGGGTGGGGTCAACCTTCTGCTTCTCCAGCACCCGCTTCAGCATCCTTCCCACGAAGCCGATCAGCCAGCGGCCCACTATCCAGAAGACAATCACGGCGATAATCTTGGCGCCGACCTCGGTGGCGTAGGCAACGGCAAGTTGCTGGTACTGGCTTACGTTTTCCATGTCATTCCTCCTTTGGTTCAAGTGTGCCGGCGCGTCCCTGCACCTCCTCCTGTGCGGCCGAAGAACTGCACGCAGGAAAACGGACCGTCGCCATGTGATATCGATTACTGTTTTTTAATTATATCGGGGGGTTTTTCCACTTCAAGTGAAAATCCGGGGGGGAGACATCCGGTCATCTCTCGTGGGAGTTCCGGGTCGATGGGCTTGCTGCGCCGGTGCCCTTGGCATCCCTTTCCTTGGCTCGAGGGCGTTTCCGGAGGATGCCGTTCACTGCTTGGGAAGGTGTACGGCACCGAGCCGCAGCAGGCGCTCCTTTTCCTCTGCGATGATCCTGGCGGCAGAACTCCAGGTGACAAAGTGCTCCAGGGCGAGGACAACGATCCCTGCCGCGAACGCCACGAGGAAATACCCTTCCAGGGCACCTGCCATCGCATAGAAGAGATAGAAGGCCGAACGGAAGGCGACACCGGCACAGACATCCCTGCGGCTCCTCGCGGGAGTCTCCCCGTTCTGGATGCGGCCCAGGAGCACGACCACCGTGGAACAGGTGGAAACGGCGAGGACCAGGTGGATCAGGATGAGGGGGGGAGCGGAGCCGAGGATGCGGAGAACGTGGTCGGAGAATCCGGCGAAGAGGTCCACCCCGCGGAGCTGGAGAGCCAGGCAGCTCACCGCAACGAAGCCGAGAATCCCCCAGAGGCCGCGGCGGGAGATGACCCCGAGTCTGGCAATGGTTTCCACGATCTGTTCCCGGTGTCCGTCAACTGCACAGCGATGATCCTGCCGTGGGGAAACCGGTTCCTGCCGCAACGGTTGTCCAATCATCTGTGCTCCCATGGCATTTCTCCTTCCCGGGTGTTTGTCTTTGCTATAGCAACGTCGGTGCCAGAATGCCGCATTTATTCGTTACCGGCGGCTGTGACGAGAAAGCCCAAACATATCCGGAGGTTGGGCAGCGGATTACTCGCGGGAGATGGGCCGGCTGACGGGAGGAGAGAGGTGCGCGGCGGGTTTTTTCCTGTTCCGCAGGAATGACTCCTGTCCTGCAGCAAGAATGCCGCGTCATGGCTGCCAGATGGGACTGCGGCTTGCCCCTTCCCGTCACTCCCGCAGGGGGGGACGCCACCGTAGCCCCGGCCGCGCCGCGCTCCTCCCTGAAGGATATCCCCCGGAAAAATGTCTTGACTTTGGCAGCCGTTTCGCCAATCGTTACGGACGACGGCAGCAGGCCGCAGCCACCGCCGGGGACCCGGAAAGGAGCACAATGCAATGAAGACCGCCCGCCTCACCACCGGCCAGGAATACCCCATCGGCAAGATTCTCTGCATCGGCCGCAACTATGCCGAGCACATCAAAGAGCTGGGAAACGAGCCCCCGGAAGCACCGGTCATCTTCATGAAACCGGCAAGCTCGGTGATCGGCGAGGGAGACGAGATCGTCATCCCTCCCTACTCCAGCGACTGCCACCACGAGGCGGAGCTGGCCCTTCTCGTGGGCCGGACGGCGAAAGACATCCCGCCTGGCGAGGCGCTCCGGAATATTGCCGGCTACGGCGTGGCCATCGACCTGACCCTGAGGGACGTGCAGGCGGAGCTGAAGAAGAAAGGGCTTCCCTGGGACATCGCCAAGGGGTTCGACACCGCCTGTCCCCTCTCCTCCTTCGTGCCGGCTGCCGCCGTCGCGGACCCCCAGCACCTGACGATCCGTCTCGCCGTCAACGGCGAGACCCGCCAGGACGGGAACACGGGGCTGATGATCCATCCGGTCAGCGAGATCGTCGGCTACATCTCCCGGATCTTCACCCTGGAACCGGGTGACGTCATCCTCACCGGCACGCCGGCGGGCGTCGGCCCGCTCCGGTCCGGCGACAGGATCGTGGCCGAGATTCCCGGAGTGGGGAGCCTGCGGGTGTCGGTCCGGTAACTGTGCCGCTCAGTGGATGCAGGTACACAGACGACCCGGCTGACCGCCGGGTTTTTTTATCCCTTTTCATCGCGTTATTAGAGTGCTATAATATGAAAATATTTTACGCTACTCTCTCCGGCTACCGGGTCATCCATGGATATCGCCCAGCTAAGACGCAAGCTCACCCCGCTCAGCATCACCCTCCTCTACGTCTTTACCGGCGGCTTGTGGATCGTCCTCTCGGGCCAGCTCATCGCCGCACTGTTCCTTGATACGGGGACCTACAAGCGGGTCGATGCCCTGAACCATGGCAGCTTCATCTTCATCACCGCCTGGATGCTCTACATCCTCATCCGGCACAATGAAAAAGTCGTCAAGCGCCCCCAGGAGTCCCTGCAGCGGCTCAACCGTTCCCTCAAGGCTTACAGCGAGTGCAATCAGGCCCTCATCCGTGCCACCGACGAATTGCAGCTCATGCACGAGGTCTGCCAGACCTTCGTGGAAGTGGGAAACTATCCCCTGGCATGGGTGGGGATCGCCGAGAACGACTCCATGAAAACCGTCCGGCCCGTTGCCCACTGGGGGGACGAAAAGGGGTATCTGGACAACCTGGAAATAAGCTGGGCGGAGATCGACCGCGGGCGGGGACCCACCGGCACCGCCATCCGCACCGGCAAGCCCCAGGTGGTGCAACATATCCTGTACGACCCCCGCTGGGACCTGTGGCGGGAAAAGGCGCTCCGGCACGGGTTCGAGGCGTCGATTTCCCTCCCGCTGCGGTCCGGCGAGCAACCGTTCGGCGCCCTGGTCATCTTTGCCGGTGAACCGAGCGCCTTTGACCAGGACGAGGTGAAACTCCTCTCCGAGCTGGCGGAAGACCTCTCCTACGGCATCAAGATGCTGCGGATGAATGCGGTACGGAAGAAGGTGGAACAGGAGCGCACGCTCCTCGCCTCGGTCATCGAGCAGGCCATGGAGGGGATGATCCTGTTCGACAGCGAGGGGTGCATCCAGTACGCCAACAAGGCGGTGAAGACCATTACCGGCCAGTCCCCCGTCAACATGGTCGGCCACAGCATCCATGACCTGCAGGGAGAGGACCCGGCGCTGGAATTCTTTGCGAATCTCTGGGACGCCATCCGCCGGGGGAACTTCCGGGTCGGCCACTTCATCCACAAGGGGACAAGCGGCGCTCCCCGCGAGATCGACTCAACCATCTGGTCGATTCTGGACTCCTCCGGAGACGTCAGCAACTATGCGGTGCTGATCCGGGATGTCACCAACGAGTTGCAGCTGGAGCGACAGCTCCGCCAGGCGCAGCGGATGGAGGCTATCGGCACCCTGGCAGGCGGGATCGCCCACGATTTCAACAACAATCTGGCATCGATCATTACCTGCACCGAGATGGCCCGGGACGACGTCCCCGAGGAGAGTCCCCTGCGGGAACTTCTCGACGTGGTACTCAAGTCCGCTTTCCGGGGGCGCAACCTGGTCAAGCAGATACTTACCTTCAGTTGCCGGGGGGAGCAGGAGCGGCAGCCGGTGCAGGCGGAGGTCGTCGTCCACGAGTGCATCAGGCTCCTCCGGGCCTCCATTCCCGTGTCCATCAGAATCCAGCAGCGTATCGAAACCCCCCTCGGCATGGTGCTGGCGGATCCGACCCAGATCCACCAGATCATCATGAACCTCTGCACCAACGCCGTCCATGCCATGCAGGAAAAGGGAGGGGTGCTGGAGATCGCCCTGGAGAACGCCGATCTCGATACCGCTGCGGTTTCCGGGTTCCCGGACCTGCCGTCGGGACGCTACCTGAAACTCACGGTGAAGGATACCGGCCACGGCATGAGCCGCACCACCATGGAACGGATCTTCGACCCCTTCTTCACCACCAAGGGGCAGATCGAGGGAACCGGCCTCGGGCTCTCCGTTGTCCACGGGATCGTCAAGAACCATGGCGGGTCCATCAGCGTTGCCAGCGAGCCGGAAAAGGGGGCGACCTTTTCCGTCTTTCTCCCTCGCATCGACCAGACCGGCGGCGAGATGCGCCGTGATGCGGTTGTGCCGGAATTGCCCGGGTCCGAGCGGATTCTCTTCGTCGACGATGAGGAGGATGTGGTCTTTTCCGGGAAAAAAATGCTGGAACGCCTGGGATACGACGTGATTGCCTGCCGGGACGGCTCCGAGGCCCTGGAGCTGTTCAGTGCCACACCGGAACGGTTCGACCTGGTCATCACCGACCAGAACATGCCCAACATGAGCGGCACCGAGCTTACACGGGAAATCATGAAGATCCGCAGCGACATACCGGTCATCCTCTGCACCGGATACGGACCGGGCAGTGCCGGCGGCCTCAATCCCGACGAGGAACGGGCCATCGGGATCAGGGAACGGGCCATGAAACCCCTCGACCGCAATGATATGGCCGGAATGATCCGGCGGGTGCTCAATCCTGGCTCGTAGGGGAGCGGCGCGCCGCGCCCCTGCTGGAGGAGAAATCCGTGGCAAACATCCTGATCATTGACGACGACGATACCATGCGCCAATCCCTGACCCACGTGGCCAGAAGAGAGGGACACGAAGCCGCCGGCGCCTCCACCCTCGCCGCCGGCATGGAAATGGCCACGGCACAGCAGTGCGACGTGGTTTTCCTCGATGTGCGGATGCCCGACGGCAACGGACTCGATGCCCTTGCGGCAATCAAGGAGTCGCCGTCCGCCCCCGAGATCATCATCATGACCGGCTACGGCAACGCCAACGGCGCGGAGCTCGCCATCAGGAGCGGTGCCTGGGACTACATCGAAAAAGGTTCATCCCTCAAAGACATCACCCTTTCCCTGACGCGGGCCCTCGAATACCGGAAGCAGAAGTCAGCCACGGGCAGGAACGGCGGGGTGGTGGCCCTCGTCCGGGAGAACATCATCGGCAGCAGCTCCAGGCTCAGGGCCTGCCTCGACCTCGTGGCCCAGGCGGCGGTGAGCGATGCCAGCGTTCTCATCACCGGGGAGACCGGGTCGGGGAAGGAGCTCTTCGCCCGGGCCGTACACGACAACAGCCCCAGGGCCGGCAGAAATTTCGTTGTGGTGGATTGCGCGGCGCTCCCGGAGACCCTCATCGAAGGGCTCCTCTTCGGCCATGAAAAAGGGGTCTACACAGGGGCCGACCACGCCCGCGAAGGCTTGATCCGCCAGGCCCACGGCGGCACCCTCTTCCTCGACGAGGTGGGGGAGCTTCCCGTCGCCCTGCAGAAGGCCTTTCTCCGGGTGCTCCAGGAACACCGCTTTCGCCCCCTCGGAAGCCAACGGGAGGTGGAAAGCGATTTCCGGCTGGTGGCGGCCACCAACCGGAACCTGGGACAGATGGTGCTGGAGGGGCGGTTCCGGGAAGACCTCCTGTTCCGGCTCCGCTCCTTCGCCATCGACCTTCCCCCCCTGCGGGAGCGCCCCGAGGACGTGCGGGAACTGGTCCGCCACTACCTAGACAGGTTCTGTGAGCGGTACGGCCAGGACCACAAGGGGTATTCGCCGGAATTCTTCGAGACCCTCTGTGCCTATCCCTGGCCCGGAAACGTGCGGGAGCTGGTGAATGCCATGGAACGGGCGGTCATCGAGGCCCGGTTCGAGCCGATTCTCTACCCCCAGCATCTCCCCGTTGAAATTCGGGCTCAGGTGGCACGGGCTACCCTGGAGCGGGACGTCCCCGCCCCTAACGGGTCTTCTCCCCCCCAGCCCCTTCCTCCCCTGCACGAGTACCGGGAAAGCGTCTACAATCAGGCGGAGAGGGAGTATCTTCGCGACCTGATGGTCCTCGCCCACCAGAACATGGCCGAAGCCTGCCGTCTTTCGGGACTCTCCCAGTCCCGCCTCTATGCCTTGCTGAAGAAGCATAACGGCGACGAACCCGCGCAGGGGGAGGCTCCCTGAAGCCGAGGGGTGAGCCGGCAGATGGCACACATTCCTCTTTCTGCACAGCTTCGTGGTTGACGGCCGGCATTCCCACCGGTATGATGAACGACAGAAATCCTCACGCGCCCGTAGCTCAGCTGGATAGAGTACCTGGCTTCGAACCAGGGTGTCGGGAGTTCGAATCTCTCCGGGCGCGCCAATTAAAACAAGATGTTATAGGGTTAT
>Ga0335082_10000216_pt1 | contig 58878 bp, 37 predicted proteins | sample Lox_Sample_41_FD_206718 | JGI IMG/M metagenome (GOLD analysis project Ga0335082, IMG submission 206718) | Soil microbial communities from Loxahatchee National Wildlife Refuge, Florida, United States - Lox_Sample_4.1 | ecosystem: Environmental > Terrestrial > Soil > Wetlands | place: USA... | reverse complement strand
CGATGTTCCGCGGCCGATTTTCGCCCAGTTGAATGTCTGCGGGTCGTAGAACGGTTCGGTGAAGAAATGCATGCCGCGCTCGTGATACCCAATCACGAAGCGGATCACGAAAGCAAAGAAGATGATCACCACGATCGACATGCCCGCCGCAAGCACCTCGTTGATCCGGGCGGAGGTCTTTACCCCTCCCAGGTTCAGCAAAGTGAAAAAGCCGGCGTAGAAGACGGCCAAAACCCAGTAAGGCATTTCCGGCAGGATGTTCTGCGTGAGTTTCGCGCAGATGATCGTGCAGATCATCGGGTTCAGGATGTAGTCCATCACCATGGCCCAGCCGGTCAGGTATCCGAGGCCGGTGTGAATCCCCTGGCCCACGTAGGTATAAGCGGAGCCCGCGCTGGGATAGATCCGCGCCATCTTTCCGTACGCGATCGCCGTGAAGAACATGGCGATCATCGCAATCAGGATGGTCGTGACAACATGCCCGCCCGCCGCATTGTTGATCACGCCATAAATACCCATGGGCGCGATCGGCTGGATGATCACGATGCCTATTACGATTAGATTCCAGAGTGTGAGTGTTCGCCGCAGGTGAGGTGTTCCTGCGGTTGTGGTGCTGGCCTCCGCGCTCAAGCACCTCTCCTTTTGGCCGCGCGCTTCACTTCCGAACCGGAAAGCACCACGGCACGTGTCAGATTTTTCGGTGCGTCAGGGTTGAGACCCTTCCGCAGTCCGACCGCTGTACCAAATAAATGAGCGGGAATCGCGGACACAGCGTATCGCGCAAACTCCGGTCCGTCTAGTCCAAGTTCAATCAACAGATCGCTGTGCTTGCTGATTTCCGGCGTGGCACGATTGACGATCACGCTGGTGCCGGCGCCCAATTCCTTCAATTCGCGCAGCAGGGTCGTCTCCGCTTCCTTGGTCGCGTCGGACATGTAGAAGGTGATAAGAGTGCCGGGTCCGGCGACAGACCGCGGGCCGTGGCGAAACTCTAGTGAGTGATATACCTGGGCGTACGACGACGACATCTCGGTGATCTTCAGCCCCGCTTCCTGCGCCACCCAGTAGTGCACGCCCTGAGCCAGAAAAATGTAGTCCGAGAATTTACGTTTGCCGGCAAACACTTCCATTTTCTTCGCGTTTGCGTCGAGCCACGCCTGCGCCTTTCCCGGCAAGGCATCGAGAGCGATGCTGAACTGTTCGTCGCTTACAAAACGCAGCCCGAGCCGCTGGAATGCCAGGAGAATCGCCGTAAATGACCGCGTCATCACCGTGCTCTTTTCGTCCGCCCAGTCAAGTTTGAACGTATGTGTACAGAGTTTCTCCAGAACGCTTTGCGGGTTGCAGGTCACAGCTAGCGTCTGCACGCCTTTGTGCGACTGCAGCAACTCGGCGGCACGTAACACCTCCGTGGTCTCGCCCGAGCGTGACATCAGCACGATCTGTTCCGCGCCGATTCGCCGCAGGGTCTCTTCCGGAGCAAACAACAGTTCCGAAGCGGGCACCCCGGTTGCAGGAATGTAAAAATGCTTCGTCCAGAGCGCCGCGATCAGCCGCGAAAGGTAGTAGCTTGAGCCGCAGCCCACGAACAGCCAGGGGCTGCGCGGTGAAAACGCGTCGGCAAGCCTCTCCAGCGTCCCGGACTCCTGCAGCTTCTGTTCCGTCTCAGCCCAAATCTTCGGCTGGGAGTAGATCTCCGTCAGCGTATGCTGGGCCGGGCGCAGCTTGGATTCGGACCCGCGCCCCTGGGTCTTCTTCTTGTGGGTTGCCAAAGACCACTCCTTCTATTGAAACGTTTGAATAGACCCTATTCTGCGAGATTGAAGCCAGCCACGCAAGCCTTAATTTGCGCCTGCTCCTCCCGGGCTGCCTGTTGGTGCCCGTTAGGGCCTATGCATCCGTCACGCGGATATCCACAGCGTCTTCCTCAACTGTCCTTCCGGCCAGTTCCCATTTGTGGCGGTTGGCCTTATCTCTTGGTTCACAGCTGCCCGAATGTGCGCACCGTGGCACGATGTTTTCGCGTCTAATCATAGGAAGGCGCTTTTCGTCGGCCCCCCAGTCCACAGACAAAGGCAGAAGGGATGGCTGTTCTCGACCGAGTGATTGATCGGCAACTAATCCGGCGGCTGCTGCTGCACTTGGCAGGCTTCCTAGCTATTTTTCTGGCTGCGAATTGGCTGCGCACCCTCACAGTCCGTCCGGACGCCACCCTGCAGGGCTACCTGCAGATTACTACCGGTCTTTTTGCATTCGTCTTTGCCGCTGTGGCGATGGTCCGCTTCCAGGGCACCCAGGACCGCATCTCGCTGATCCTCGGTTCGGGCTTCCTGCTCTCGGGCGCCACGCTGACCGCATCCAGCGTCCTGTTCTTCCAGTTCATCAAAGAGTCCCCCGTCTCGGTGCTTTGGGCACCCGCAGGTTGGTGGATCAGCCGCCTCCTACTTGCCTTGCTCTTTGGCGTTGCGCTGCTCGTTGAGCATTTCATTCCCCGTTCACGGCATCCTCGCCTGGAGATCGCCGGCGCGCTCTTCGCGGTAATTTCACTGACCTACCTGATCACCGCATCGCTACGCCGCTTGCCTCCTGAAGCTTCCGGCCATCCCGCGGCTTTTATTCCCTACCCGCTCCATCTGATCCCGGCGGTGATTTTCCTAGTGGCGCTCTATGGTTACCGCCAGCGTAAGTACCTCATGAACTCCGCGTTCGACCGCTCGATCTATACGGCGGTTTGGCTGAACTTCGCCGCGCAACTTGCGGCGTGCCAGTCGCTGCGTTTCCTTGATGGCCCGTTCCTCTTTGCTCAACTCCTGAACGTGATGAGCTACATCATCCTGCTCGGCGGTTCGCTCCTCGACAGCGCGCGCGTGTTCGAGCAAGTGCGCCATCTGGCCGCCAGCGACCCGCTCACCGGATTGGCCAACTACCGTAAGTTGCTGGACGTCCTCGACACGGAAACGGAACGCACCCTGCGCACCGGCCGGCCCTTTGCCGTGTTGCTGCTCGACCTGGACGGCTTGAAGCGCATCAACGACACCTACGGCCACCTGGTCGGAAGCCGCGCACTCTGCCGGGTTGCCGATATTCTTCGCGTACATTGCCGCGCAATCGACACGGCTGCCCGCTATGGAGGCGATGAGTTCGCTGTCGTGCTTCCTGAAGCTCGCGAGGAAGAAGCCCACCGCGTGTCGCAGCGGATAGAAGAGACGCTCGCCATGGACCAGGAGGAACCGCCGATTTCGGTCAGCATTGGCGTTTCTGTCTATCACGGCGAAGGCGAGCGTGTCGAAAAACTGCTTAAAGAAGCCGACCACAACCTGTATCAGGAAAAGTCGCGCCGCAAAGGAACCGCACGCGGCAACGAGGCGACGCGCCGCCGCGCTCAGAAGAAGTCCTGATTCGACGACTCAGTTTCCTCTCTGGTAAGCCTCGAGTTGCTCGGTGATCTTCGATTTGTCGCCAACCACCACGATGGTCATCTGGTTTGGTTGGATGTATTGCCCGGTCATCTTTTGAACGTCGGCCGGGGTCACTGCATTTACCTTGGCGACGTAGGTTTTCAGATAGTCCGCGCCCAGCCCCTGAAAGTCCACATACTGTAATTGGCCAATCAGCGCACCCCGACTGGAATTCTGGATTACGAACAGTCCAGAGATGTAATTCTGAATCCCTTTCAGTTCGGCGGCCGGGGGCGCTTCCGATTTCAGCCGATCGATCTCCCCGAAGATTTCCTTCAGTGATGCGCCGGTAGACTGCGTCGTGACGTCCGCACTCTCCGCCCAGTATGCATCGCGGTAACGGCGCGAAATTTCGCTGCGTGGGGAATAGGTGTAGCCCTTCTGCTCCCGAATATTCGCGGTGATCCGCGAGTTGAACGAGCCACCCAACAACGAATTGGTCACACCGAGCGGTATCGCGTCCGGACTCGTCGGTGGCGGCACGGGCAGACCGACGATCAGCGTTGATTGCGGCGCTCCTGGCCGGTCGGTCACGTCGAGCGCGGGTTTGGCTTTGACGTTCGCTGGTTTTTCCGCCGACGGCGCGCCCTTGGCCCATCCCTCGAAGCCATCGGAGATGGCCTTTTTCACCGCTCCGGTATCAAATTTGCCCGCAACGTAAATATGCGCTCGTTGGGCACCGAAGTTCGCATCAAAGAAATTCTTCACATCTTGCAAGGTGATCTGGTTGATGTCCGCTTCGCTTGGCAGAACGGTTCCGTACGGATGATTCCCGTACAGGATCTTGCGAAACTTGCTCAGCGCGATGGTCTGCGGACGCGCGCTGCGCACAGCGATCTGCCGCAATGTGTCGTTCTTCAAGCGCGCCAGCTCTGATTCCGGCAGACGCGGCTTCTGCAGGACGTCCGCCAGCAGCTTCACGGCCTGGGGGCCGAATTCAGAGAGGACATCGAGCTGGGCGAAGGTCTGGTCCGCCGTCGCGCTTATGTCCAGCGTGCTTCCCATCTTCGCTGTCGAATCCGCCAGTTGCTCTGAAGTCAGCGCTTGCGTGCCCTCTTTCATCAAATCGGAAGTCAATCCCGCGACACCGACATGGTCGCTGCCCTCATTAATCGCACCGGCATCCACCGCCACGCTCACCGTCACCTTCGGGATTATTCCATACGGAATCAGCGTCACTTTCATCCCGTTTCCCAGCGTGTACGTCTCATTCGCCGGCACCGTGAATGCCTTGGCCGGTCCGCCCTCGGGCGGCGCCTGCTTCTGTGCCAAACCTGAGCTCACGGAAACGAATGCCGCCATCAGAACCAGCACACCGATCTTCTGCATCGTCGTTTTCATCTTTATTCTCCTCACTGGTTCTTCGCCGGTGCGTCGGCGGCGGCTTTAGGTGCAGGTTGCAATTCGATGACGGTCCGGTTCCCCGGCCGCAGATACTCCTGAGCGGTCTTCTGAATTAGCTCCGGCGTCACTTTGTCGAATTGTCCTACCAGCGAGTTCACCCGTGCCGGATCGTCGTCAAACAGCGCGAAGCTGGCCAGCAGATCCATCAGGCCAAACCCGCCGAACTCGCCCATCGTGTCGTACAGGCTGGAGCGCAGCTTCACACGTGCCCGGTCGAGCGTCTGCTGGTCGACAGGCTTGCCTCGCAGCGACTCGATCGACGTGTCCATGGCCTCCAGAATCGTCTCTGGCTTCGTTGTCGGGTCATAGCGAACCTCCGCCACCAGCAGCATTGGCCCCTGATAATTGAACATGTTACCCAACAGGTTGATCCCGCCATCGACGCTGTCGGTCAGTCCGCGCTTCAACACCAGCTCCTTCCGCATCAGACTATCGTCTCCTTCCACCAGGATCTGCTCGATCAGGCCCATCGCGTAGTATTCCGGCGTGTTGCGGTCGGGCATGTGGTAGCCGACAGCCAGCGCCGGTCGCGGCGCCAGCGGATCTTGTTTGGCAACGATCTTTTCCTTTTCCTGCTTCGGCTCAGTCAGGTCCGGAAAGGGCGGCAGATTCGACGACTTGAGCTTGCCAAAATAGTTCTCCACCAGTTTCTTTGCGTCCGCAGTCTCGAAATCGCCCACAATGGCCAGCACCGCGTTGTTTGGCGCATAGTATGTGTCGAAGAACTTCTGCACTTCGTCGAGCTTGGCCCCTTCGATGTCCTTCAGATCGCCGTAGAAATTATGCGCGTTGTACCAGTTCGTGTTTGCCGCCATCGGCAGGTCGATCCAGGGGAACCCTCCGTAAGGCGCGTTCAGCACATTCACCTTCACTTCGTTGCCGACGACTCCCTGCTGATTCTTCAGATTCTCTTCGGTCACCGCGAGGCCACTCATGCGGTCGCCTTCGGCCCACAGCACGGTTTCAAGCTTGTTCGAGGGCACCACCTCAAAATAGTTCGTGAAATCAAAGCGCGTCGACCCATTCAGGATCCCGCCATTCGCCTGCACCAGCTTGATGAATTCCATCTTCCCCAGATTTCTCGAGCCCTGGAACATCATGTGTTCAAACAGGTGCGCGAAGCCGGTCCGGTCTCGCGGTTCGATGCGGAATCCGATCCGGTAATACACACCGACGCAAACGGTCGGCGCCGTATGATCCTGCGAAAGCACTACGCGCAGTCCGTTCGGCAGCTTGTAATATTCCACCGGGACATGGAACTGATCCGCCGGTGCCGCCAGCGTGGACAGCCTTCCCAGCAACAACACCACTGCCAGGACTAGCAGACGGCTCAGTCCTTTACGCGTTCGTTGCATAACTCCTCCTGAGACTTCAATCCCTGGAAATGCAATCAGGCAGACCTCTATGTTTCGTCTAGACGCAAGACCCCCGAAAAAGTTTCGCGGGAAGCCCGGTTTTCTCAATGGACGGCTCGCTTTTGCTGAGACGCCTTGCTCCCCAACGAGAACCGCGGCTCCGCCTGGCCTTCGCCCAGTACTGCCCCGGCTGTGTATTCTCCAAACGCCGGGCCGTGTTTGAAGCCGTGACCGGAGCCGCCACCCGCCAGCCACACATTCGAAAGTTCAGGGTGCCGGTCGATCAAGAAATCGCCATTTGACGTATTCTCGTACTGGCACACGCGTGTTTCCGTTATCGGTGTGTCTTTCAGCGCTGGGAACCGCTTCGCAACGTAACTGCGGGCCCACTCCATAGCTTCGCGCGTCGGCAGACGCGATTGCGTGTCGGGATCCACTCGTTCGCCGTGACGGTCCAGTGCCACCTTGAGCCCGCGGCTCTCAATGTCCGGCATGCCATAAACCTCGTCTCTCTGAAAGAGCCATGTGGGCAATGCTGGCGACGCAAACCGCGCGTCTCCTGCCGGACTGCCGAAGAAAAACACTTCCTGGCGCGTCGGAAAAATCCGTGGGCCTAGAATCTCCGGAAACACCTTGCCGAGCCAGGGCCCGCACGCAAAAACAAACTGGCCCGCGGAGATGCGCTCGCCGGATCTCGTCTCGACAGACGTCAGGTTGCCGCTGCTGCGCGGTTGCGCAATTTGCGCAATGCGCAATTCCACGCCCCGCTCCCGCGCGTTTTCGACGACGCAATTCACCGCGCGCCGTGCCAGCAACACGCCGCTTTCCGTCTCCAGCAGGCCGCCATCCACTTCCTCAAAATTCACCTGGGGGTACCGTGCTTCCAGCTCTTTCCGCCCCATGACTTCATGCTTCACGTTGGCGCGCGCCAGATTCGCGATGGATGCGCCGAGGTACGGGTCTCCAGCTCCCGCTATCCACAGCACTCCGGTTTGCAGAAACAACCGCTGCCCGGTCGCTGCAAACAACTCTTTCCACTGTTGCAAGGAGCGCTGTGACCAGCGGGTGTAGATTTCATCCGGTCCATAGCTCATCCGGATAATGCGTGTTTCTCCGCCGGAACTGGCGCGGTTGTGGCCAGGGCCATAGGCTTCCAGCAGCACGACGCGCTGCCCGCGCTTGGCCAGATGCCACGCCGTCCAAGCACCGAACACGCCGGCACCAATCACCGCGACGTCAAAGGTCGAGTGTTCGCCCATGGCGTGCCATTCTAGCCGAATTCCCTCGCCTGGAAAAACCGCCGCTATTTGCTTTCGAGTTTCGCTGCCCAGTGGGAAAGGTGATTGAGAGATTCGACGTGTGTGGGGTCCAGGTGCAGCGGCGTGACCGAAGTTTCCCCGGCGAAAATCGCCGCATAGTCGGAGTCACTGTCTACTTCAGTCTCCCGGCTCAGTTTTTGCTCGCTCAGCCAGAAATATGGACGCCCCTTCGGATCTTCACCTTCCAGCAACGCAGTTCGTGTAATTTTCTTCGATTGCCGCGTGAACTTCACTGGTCCCGTCCAGTTGCCCGGAACATTGATATTGAGCAGGACTTGCTCGGGCATTCTTTCCTTCAGTACGAGTTCACCCGTGCGCCTGGCGAGCCTTGCCGCCGGTCCGAAATCGGCGTTCACTTTCTTCGAGCATAAGGAAACAGCAAGCGCCGGTACGTAATGAATCGCCGCTTCGCGCGCCGCCCCTACAGTTCCGGAGTAATAGACGTTTTCCCCAAGATTCGCGCCGTGGTTGATACCCGATATCACCAGATCGGGCCGCTCGTTCAACAATTTGTGCAAAGCCACAATGACGCAGTCGGCCGGCGTGCCGTCCACCGCCCACTCATTTTCTGAAATCCGGTGGCACAGGATCGGCTGCCGCAACGTAAGTGACTGCGCCGCACCGCTCCGCTCCCAACTTGGCGCTACAATCTGCACATGCGCCCAATCCTCCAATTCCTGAGCCAGCGCACGCAATCCCGCTGCCTGGTACCCATCGTCATTCGTCAGTAACACAAACGGTTTCTTCACGGCGTGCAATACACCCCCACGTCCATTGTACCGGGTCCGGATTCACTTTCGCGGAAAGCCTCAAGTGCGTGTGAAACTGGCTCAGTCAGTCGCGGCCACGAGTTTGGCTTCCCGTGCCACCAGCAACGCGTTCACTTCCTTCATCACTTCGAACGCATCAGCCACGTACACCACGTCCGCCTTACCGCGCGCCCAGCCGCAGTTGGCATCCAGATTGATCGCGCGCCGCTCATTGACAAATCGCCAGCCTACCACATGAGGTTCTTCGCCGTGGCAGCAGGTCGAAAGACCCTTGGGGTGCCGAGGAGTCGCGCCGGTTTGTCCAACCTGGTTCAAATGCGTCATGAACCCAAGAACTGCCTGATTCTCACCGCTCTGGTCGACCAGGGATTTGCTGCCTCCGAGCGACGCTTTCGACGCGCTCAAAAACTCCAGAATCAGCTTCTCCGCATCTTCCGGATGCGTCCTGCCGTCCGCTTGTTTCTTCGTCCAACCCGCTCCCGCCACAAACAGCAACTCCGCTTCCGGCCGGATCGTCTGCGCATCACTCTTCGGCGAACGGATTCCAGAAACCGTCGTGCGCCGCGCGGCTTCCGGCAACGTGACCGCTACTTGCTCGACCGTCGCTTGCCCCCCTGCTCCGCGCCACGCCTCATAGCAACCTGCGTCCAGCAACAAGATCCAGGGCCTTTCGTCGCGTTGAATCTGCCCTTCAATGCGCTGACGGTAAAACCATCGTGTCGCACTCACGGCTCCATCGGTGGCGGCGAGCGAATTCACGTGCGTATCTACTCGCCCAGACAAGCGGTGCGCGAGCGCTGGCAGCGCCCGCTGGAATCGCGACGTTCCCGGCGCCAGTATTAGCTCCGCATCGGCGGCACGACAAAGTGATTCCGCGGCCGCCGCGTCGCTCGCAAATCGTGGCGCTACAAAATCCGGCCCACTCACGCACAGAATTCTCTTCGCTCCGCAGTCCGCGATGGTATCAGCCGCAACCCTGAGATCCGTTCCAATCAGTCCAACCAGGAAGCTCCAATCGAGTTTTCTGGCTAATTCCGTGGCCGCGCCCAGCACCTCGTATGCCGCTTTCGGCAACGCATTTCCGGTCTCATCCACATGAGCCAAAACTAGAATCTTCTTCGGCATCGCGTTACTCCTGCCCTGCCGCGCTCATCCAGGCGACGATTTCCTTCGCTATCTCTTTCGCGGGCATTTGTTTCACTACGCGCGTGCGCCGTTGTTGCTGTGGCGGTCGCACGTTCCTGTACTTCAAGCTTCCGTTTGCCAGTTTCGCGGGAGCTGTCTTTTGCAGGGAGGGCATCACCGTGCGCATGTTCGACATACCGATCTGCGGATTGTTCCGCGGTTCAGGCAAGCTTCCCGTTGCCCAGCCGAGTAGCGCTGGCGCGCCGGCGCAAACCGAAACCTGGTGCCGACCGCCTTCGATGCGCTCCAGCACTTCAAATGAGCCGTCCGTCTGGACGGTCAACTGGTCAACGCCTTGGAATTGATCCGGAATTCCCAGCCGCTCTGCAATCAGCTGCATCGTTACCCCCGCACCCCGCGACGCGGATTCCCACCCTCCAAACAGCATCAGCCGCGTGCGATCCAGTGCGTCGATTCTCTCGATGACATTGGCCAGGGCTTCCGCCACGGCGTGCGCGTCGATGAATCCCCCACCGGGCGCGTCCACCGCCACCAATTCGAATCCGGCTTTCTGCGCGACGGTCATCATCACTTGCTGCAGCTTCGCTTTCGGCCCAAGAGTCACGAGCCATACCTTGCTTCCCCCGCACTTCGTCGCTAGATTCGCAGCCTCATACAGCGCGTGCGAGGCCCACGGATCCAGCACCGCGGGAAGCATCATTTCGTTCTTCAGTCCCGGGCCGTCCGCAGTCTCTACCGGCTCCAGTGTTTGCAGCGGATCCGGCACGATTCCCGCACAGACTACAATGTGATACCCCGTGCTCATTTTCGAATGCTCCCTGATTTTCAGAATTTTAGTTCATCGCTGAGTGCAAGCCGCCCGCACCAGTGCGGAATTCCACGTTTCGCCGCCCGCCGTCGATTTTTGCCGTGCAGTTCCACAGGCACGCGCCGCAGAATACGCACTTTTCGCGGTCAAAGGCGGGCATGCCCTCTTCGCCGCGCGTGATGGCCTGCCCCGAACACATCTCGACACACAACTTTGGCTCGCACTTCCGGCAAACCTCTGGCCGTATGAAAACTACGTGATTCGCGTAGCCCCCGGGGGCCTGGACCCCCCCTCCCATCAACAGCGCGTCCTGGTGCGACACCAGCAGTTTCCCGTCATAAGGAATTTCTGGCCAGCCGCAACGGTTCATGACCAGGTCGTGCAGCGCCTGCCCGCGCGCTGCCGCTTTTTCTTTCAGCATCGACAGTTCCGCGGCGGGGATTTTCTTTTCGTATGCTTTCTCCAGCGAGAACTCCGGCCCAGCCTCTTGCAGCTTTCGCGAAAACACCACGTTCCCCTTCGAATAACCCGCCAACGCCATGCCAAACATTCCGCTTACGAATCCACGTTCGAATCCGTTGCGTGAATTGGCCGCCACCAGCGCTTCCTCATCCACCCAACTGGCCCGGCGTCGCTGCACGTATGTCCTTTCCAGGTTCTCTTTCGTGAACGGCTGTTTGTTCCGTAGCAACTCGGCAACCGCCTCAGCGAGTTGCACACCGGTGGTCCAAGCCTCATCGACCCCGGATCCCGCCAGTACGTTCGTGCTTCCTGAGCCTTCTCCGATCCGCGCATAACCGTTTCCCACCAGGAACGGCTCGCCGTGCCTTCCTGACTCCTGGAGTGACTTCGCGCCCCACGATTTCAGCGTGCTGCCCTGTAGGTGCCGCCACAAATACGGATGCATCGCGAAGTGCTGCAAGTAGCGATAGGCCGTGCGCACAGGCGTCTTCATCCATGATGGAATGAAAATTCCGACCGACGCGAGGTTCTCGGGATGAACGTACAGGAATCCGAAAATCTCCGGCTCGGGGAATCCCAGTGTGTGGATAACCGTTCCCGCGCCCAATTCCGTTCCCGCCGGAAGTTCCACGACCATTTTCATGCCGAGCGCCCACTCGCTGTGCGTGTTTCCCACCGGCATGCCGAAGTGTTCGTCGATGCGGCGCCCTACCGCCCCGACCGGACCGTCGCCCACCACCGTGAGCGACGCCTGGATGTCCATTCCTGGCAGGCTCCCCCCCTCGGGCTCCCCCTCTGGGTTCATCCCTTGATCCGCCAGCCGCACTCCGGTCACGGCTTGATCCTCAATTAACGGCTCACTTACGGGGCTCGCCGGCCAAATTTGCACGAGCCCGGAGGCGGTTAATTGCTCGCCCACCCACTGGTTGAACTGCCCGAGCGACATCACAAATCCGTCTTTTTTGTTCATGAAACGTGGAATGAACGGCAGTTCCACTGCTTCGTCTCGCACGCGGGCCAGGCGCCCTGCAAAACGAATCGCGCGGTCCAAGGCTCGCAAGGCGAGAGGCCGACGGCTTGCCCCGATGGGATCAAGCAAGTACATCAGTGTTTCGTGCGAGACCGGGACGGCCATCGGGATCAGTGTTGCCTCCAGCCCTGGAAAACTCTTTCGAATCCCGCGCCCTCGCGTTACTGCGCCCGACACCCCGAATCCCAGTCCTTCGGCGCGCTCGTAACAGATCACCTGGAGCGGCAACCCGGGCACACAACTGCTTTCGAACGCCGGCGAGCCGTCTTCGTTAACCAGCAACCTCGACAGTGTGGTCAGGAAACCGCCCGTCGCCGGGCCAAATCCCACGCACGCGATGTCAACATTCATGCGCTCGCGCTGTATCTGGTTTACCGTTTCAGAAACTGCAGATCTCATGCCGGATAGTCCAGCACTTCCGGAATCATGATTTTGGAGATCGCCTCCGCCGCGCGGTCTTTCGCCACGCGCGCTCCGGTCAGGCAGGTATCCAGCTTGCTGTGCATCGTAAGGAACGCCTCCGCTCCATTGCACTTTGCGCATGGCCCGGCTTTCACCGGGTGGCTACCGTCATTGCCAATCACATCTGTCGCACATGCGGCAATACCGGGAACTAATCCTTCCAGTTCATCCAGTTCGTCCTGCCGGAAGCAACCCCGATATCCCGCTTCATCCCACGCTGGATGACGGTTGTAGCCGAACACCAGTTCTGCGCAGATCCGCGCCGCTTCTCCGGATGCCCGCGCCGTCTGCACATGGCATAGGTCTCCGAAGAAGTTCAGAGTTCCGGTCAGCCCCTCAGCCACCGAGGCGTCTTGCCCGCCGCGCCGCTCGAGTTCAAGCAAGTCCAGGATCTGGCAGCGTGCCGCCAGCAACCAGCACAGCGCATCCGCCAGCGAGAACGTCACGCCTTGACGTGCGCTCTGATACAACTTGTTGCCGTCTGCATCCGTTGCGTGTTGCAATCGTTCAAGTGACCACAGCCACATCGTCATCGCCGTAGCCAGAGTGCACGCCCCCGTCCCTGGATGATCCGAAGCGATATGGCGCATCTCTCGCACCCAACCCCGGAACTGCTCCAGGAACAGCAGATTGGTCATCGTTACGGAGAGTTGCCTCCTCTGCACCGCTTCCGGCCCCTCGTAAGTCGCCTCCAGTTGCGAGTCCATCCATTTATTCGCCAGGAATCCCGGGCAATCTTCGGTGATTCCGTATCCACCCATCAGGCTCACCGCTTCGCGCATCATTTGCGTGCCGCAGCCGGTGTTCCACAGCTTCGCCGCCGGGCAAAGTATATCCGCCACGGAATCGAGTAGCACGAACCGGTAGAGCGGATCATGCTTCAACCGTTCACGCGATGGATCCGTTGCTGGCAGCTTTAGAAACGCAATGGCTTCTTCGGAAACCCTTTTGAATAGCTTGGCTTTTGCACGTGCTCCGCTGACACCGCGCTCTTCAAGCAGTTCGTTGATTTCACGCTCCAGTGGGTCCAACTCATCGAACGTGCGGGCCGCGGCAAATGCCAGTGATGCGCTAGCTTCGCCCGTGGCCCATACATCCACCAGGCGGTGCAACGCGTCCTCGCGCGCCTGCAGCCCCATTTCGTAACGAACGGAGCCGGGGGTTGCCTTCGAAGCGCCACGGAATCTTCCGCGCTGATAGCGAATCACCGGTTCGACCGCCGAGAGCAGTTTGGCGGCAGTCATCACTCCCACCGTTACGCGTGTCCGGCGGAATACGGCTTCAATCACCTCGCTGTGACTGAAGCGCGGTACGATGCATCCGTCCTTGATCTCGTATCCGCCGACGATCCGGCTCGCCGGGATCTTCAGATTGAAGATCGGGTCGCCCGTCGAAGAAAGTTGATGCACCAGCTTCTTGGTAGGTGTCCCTCGGTCGAACGTGCCGGGATCGGTCTCTTCCAAGATCACCATGCAGCTACCCTTGATCCGCTCGTCGTTCGAATCCACTGCCGCCGTCACAAAATTCGCGAATCCGATATTGGTGATGAACCGCCCGCGTTTCTCCACTTGCAGTAGGGGCTCCCCCCCCTCCCCCCACTCCGCAATTCTCACCTTCCCGTCCAACATGCCGGTGTCCACTCCGACATACGGAATCGGCTCGGTCAGACAGAACGCGCCGCGCAGCGGTTTCCGGTCTTCACCCGGCTGAGCCGGCGACGCCAATTTCATATAGTGCTCAACCTGTTCAGCGGTCCCGCGCTCGTGGATCGGTGCAAGCGCCAGGCACCCTGCCAGGCTAGCGGTTGCGGCACCGCCATCGACCCACGCAAGTTCGAATGCCACCACAGCAAGTGCCAGGTTCTTCGGCCCACTCAGGAAACCACCATGCTCAGGATCCATGAAAACAGCCGTAATCCCTGCCCGGTCAAAGGCTTCCAAGAGCTCGGCTTTTGCGGGCGTCCACTCGTGGGAGTTGCGTCCACCCTGCGCCACCAGCCGGGCCACTGGCCCTCGAGCAACGCCTCGTGCCGATTGCACAAGCATCTGCAAATCGTAGCGATCGGCAAAACCCCACTGAATTTGTCGAATGGCGTCGGTAGGTAGAGTCCTCAATGACTCCAATTTCGGGGAGGTAGCGGTGGACATGGAAACATCCTTCTGTGCAAAGCTGTTCCACTGTCCCAAAGTCCCGATACAGGGGTCTGTGAAAGAAGTCACCACCCCTTGTGACAGCCGGGCCGCGCCCTGTGACCTCTCTCCGTCCGTCTCAATTGCCGCTCAATTCCGCTGAGGCCACTCCCAAGACCTTCCGAGACCTTTTCTCTTGTGCGAACACAATCATCTCGAGATCCTGATGCTTCCATTCCCGGCTCAACTTTACCTGGGCGGTGGCCTCGTACGCAGGCTTGTTGCTAGCCGAAGCCGTCCCTAGCTTTTTCAGTGAGCGCAGCACCAGCGAATGCCGCAAATTCCTTCCGGCGTTCTCGCCCTCTTTTACGTCGGACTTAAGGTTCCGCTCCGCGATGGCGACCCAGATTTCGGCTATATCGCCACTGCCGGTTGCCATCTTTTCCACATTTTCCGCCCGCACATTCAGAGACACGGCACCACTCGCAGCGGCTCCGCTCTTAATCTGAATCTCCAAGCGTGGCCGGCTCGCGCTCTCTTGAATGGCCCGCAAGATATCCCGCTCGCGGCTTCCCACCACGGAGCGTTGCCCGTCAATGATCGCCTGAGGCGTATACGCGGTTGTGTCCCGCAGATGATTCATGTAAACGAGTTGCCGAGATGTCCATTCCGGCGAGGAATAGGGGTCCCGCCAACCTTGGTTGTCCCACTAGTTGACATGCTCTTCCAGTGGGATGACCTCGACTCCAACAATCGGCTGTTCCCGGTCGAGCCGAGCCAGGAACTCGTCTGCCGGTGGACAGCTTGAGCAGCCTTCCGAGGTGAACAATTCCACAAGCACAGGTGTACGCTTGAAGTTCGCCCGGCTTACGCTTCGGGACCCACATAAAGCGGTACTTGCCAACATCGCAGTGATAACCAAGGATATCTGGATAACGCGCATAGCCCACGTCCTTCCCGAGACCATTCGATTCCTGCGGTGGCGGAAGGTTACGCTGCCGCGCCTTCAGGGCTTGGTGGGTTTGCGATTCAGATCAGCAGCCTGGCGTAGTTCGCGGTCCGCATCCGTATTCTGGCCGAGCGCCCGGTACGATTGACCGAGCAGTTGGTGCGCCATCGGGTTCCCTGGGTCCATAGCGATGGCCCGGGAGAGGGCACGAGCTGCCAGAGCCGGCTCGGACTTCTTTAGCAGGACTTTGCCCAGCACAATGTACGGCCCACTGGAGTTCGGATCCAGCCAGATCGAACGCTGCAGCAGACGCTCAGCGTCGTCGTACCGCTCCACTCGCGAGTACGCATCGCCGAGCTTGAAGTACACGTTCGCATACGACGGATTGAGCTGAATCTCTTGCTCAAACTGCGGGATCGCCTGATCGATCTTGGCTTGGTATAGGAATAACTCCCCTAGCAAGTAGTGCGCCATCGGCAGCTTTGGATCGAGCGCGATGGCTTTCTGTGCATACTCTTCGGTCATCGCTGTGAATTCCAGGCGAAACAGGATCCGCCCACAGAACAGGTAAGATGCCGCCGAGTCAACAGGGAAACCGAACATCTTGGCAAACGTCTGGCGCGCTTCGTCGTACTGCTTGTTCTGGATATACGAAGTTCCCAGGATATATGCCGCGTCCACATTCGCTCGGGGATACCACGTCAGCACTTTTTGCAGATACGGAATCGCTTCACCCGGATGCCCGGCTAGATACAGGCAGATTCCCATCAACTGCGTGGCTTCCTTGTCGGCCGGGTCTTCCTTGAGCGCTTTCTCGAAATTCAGGAGCGCATTCGTGTAGTCGCTCTTTTTGTAGTACGCAATTCCCAACTCGTGCCACAAGCCTATCGGTGGCGGGGTCTGGCCTTGCATTGCCTCAAGTTGGGTGATGGCTTCGTCGTACTTGCCGACCTCCGTGAGGTGCCGTGCTTCGGCAAAAGAATTGGCGGACTCCGCGACTTTCGCTTGCGGCGCATCGGGAAGCTGCGCGGCGGCCCTCACTGCGAACATGCTGAAGGCGACGATCGCCAGTGATTTCAGAATCGCAGACATGGTTTACCATTCTCTACTACAACGGCGGAAGGGGATTGACATCCCGCGCACGCGCGGCGACGACACCTAATGTTTTTCACTTGCGCCGGGGCTCTTGGGCCGCACCTGCTCTTCGGGAACGATACCCTTGCCTTCGAGCACACTGTAGAACCGGTCAGCCGCAAGATCTTTCACCGTGTCGACTTGACCCGATGGCCAGAGAATTTCCAGGCTGTCAACCTTCGTCGCCGGGCCAAGTCCGAAGTGCACACGCAAATCGTTCTGCGAAATGTAACTTCCCCCGCTCAGTACTTGAGATGTCTGTGTCACCCCACTCGCTGCAATTTTCACCTTCGCTCCAAGTGAAAGCCGGTTGCTCTTTGTTCCTGTTAGCTCAAAACTGACCCAGTGGCGCCCGGGCACCCCTGAGTTCCGCAAAACCATCGGGCTCCCTTGTAAGTCTTCCACCACTAGATCCATGTTACCCGTGTTGAATAAGTCCCCTACCGCCAGCCCTCGCGAGACACGTGGCTCCAAGATCGCCGCACCCGACTGGTCGCTCGCGTCGCAAAACGTACCGTCACCCTGGTTATACTGCACGAGTTTCGGCTCTCGAAACTTCGTCCGGATCCCTAATGAATCCACCTGAGGGTACACGTGGCCGTTTACCGTCACCAGGTCGAGCCAGCCGTCGTTATCCAGGTCAACGAATGCGATTCCCCACTTCACCAGTGGCACAGAAGGCAATCCGATGCCCGCTGCGTACGATACATCCTCAAATTGCCAGTCGCCGTCGTTGCGATACAGCGGCGTGTTGTCGTCCGAAAAATTCGAAACCGCAATTGATGGCCGCCCGGTGTGCAAGTAGTCGCCAATCGCTACGCCCATCGACGCCTGCTCGTGCCCGTCTTCCCCAAACGCCGTGCCGGATTCCGGTGCGATCTCTGAGAATTTCCCCCTTCCATCGTTGCGGTAGAGATAAGCAGCGTTCGAATCGTTCGCGACATACAAATCAGGCCGACCCGTATTGTTGAAATCCACCCAAACTGGTGTCAGGCCATAAAAGCCGAACGAGTCATCCAGTCCTGTCTTCTTCGACACGTCGGTAAAGGTCCCGTCGCCATTATTGCGAAACAGTGAGTCGCCCTGCCCTTTGAGCCCCCGCGGCCCGCACTGCACGTCGATGCCCATGTATTTGCACGTGTTGCCCTTGCCGAACACCGGGGGATGCTCCATATCGAATTCCACATAGTTCGTAACCATCAAATCCACGAATCCGTCGCCGTCGTAATCTCCGAAGGTCGCGCCCGTAGACCACCGGCCGTCCGCAACGCCGGCCGTCTTCGTAATATCGGTGAATGTTCCATCACCGTTGTTTCGGTAAAGGATGTTGCCGCCGAAGCACGTGAGATACATGTCCGGCCAGCCATCATTATTGATGTCTCCAACAGCACCACCCATGCCGAAACACGGCTTCCCTACGCCGGCCTTTTCCGTCACTTCGGTGAAAGTACCATCGTGATTGTTATGGTAGAGAGCGCCATGTGCCGTCTGGCCTTTTCGCAGGCCGTCTACAGTGGGCGCGTTCGTAAAAAAGATATCCAGCCACCCATCGCGATCATAGTCGATCAGCAGCACTCCGCCGCTCATCGATTCGATGATGTATCGCGCTTCCGGAGCCGACGCGTGCACGAAGTGTATCTCAGCCTTTTTGGTTATGTCTTCGAACTGCGGAACGGTCCGGCTCTTACACCTGATTGTCTTCGCGCTCGCCGGTGGAGGACCGCCTTGTGCAATTCCCTGCGCTGAGGCCCGAGCACAGAAGCACAAACTCAGCGGGAGCACCCACGTCATAGCTCGGATCATCTTCACCAATCGGAGTGGTAGAGCAAATCGCCGAAGCAAGGAATCGTTTCCAGCAAGAAAGTGACGTCGAGCCATTGTAGCGTTGTTGGCCCTAGTTGTCGTCTCCGCCGGCAGGTTTGGCTACAGGTTGCGGATCTTGCGCGACGCTGCGTAGCAAATAGCTGATGACGTCATTCACTTCGTCTGGCGACAGGCTTGACTCGTAGTCGCGCGGCATACCCGTTGCTCCCACGTAGCTCTGCGATCGCAAGTCGGATTTGTTGAGAAGGTGAAAGGTGCCATCGAAACTCTGCAGCTGCAATGAGAAGTTGCTTTCGTTGCGTACCGCCCCTGTCAACTCCGTCCCATCCGCCAGGACAACGCGAACGAGCCCACGCCGGGGATCGAGATCCGCGTCCGGTGCAACAATCTTCGCCCGAAGCCCGCTCAAACCGAGCCGGCCGGAAGAGGTAAGGTCCGACGCAAAGAACCCACCCTGGCCGGCAACGGAATGGCATTCCGCACACTTGGCCTTGCCGTAGAACAGCGATTTGCCCTTCCCCGGATCGCCCGGCAAAACCGCTTCCTTCCCTCGTCCTTGCAGGCTCCGGATGTAGCTGACGAGAGCGGAGAGCCTCTCAGGGCCCAGTCCGGCGAACGAGGGCATACCGCTGGCCGGCTTTCCGTTTGCCAGAATCTGTCCGAGTTCGGCATCCGTCTTTTGCACGGCCTCTTGTCGGGTGGCAACATCGGGACCGCGCTCGCTTCCCCGCGCATCGAGTCCGTGGCAAGCTGCGCAAACGCTCTCAAAAGTCTGTTTGGCTTCCGACTGAGCCGCGCCGTTTGCGGCGGCTGGCGCAGCCGGTTTCTCCTGGGCCCGCCCCAGAAGCGTCGCGAGCCAAAGCGCCGTGAAAGGAACGAGGACAAGAACAGCTCGAGAAATCCCTTCCTTCTTTCGCAAATACATGGCTTTTATGGATACACTGCGGCTTCTCACCCTGTCAACAAATTCACGCGCCTCGATTATTCCGCTTTTTCACGGCATACACATCTTTGGACTTACCGCCGGGCCAAACGTTTTGTTTCTTTTGAGTCGACTGTAGTATATGGAGTCCGTTCTGCGATGGCGCGTAACAATGGGATTCATCCGAATGAAAGGACAGCGATGACTCAGTGGCGGAAATGGTTTTCTGCTCTCTTGGCGTGTTGTTCATTCTCGAGCCTTCTTTCGGCACAGGCCGCGAAAAACACATCCGTCTCGGCCCGAATCAACGTGCAGCCATCTCAATTGAACGCCGCTCCGGTATCCTCAAATTGGTTGTCGTACAACGGTGACTACACGGGCCGCCGCTACAGCGCGCTTCGGGAAATCACCCCCGAGAATGTCTCCCAGCTTCGCGCCCAATGGGTCTTCCACTCGCCAAACTCGGATCGCCTCGAAGTGACTCCCGTTGTCGTGGACGGCGTCATGTTCGTCACTTCTGCCAACGATGCCTATGCCCTTGATGCGCAGACCGGCCAGATTCTCTGGCATCGCGCGCGTCCGATCACAGAGGGCCTGATCGACGACGCCTCCCAGCACCACAATCGTGGCGTGGGTATCTGGCATTCGCGAATCTACATGGAGACCGACAACGCGCACCTGCTTTGTCTAGATGCCCGTTCCGGTCACGTGATCTGGGACGTCGCCTATACGGACGGCAATCCCAACTACGGCGCGACAAGTGCTCCGCTTGTTGTCAAAGACAAAGTGCTCGTCGGCACCTCTGGCGGCGACGATGGCGTACGCGGCTTCGTCGCCGCTTACGATGCCGAGACCGGCAAGGAGGCGTGGCGCTTCTGGACCATTCCGGCTCCTGGAGAATTCGGCTCGTCCAGCTGGCCCGGCGATGCATGGAAGCATGGGGGTGGCACTACCTGGATGCCGGGTACGTATGACCCCGAGTTGAACACAATCTACTGGGGTACCAGTAATCCCGCGCCCGATTTCGATGGCGACCCGCGCCCTGGCGACAACCTCTACACCGACTGTCTAATCGCTCTCGATGCCGACACGGGCAAACTGAAGTGGTATTTTCAGTTCACGCCGCACGATCTGTTCGACTACGACGCCACGGAAACGCCCATGCTTGTCGATGCCATTTTCCGACGTGAAAAGCGCAAATTAGTCGTCGAGGCCAACCGCAACGGTTTCATCTATGTTCTGGACCGCACCAACGGAAAGTTCCTGTCCGCTACTCGCTTCGCAGAAAAACTCAATTGGGCAACCGGAATCGACTCCAACGGCCGCCCGATTCGCACCGAGCTTCAGCCGACGGAAAAAGGAACCCGTATCTGCCCCGGCATGGTAGGCGCCACGAACTGGTATTCTCCTTCCTTCAATCCTGACACCGGCATGCTCTATTTCATGGCCCTCGAGAGCTGTGATGTCTACATGAAGCATCCGGAGGAGTTTCAGGAAGGAAAGACATATTACTCTACCGGCGTCCGCCACAGCGAGGGCGATCACAGTCAGAAGATTCTGCTCGCATATTCCCTCGAAAGCGACAAGCCCGTGTGGCGCTACGTCCAAGCCGGGCGCGGTCGCTCTTCTGCCGGCACCATGACCACCGCATCCGGACTCGTATTCTTCGGCGATGACACCAATTCGTTCGAAGCAGTTGACGCCTTCACCGGCAAGCCGCTGTGGCATTTCAACACCGGTCAGACCATTGCCGCGTCCCCCATGAGCTATGCCGTGGGGACAAAGCAATTCGCCGCGATCGCGGCCGGAAGCGACATATTCAGCTTCGCTTTGCCCTGATTCCAGGGCCAAACTCGCTACTCATTCTCCAATCAAAAAACGAATCCACCGCTTCGCTAAAGTTTCTCTTTGTTTCTTTTCTTGACGAAAGATAACTTTTCGCCTAAACTCCGCCCCCAAGTTGGGGGGGATATCGAAAATGGGGAATTGTGCTCTTCGCCTTTGTTTAATCGTTTTAACCTGTTTGGCAAGTGCAAAAGTACTATACGCCGACGTCACCGGGTCGATTGCGGGTGTTGTGAAGGATCGCTCCGAAGCCGCGGTTGTCGGCGCCAGAATCGTCGCCACTAACACGCAAACCAATTTGAAGCTGGAAACGGTCTCGGGAGCCGATGGTTCCTACCGGATTCTGGCGATACCGGCCGGCACTTACAGGCTGACCGTAACTGCCAGTGGTTTCAAACCGTACAACCTCACGGACGTCGTCGTAACTGTGAACGACCAATTGCGGCTGGACGCCACGCTTGACGTTGGCTCGACCACCGAGCAAGTGGAAGTTATGGCCAATGCCGTACAGGTGCAAACAGAAAACACCCAACTGGGCGACGTGATCGACTCCAAGAAAATGCTCTCCTTGCCGCTCAACGGCCGCAGCTACATCGACTTGCTCGGACTGCAGGCCGGTGTCGCGCCCGGTACTTCCGAATCGATCCAGCAGGATCGTCCGGTTTCCGGCACGCTGAATCCCGGCAATATTTCGGTCAACGGCCAGCGGGAAACCGCAAACGCGTTCCTGGTCAATGGCGGAGACGTGAGTGAAGGCCGCAACATGGGCGCTGGCTTTGTTCCGAACCTAGACTCGGTTGAGGAATTCCGCCTCATCACTAACAGTTTCGACGCCGAATACGGAAAGTTCAGCGGCGCTGTCATGAACGCCATCACCAAGTCCGGGACCAACAGTTTTCATGGCGATGCGTTCTGGTTCTTCCGCAACGACGCCATGGATGCCAACAACTTCGTCGCGAATGCAAGCGACCTCCCTAAGACAGCGCTGCAACGCAATCAGTTTGGCATCGTAGGCGGCGGTCCGATTTTGAAAGATCGTCTCTTCTGGTTCGCCGACTATCAGGGCACCCGCCAGACCCAAGGCGCCGTTGCCAATACGTCGGTGCCCACCGCAGACGAGCGCCTTGGCAACTTCGATCCGAATTTGTTGACCGGCAGTGTCGATGGCCCGCCAGTCGGCACCGATGGCAACTTGAGTTGGGCGCAGGTGTTGTCTAACCGCCTCGGCGGCCAACAAGTCGTGCCGGGCGAAGCCTACAGTTTCCCGGGTTGTAACAGTACCGACCCAACTTCGGAAACGGGCTGCGTGTTTCCGGTAAATGCCGAGACCGGCCTTGCTAGCATTCCGCAGAGCGCGTGGGCTGCGCCCGCGAATGGGATCTTGCCGTACATCCCTGCACCAACCGGGCCTGGCACCGTCCACAACTTTGTGGACAATAGCCAGAAGGACACCTGGAACGACGACAAGTACGGTCTAAAAATCGACTTCATCAACAAATTGACCGGTAACTGGTCGTTTTACTATTCGATTGACAACGCCACCGTTGACAGCGCATTGCCGAACGCCACGGTGCCAGGCTTTCCGTCGAACACTCCTTCACGGGCGCAGCAGTTCGTGATGAGCAATATCAAGACCATCGGGTCCACTGCCGTCAATGAAGCTCGGTTCAGCTTCTTTCGCAACGCCTTGCATAAGGACAATCCCGCTGGGAGCTTCGCCAGCCTGTCGTCTCTTGGCTTTGTCACCGGGGACGGCAGCCTTGGGATCATTCCCTCGACAACACCTGGCTATCCTGAATTCGTGCCGCCGATTTATTTCAATGAGTTCGCTATCGGTGTCCCAACGCTCAACACCTACCAGCCCAACAACACGTTCATGGTCACTGACGTGTTCTCCAAGACCACAGGCAAACACACTTGGAAATTCGGCGGCGAGTTCCGCTATCTGCAAATCAACGAGCGCAACTACGCCAGCGCCAACAGCAACTTTGTTTTTGATGGCAGCGCGACCGGCGATGATTTTGCCGACTTCCTTGTGGGCGCCCCTGCGAGTTCCGGCGGCTATACCCAGGCAGCCTTGCAGCTTTTGGATTCCCGCACCCGCTATGCTGGCGCTTTTGTGCAGGACACCTGGAAGGTCACTCCGAACTTGACGCTCAACCTTGGCTTGCGCTGGGAAGTCAGCATGCCCTGGTATGACACACAAGGAAAGATTCAGACCTTCAATCCGGGCCAGCAATCAACGGTCTTTCCGCTCGCTCCGCAGGGCATCGTCTTCCCAGGCGACAAGGGGATTCCCAAGACCCTGGCTCCGACGGACTACAATAACTTTGGCCCGCGACTCGGCTTGGCGTACTCGCCCGGCTTTAGCGACGGCGTGTTGGGCAAGGTCTTCGGCGGACCTGGCAAGACCAGCATCCGTGCTGCATTTGGTATGTACTACACCTCCGTTGAAGACTTGAACCTGTTCTACCAAGTGGCCGATGCCCCGTTTGGTCTCTACTGGTCCACTCCAGCACCGGTTATGTTCGACGAACCCTTCCGCCTTCGCCAGACCGGAGCATCTCTTGGCCAGCGCTTTCCATTCACGGCACCAATTCCCGGCGACCCAGCGAATCAAAACCTCAGTTTTGATATCTACGAACCTTTCACCTACTACCCGGGTTACAGCACTCACAACGTGCTTCCCTATGGAGAGCACTTCAACCTTTCGATTCAGCGCGAACTGACACGAAACACCGTCATGACAGTCGCCTATGTCGGTACCGGTGGCCATCACCTGATTACTCAGAATGAGGCCATCCCCGGCGACCCGACTTTGTGTCAAAAATTGAACGACATGGGCGGCGTGGTGGATGTGACCACGGGCCAAACTGGCTGCACATTCTTCGGCGCAAACGATGTGTATCGCCTGCCTACAGCTGTCGGCTCGTGCGACACGGGGACGGCCCAGTCAAACCCCGGTTGCATTTATAGCCTCCGTACGGCGATCCTGACTCCCAATTACTGCCCCGAGTCAGCCACCTTGGTTTGCTATGGCTCCAACAACACCAACACCCTGACCACCGCCAATTCCATCTATCACTCTGGCCAAATCAGCGTTGAGCGCAAAGCAAGCGATTTTTCGTTCCTCCTCGCGTATACGTTTGCCAAAGGGCTAGACGACTCTTCTGCATTCGGCGATTTGGTGAACTTCCAGGATCCCAGACTGAGTCGTGGGCTTTCCACCAGCGACATCACCCACAACTTCGTGGCCAGTTACATCTGGGCGCTCCCGTTCGACCGGCTGTTCCCGAATGGGCCGAAGCGCTTGACCCAAGGTTGGCAGATCCAGGGGATTACACGATTCTCAACGGGATTCCCTGTTCAGATAAGCCAGACCGAAGGTGACTTGACGCTATGGGGCAGTTTCCCCACCGACATGCCAAATCGGGTCGGCCCTCTCAAACTTCTCAACCCGCGAAAAGCCAATCCGAATTGCCCAACGGACGATAACACTGGTTGCTATTTCATTCCACCCCCGATGGATCTTCATACGCCAGACGTCCCCGGCGATGTCACAGCGGAGGCGTGCCTGCCGACAGTGGGCGCGTTCGCACAAAACTGCATTCCAGGGACCTTCGGAACTGCCAACCGCCGGTTCTTCCATGGCCCTGGCTTCAACAACACCGATTTCGGCATGTTGAAGCACACCGTAATTCGAGAGAATCTCGCGTTCGACGTCCGGATGGAGTTCTTCAACATTTTCAACCATACGCAATTCACGAACCCAGGCGGAAACATCAGCGACGGCTCATTTGGCGTCGTTGGAGGTACCCGCGCTCCGCGCATCGGACAGTTCAGCTTGAAGTTCTTTTGGTGATTTGATAGCGGCGCTCTTTCTCTGCAGTGACCGCATTTCACGGGGCTTCTTCGCGCGTGTTAGGCTTTCCCCATGAAATGCGGCCCTGCAGACGGTCTGCTTCTTATTCTTCGGCTTCTTCGGCGGTTCCACATCGTGTCGGCACTCACTCTCACATTCGCGCTTACGGGCATGGCTTCGGCGCAGACGGCGCAGACGTACCGCCAGCAGGGTGCCGACTTCATGCAGGCAAGGTCCTGGGACGAGGCTATCGCCGCATATCGCAAGGCCCTTGAACTCGCTCCCAATGACTCGCGCACCCATTACGACTTGGGTCTAGCCCTTAAAGCACACGGTGCGAGCCGGCAAGCCATCGAGGAGTTCGAGACGGCCATCCGTTTACGGCCTTCCTTCGCTGAATCCCACTATGCCTTGGGTGCAACCTACTACGATCTCCGTGAATTACCCTCTGCGCTCACCGAATTGCGCAAGGCTGCTCAGCTGAACCCCTCCAATGCTGACGTCCATCGCCTTCTCGCTCACGTTTACGTCGACCAGAGCGACTACTCGTCGGCGGAATCGGAACTCGTTCGCGCGGTCACGCTGAAGCCCTCCGCTGAACTCTATTTCGAACTCGGACAGGCGCGGGGCCAGCTCGGAAAGCTGGACGCCGCTGCTGCTGATTATCGCAAAGCTCTCCGCCTTAACCCAAAGTTGGCCCGCGCTCACGTCATGCTCGGCATTGTTCTGCGCCGCCAGGGCAATCAGAAGGCGGCTCTCGGAGAATTCCGTCAGGCTGTCGCTCTCGATCCCACCGACCCCAACGCGCAATTCAATCTGGGCAAGCAACTGCAGACCGACGGTGACAATGCTGGAGCTGTCGCCGCCTTTCAAAAAGCCATCGAATTAAAGCCCGATTTCGAACAAGCGCACTACAATTTGGGCATCGCCCTTCGTTCGCAGGGAAACTCCGCCGCCGCCCGCAAGGAATTGAACGACGTCAGCGAATTGAAGAAGTTCAGGACGCGCCTCGCGCAGGCGAAACTGCTGATCCTTCAAGGTGTCGATGCGCTCAAGGCGCAACAGCTCGATCAGGCACAGTCTTTATTCGAACAAGCCATTGAAGCCAGCCCCGAATTCCCCGCCGGCTATTACTACTTGGGTGTCACCTGCGAGCGCAAACAGGATTTCGATAAGGCGAAACAGCAATACGAAAAAGCCATCGAACTGCAACCCGACTACGCGCAGGCTCATACCGGTCTTGGCCTTTTGTATTGGCGATTGAACGACCAGAAGCGCGCTTTGGAAGAGCTTCACGCGGCCGTCATGTCCGATCCCGATTCACCCAATGCTCGCTATAACTATGGCCTGGCATTGGCCCAATCAGGACGGCTCGACGAAGCTGTCCGGGAATTGAACGAGGCTATCAGCCTCAACCCGAAATACAACGACGCGCGCATTCAATTGGGCCTGGTGCTTAGCCAGAAGGGGGATTTGTCGGGCGCCGCCAGCGTCTTCCGCGAACTCGTCCGCCGCGAGCCGACTTTCGCCGAAGCTCGCAACAATCTCGGGCTGATCCTCCTGCAAATGGGAGAGGCCAAAGCGGCACGTGTGGAATTCAGCGAAGCGATTCGCTTGAAGCCCGGCTATGCGGAGGCCCATTTCAATCTGGCGCTCGCTCTTCAACGGCAGGGAAAGGAGGCGGAGTCGCGCGCGGAGTTTGAAAAGGCTTTTGAAATCGCTCCCGAGTTGCGAAACGCGGCTCGCCCATAAGATGCGTATTCGATTCTGGCTATCTATCGGCTGTCTCTTGCTGCTGGCTGTCGCGATCGGAAATATTCCCCTGATATGGCCTGCGGCTACGGCACGCCCACACACCGCTCCACCGCAGTCGCCGAACGGCCCTGATTTGAAATCCTGTGAGTTTCAGCCTCCCGGCGCTGCATTCTCGATTCCCCATGTTTCCGGCACTCCAGAGCTCAGCTTGGACCCTAGTTCATCTACGTGGGCGCCCGCTGCCGTCACATGGATCGAGAAGGACTGTTCGATACAGCTCGACTATCCCAAGCTAAAAACTGAGGTTCGTGCCTTTTGGACCGACTCTGACCTCTATGTCTTGTTTATCTGCCCCTATACCGAGCTCAATCTCTGGCTCCCCGCGGACAATACCAAGGACCGCCTGAAACTCTGGGACCGCGACGTGGTTGAATTTTTCCTTGGCGCTGACTGGGTCAACACTCGTCGCTATCGCGAATTTGAAATCGCCCCCACCGGCGATTGGGTCGATCTTGCCATTGATCTCGACCGCGATTCCTATGGCGCCGAATGGAACTCCGGTTGGCAGCGCCAAGCGCGTATCGATCAAAAGAACAAGGCCTGGTATGGCGCCGCGCGTGTTCCGCTCAGCTCAGTCAGCGAAACAAAGGTCAAGGAAGGCACCAAGTGGCGCATCAACCTGTATCGCATCGATGGTCTCGGCGAGGATTCCCAGCGTCATTTCATGTGCTGGCAGCCAACCTGCGTCGTGAATCGTGACCCTAACCATGTGCCTGAACATTTCGGAACCATGATTTTCACCAAATAACTCCCTGGAGAAATCGTCTATGACCGTCGAACAAGGATCGAGTCGTCGCAGCTTCATGAAATTGTTGGCAGCCTCGCCGCTGCTCGCTCAGATCGCTGCTCAGAATCTCTATGCGAAGTCTGCCGCGGCGTTCGGCGTCGACACGCGCGCTAACGTCTATAGCCGTCTCGGCGTAAAGACCGTCATCAATTGTCGCGGCACATGGACCTATCTCAGCGGCTCCTTGCAACTCCCGGAGGCACGCCAGGCCCAGGAGGAAGCTGGCCGCTACTTTGTCAACATGGTCGAGCTTCACCAAGCGGTTGGCCGCAGGCTCGCAGAGCTGACCGGTGCCGAGTCCGGTCTCATCACTTCGGGCGCAGCAGGCGCCATGGCCGCATCGACCGCCGCTTGTATGGCTGGCAGCGACCCCAAAAAGATCTGGCAACTCCCGGACACCACTGGGCTGAGACACGAAGTCATCATGGTCGGTGGGCGCAGCGCTTTTGATAATGCGATCCGCCTCACTGGTGCGAAGTTGGTCCTCGTCGAAAAGCCAGACGACATCGCCAATGCCATCAACTCCAACACCGCCATGATCTACACCACTCACCTTGGCGAGAAGCTTGAGCGCGAAGCCGCCATCGCCAAACAGCACAACGTTCCGATGCTGCTCGATGACGCCGCCGGGATTCCTCCCATCGACAACATCAGACTTTACGCAAAGATGAAGCTTGATCTCTACACATTCTCGGGCGGCAAGGGCCTGCGCGGTCCGCAGTGCAGCGGTGTCCTTCTCGGCCGTAAGGACCTCATCGACGCCGCTCTTCGCAATTCCTGTCCCTATGAAGGCTCGGTCTGCCGACCCATGAAGGTTGGCAAGGAGGAAGTCATCGGCCTGTTGACCGCGATTGAGACATGGTTGAGCACCGATCCGAAAAAACTCTACGCCGAATGGAATGAGCGCGCCGAGCGTATCGCTAAGCTCGTCGAAACGGTTCCCGGGGTCAAGACCGAAATCTACATTCCCGACGACGGCAATCGCTACCCGACACTTCGTGTTTCCTGGGATCAGTCCGCGTGGGGCTTCTCCATCACTGACTGCGTCAAGAAACTCCGGACGAGCGATCCGGTGATCGAAGTCCTCGGCATCGACAATCCGAGCCTTGTCTCGGCGGTGCGCGAAGGCGTCGAGAAGCCTAAACCGAATCCGAAAGAACTGAAAGAACAGAATCACATCGAACTGGTGTCCATGACCATCCAGCCTGGGGAGGAAATGATCGTTGGCCAGCGTCTGCGCGAAATCCTGAATGATGCGCGCAAGGGGAAAGCCGCATGAACTTCGGCACGTTACGCGTGCTTGGTTTGATCACGGCCGCCATCCCATTCGCTGTATTCGTACCGCTTGCGCGGCCACAAGCAGCTCCCGCAAAATCCGCGTCCAAATTGGCGCCGCGGATCTCGGAAGCAGCTGGGTATGTATTCGTCTCTGGCCAAGGCCCTGGCGGGCCTAACGGCATTCCCGAGAAGTTTGCCGAACAGGCTCGACAGGCGCTCGACAACGTGAAAGCTGCTCTTCAAGGGTCGGGCTTGACCCTCGACCACCTGGTCTACGTCCAGGTCTATCTCGAAGACATCCGGCAAGTTCGCGAACTCGATGAAGTCTTCGCGGACTACTTTCTCAATGATCCACCCGCGCGCGCGGTCGTAGGCGTCGCCCAGGTCCCGCTGCGCTCCATTCAGATCAACGCCGTCGCCGTGCGCGATCTTGAGGGGAAACGAACCATCAGTGTTCCAGGTGCTAAACCCAGCAAGGCATTTTCTGCGGGAATGCTCACCCATGATCAGCTCTTCATTTCGACCATGCAGGGCCGCGATCCCGCAACTGGCGCTGTGCCGCAAGATCCTGCTACCCAAGTCAATCTTGCACTCGACGGTTTGAAATCCGTCCTCGAGGCAGCCGGTCTCACCATGGCTCACATGGTCTTCGTCAATCCTTATATGACTTCCGAGATCTCTTATGGCGCCATGAACGAGCAGTACGCCAAGCGTTTCGAATTCGGAAATACGCCCGGCCGCGCCACAATCGAAGTGGCGACCCTGCCTGACGGCGCTCACATCGCCTACACCGGCATCGCTGTTCGTGATCTGAGCCGCCGCCAGGCTGTCCGCCCGAAGAACATGCCCCCCAGTCCCACCGCCAGCCCGTGCGTCTTCGCCGGAGACCTTCTCTATTGTTCTGCCAAAAGCGGCTTTATTCCCGGCCCCAATGGGGGCGTCTATTTCTCCTCCACGGTCGATCAGACACGACAGACGATGCGCAACCTTCTCGATAACCTCGAGGAAGCCGGCCTCACCTTCGATCAGGTGGTCTCAACCACGATCTATCTTGATGATCTGGCTGACCATGCTGCATTCGAAGGAGTGTATCAGCGGTATTTCTCGACCGCGTTGCCATCACAAACCATCCTGCAGCAACGTGCTTCTGGCGACCGCAAGGCTGACTCTGAGGGCCACTTCCCTACCTTGGAGCAGGTTTCCCTCGTCGCGGTGCGCACAAAGTCCGCACCGCAGAAATAGCCAGTGTTTGGTGCCGGAGCCTGCAAACTGGCAAGCGTTCACTGGAAACTGAAAAGTGGCCTTAAACCAATGATAGGCGGGATTTTAGAAGTGGTCGGGGCGAGTGGATTTGAACCACCGACCTCCTGGTCCCGAACCAGGCGCTCTAGCCAGGCTGAGCCACGCCCCGACAATCCGGCCGGATGAGTTCCGGCCGACGGACTCTCAGAATAGCACAGCTCCCCATGGCAGGCCACCTGCCGAGAATCCAGGGCTTACAAGGGCGAAACCGGGGAGGGGGGCCCCTCCCCGGTTTATGACCGCCGACCTTAGAACGACAGGCGCAAAGAGAACTCCATCACGCGCGGTCGCGTCAGGGTGTTCGAATACTTGCCGAAGCTCCCCGCGCTGTCGATCGTCGGGAACGCGTTGGCGGCGTCGAAACGCACGGAGTTCGTGATGTTGTAGGACTCCGCACTGAACTGCAGGTTCACCCGTTCGGTCAGATTCCACTCTTTACGGACACCGAGGTCTATCCCGAAGTAGCCAGGCCCGCGGAAATTGTTCCGGGTTCCCGCTTCGCCAGGATACGGAAACCGAAAGTTCCCGTTGTTTCCGGTGTCTCCCAGGATAAAGTTATCGAGCGCCGTCGGATCGCCGCAAAACGCCGCGCTCGCCGCGAGGCCCCCAAACATATTGGGGTCGCCATCGCAATCGCTGTAGGTTCCGGTCTTTATGTGAGCTCCCTGCGTCACGGCAAATCCGTTCAGTTCCCAGTTTGTGGGGAACTCGAATCCGTTTTGCACAGTGAAAGGCAATCCGCTCGACCAGCGTGCCAGTCCGGAAACCGTCCACCCTCCGGCTACCGCATCCAAGGCCCGATTCCAGCCGTTTCCCCACTTCTTGCCGCGTCCAAAGGGCAATTCATAAACCCAGTTGGTGTTGAACTGGTGTGTCATGTCGTAGTCTGACACGCCGCGCGCCTGCTGCGGCTCGAACGAGTTGATCAGCTGGCCAGTCCCGAACCCGTAGCCTTCAAACAGGTTCACGCGCTCCGCATCCGACGTCATATCGATCGACTTCGAATATGTGTAATTGAAGTCAAAGGAAAGTCCATGGCTGGTGCGCTTCCTCAAACTGAACTGCGCCGCGTTGTAGTTGCTGCGCCCACCGCTCGTCCAAGCATACAGGGAAGCGAACTGGCTTTGATAGAAGCTGAACGGTCCGTTTTTCCCGTAGTACAGGGTGTCGGGATTGTTTGCATCTGGGATACCATACAGATCAAGGTACGCCAGCGGCAGCGTTTCGTTCGTCGATCCGCTGCAGAAGAGATCGTACGCCGCGACCACGGGTACAGTTGTCGAATTCAACGAACCACATGAACCGTTCGGAGAATTCGGTCCAATCAAATATGCGCCGCCCGGTTGCAGTGGCTGCAGAATATCCGCCCAGTACTGCGCGACGGCAGGGCTCACCATCGATGGATTGAAGTCTTGTGTCTGGATCCCCTGCCGATAGATTTTTGCCAAGGCAGTCAGCGCCTGGTTGTATGTCAATCCGCTTGTGGGGTCCTTCAGGTTCACGGGTTGCGCCAGGTCTTTCTCCTGAAGCAGTCTGCGACCGAGGCGACCGACATACGCTGCTTCGAACACAAAGCCCCCCTTCAGCTCGCGGCTGAACGACAGGTCGAAGCCGTACGAGTAAGGTGTTTTCAGCTTGTCATCTAATCCCCAATAGATCGCAAACCCGCCGAGTTGGTCCGAGGTTGGTGGTGTGATTGGAAATGGGCCCTGCGGGCCAGGCGGCGTAATCGATGCCGGAATGTCGCTGAGCCCCGTATACCGTGGGGCGGTGTCCACGTCGACCGTTCCCGGTGCGCCAGCGATCGCCGTCGTCAAACCGAACGAACCGTTCTTGTCGAATGTGTTGACGATTCCTTGGCCAAAGTGGTCGTAGTAGATTCCGGCGCCCATTCGGATCGAGCTTTTACCTGGCCCTCCAAACAGGCTCGCGAGTAGCCCGTCCTGATACCCGGGCGAATACGCAATCGACAGCCGAGGGGCGATGTCTTTGTAATCCCACGCCCAATACGACGGCTTGCCGTTCGCCGGCCCCGCCAGTCCGATTTCGAAGTTCGGCGAGTAGGATTCACCCTGCGCCATCAGTTGCATGCGTTGGTCGAAAAACTTGTTTAGACTGACGTTTGGCGCCACCTGGTTGCCGTTTGTCTCGTACGGAGGTTGCAGCAGCGAGTACCGCAACCCAAACGTGATCGTCAGATTGCTCTTTGCTCGCCACGCGTCCTGGGCATAGAACTCTAGTTCATTATCGCGGAAGTGCCGTTTGATGAATGATCCTTGCGGCAGATCGTTCCCGTTCTTGTCGCGTTGGTAGTATGCATCCACCTCGCTGATGACACCGGATAGGGCAGCCATGGGGAAATCGTAGGCGTTTTGCGCACTGCCACTCACCGCCGGGAAACTCCAGGTGCACTCGGGATTCAGCGAGGAATCACAACTGGGATCGAAACTCGTGTTTTGCCCGGCAAATCCGGTAGGGACAAGGTAGCCAACGTTTGTGATCGCATCGCTGAACGACTGCGCATTTGAGTTCCGTTCATTATTAATCAGTCTGTAGTTACCGCCGAACTGAAACGTGTGCTTTCCTCGGGTCCACGAGAAATCGTCTGTGATGTTATGAACCGGCACGACCACGTTTGTGGACCGCGTATCCGAATAGGGCGTTGCCAGTCCCCTCAAATAGACAAATTGCGTTGTAGAGGATCCATTATCCCCAATTCCCTGGCGGATGAATCCGTAGCGCAGGCTGTTCACCTTGGTCGGGCTTATGGTCCAACTATAGCCTGCTACGATTCCCTTCGAATTGTTCGTGGATACGGTCGAGGGTGGCTGGCCAGGGAACCATTCGCCGCCGCTCGCGTGATCGTTTTGCAGGCCAAGGCGCGCGTAAAGCCGCTGCGTTCCGCTGTTCGTCAGATTGTAGTCCACGCGTGCGACGTACGTGTCTGTTTTTGCCGGCGAAGGCGATGAAAATGTGTACGCCTGGAAGTTGTAGCCGTACCCAAGCTGATTGCTGTTTGGCAGTGGGTAGAGGTTCAACGTCTTGATCACGTTCGGGTCGATACCAGGGCCCCAGGGGCATGTGCCATTGCCGCCGCACAGTGGATCCATCGACGCGATTTGTGGCGAACCCAGCACGTAGCTGCCCGCCGGGACGTTCACTTGATAACTTTGCGGATTGCCGTTCGCATCCACGCCCTGCACCGTTTGCTGTCCACCCGGACACAATTCCGGCGCATCACACTGATACTGCATGATGCCCTCGCGCAGAAGTTCGCTTGGGACCTCGCGCGTCACCTGGGTGTTTTCTCGCGTCCGCTGCCCTTCGTAAGCCACGAAAAAGAACAATCGATCTTTGATGATCGGCCCGCCAAAACTACCACCAAAGGTATTCCGGAGCAGACGGGGAGGGGTGTTGCAGCTCTTGTCGCTGAGCGGTGTGCCGTCCGCCAGGCATGATTGAATTTGGGAGTGCTTGTTGAAATAGTCGTTGGCCACCATATTCGTGGGACGGTGGTATTCATACGCCGTTCCGTGGAAATTGTTCGTGCCGCTCTTGGTCACCAGCTGCACCTGCGCGCCAGAAGACCGCCCTTGATCCGCGCCGGCGTTCGTTGTTGTGACGCGAAACTCCTCAATCGAATCGAGCGTTGCCCGTAGCGCCCCGGTAAATGCGTACCCTTTCAGCTGGTCGTTATTGTCCACACCATCCAGCGTAACGTTGGTCTGGTCACTACGTGCACCGTTGACCGCACCGCCTCGGCTATCGGAATCGAGATTAACCTGACCGCGATCGGCGACGGTCACCACCCCTGGCTGAAGGCTCAAAATCGCGACGGGATCCCGGCCTTCAAAAGGCAATGCCGAGATCTGCGTCTGATTGAAGGCGTTGCCGATGGTGGCATCCGTTGTATTCAGCGTCTGCGCCGACGCTACGACTTCTACCGTCGTCACCCCTCGGGCGATATCCATCTTGACGTCCAGCGTTGTCGGCACGCCCACCAACAAAGCCAGGCCCGATTGCTTAGTGGTCGCAAATCCGTCGGCGGTCACCGTTAGTTCGTAAGTCGCAGGTCTGACCTCGAGAAAATGGTAAATGCCGTCTTTATCCGATTTCGTGGTCAGCGTTATTCCCCGTTCCGTATTCGTAATCGTCACCACGGCATTCGCGATGGTCATTCCATGTGGATCGGTGATAGTGCCGTGCAGAGACGAGTTTCCTGTTTGCCCAGAAGTCGCAGTCGCAACCCAAATCAAGGTGAGAATCAAGATCGAAAGATATGATTTCCTCATGTTGTGCCGGGATTATTCCCCCACTCCTTTCGGGCAACCTGCTGCATTTTCCACACCACGGACCCGGTCTTCGTTATCGTGGCAGCTCGCATCTGCCACGCTTATTGCGAACGCCACTCTTGACGGCTGGTGGAGTCGCGACGCTTGGCTGCAGGGCACCTTCCGTCCACACCCACAGCTCCCTCGACTTGTCAGGTTATTGTTCGGCAGATGGTAGGAAATCGAACCGACCCCTAAACCACTCGTTGCGTCCCTGAACTCAGCCTCGCCACGAGAAAGGGTGAACCTCTCCAACCACTCATTCGCCGAAAGTTGCACTTTTTTATGCTACTTAAGGCGCCCTGTCAAGTGGCTTGGTCCGATTTGAGAAAAAAGTATTTTGGATTTATGGAATTTATGACAATCGGATTAATTTCGCCTGCCGGACGGCCGCATGCTCTTTCAATGGCGCAAGAATCCCCTCGTTCACCGCTCCGTCCAGTCGCACCAGGGAAACTGCTTCCGCACCTCGCATTGCCTCGCGCCGGCCTAGCGCAAAAGTCGCAATATTTACACCGTGTTTGCCGAGGGTTGTCCCCACAAAGCCGATCACTCCGGGTTCATCGTGATTGCGGATATACAGGATCGTACCGTCCAACTGCGCCTCAAGTGCGATTCCATCAATCTGGATCACCCGCGGCGTGCCGTCATGCAGGACCGTTCCTTCCGCACGGAAGCCTGCCTCTCCCGCATCCGGCAGTGCCGCCACTTCCAAGGTATGTGGGAAGCCGTGTTCGCGCCGCCGTGTTTCTTCTTCCACGGTCAGACCTCGCGCTGCCGCTACGGCCGGTGCGTTCACCACATTCACCTTTTCGTCCAGCACGGCGTTGAGCAACCCCGCCAGCACTGCATTTCTCAATAAGTGCGTCCCGAGCTCAGCCAATTCGCCGGCATAGCGGATCTTTACCCGCGCGGGACGCGTCGCCGCTGCCTGCGACACCAGCGATCCCAGTTGCTGTGCCAGCGCCAAATACGGCTGCACTCGCTTGTATTGGTCGGGCGACAAGGCCGGCAGGTTCACGGCATTCCGAATCACGCCCTCGGCCAGGTAATCACGCACCTGGATCGCCACCTGATTCCCCAGCTCTTCCTGCGCCTCCGCCGTCGATCCCGCCACGTGCGGTGTGCAAATCACGTTGGGCAATCCCACCAGCGGCGAATTCTTAGGTGGCTCCTCCACGAACACATCCAGCGCCGCCCCCGCTACCCGCCCGATCTTCAACGCTTCCGCCAGATCTGCCTCGTTGATTAGCTCCCCTCGCGCTGCGTTCACGATGCGGACACCGTTTTTCATCTTCTCGATGCTCTGCGCGTTTATCAGGTTTTGTGTCTGCGGGCTTACTGCCGTGTGCAGAGAGATCACATCACTTTCGGCCAGCAACTCGTCCAGCTTAACGAGTTCGACTCCCAATTCCTTCGCCGCGGCCTCACTGATGTATGGGTCAAACGCCAGCACCCGCATATCGAAGGCTTTCCCGCGCCGCGCCACCTCACCGCCAATCCGCCCGAGCCCGACCAATCCCAGCGTCTTCCCCCGCACTTCTGCACCGGCCGACGACTTCTCCCACTTCCCTGCCCGCATGGAAGCATCGAACTTCGGCACTTGCCGCACCAGCGCCAATAACAACGCAAACGTGTGCTCCGCTACGCTGACCGAACTGCCTCCGGGCGTGCTCATCACCAGCACTCCCCGTTTGGTCGCTTCATCTAAATTGATATTGTCGACGCCTACGCCCGCCCGGCCGACCACCCTCAGTTTTGGCGCCTTGTCCATCAATTCTGGCGTCACCTTGGTAGCACTTCGCACGATCAAAGCGTCCGCATCCCTTAGTTCGCTTGCCAACGTCTCTTTGGTCGTTTGTACGATATTCCAGCCCGTCTGCTTCAGCAGCTCCACGCCGCGATCGCTGATCTTATCCGCTACGATGACTTTCATCTGTCCTCATTCCCAGGTAAAAGCCGCACTCCGGCGGTCTCTTCCCGCATGCTTGAAACATTCCAACTTACTTTGCGTCTCTTCGTTCTGTCAATCTGGCTGCCCCCGTCTCCATTTCTCCAAGTTCGCCGTGCCTCTGCTATAGTTCAAAAAGGGAGCCGCACATGACCGTCTTCGAGCAAATTCAGAAAGATATCGTCGCCGCTATGAAGGCGAAGGATGAGGTCCGCCTTAGCGTCCTCCGCATGGTGAAGTCTGCGTTCCAGCTGAAAGAAGTGGAGAAGATCCGTCCCCTCGACCAGGCCGAATCCATCGCACTGCTTCAGTCGCTCGTCAAACAGCGCAAGGAGTCCATCGAACAATTTGCCAAGGGTGGCCGCCAGGATCTGGTCGACAAGGAAGTCGAACAGCTAAAGATTCTCGAGACGTATCTGCCCGCGGGCGCTTCGCAAGCCGAGATGGACGCCGCCGTTGGCGGCGCCATCTCCAGCACCGGCGCCACCTCAATCAAGCAGATGGGCGCCGTCGTCAAGGCTGCCAAAGAGACCCTGACCGGCAAGTCTGTCGATGGCAAGGCTCTGAGTGATCTCGTGCGCGAACGCCTGTCCAAACTAGGTTAATGCCTTCGAAGAGGGCCTATTCCATCACAAGGTTCGTCGCCTGACATGCCTCTTCCCGCGCAAATCCCGGCTCGGTACTCCGACGAAGACGCCGGCTACCTCAGCATGCGCCCTGTCGTGAAGCAGACTTTTCAGCTGCCCGAGCTGATTGACCTCGTCGTATCCGTCGCCGGCAAGGATCCGACTCGGGTCCAACAGGTCTTCCGCACCGGCTCCGTGATCTACAACGGCTACCGTTACTCCTGGGCTCCCCTCGTTGGTGAACTCGAAGAATTCGAGTTGCTCCTCACGAATTTCCCCGACGACGATCCCACACGCCCTTTTAGTCCCGCACAAGTCGTCGCGGCCCTCTTCGAAATTGGAGGTGGTACTCAGCGCACCAATGTCGAACTCACACAAAACGACGCGGCTGCCAGAAAGCTCTTCGCCAATGCCTCGCCGTGGGATGTTCTTTTGCAATTCGTAGGCGCTCTACCGCCGCGCTATGAGAAATACTCCCATGCGCACCGCGCTGATCTATTTCGCATCGCACTTCCTTATGATCAGGCTCAGCAACTCCTCACCGCGATGCTTGACGCAGCTCCGCGCGCCCTCCGCCATCGCTGGAGCACGCTCCGCCCTCCCGCTGCCGTCAGCTTCGTCTGCCCTCGTTGATATATCAGATTGAAAAGGTGGCCGACGGCGCGCCTAGTGCGCCGCCGGTTTCAGCACCGCGGTGTTTCGCTCGTCGCTGGCAATGATCCGGTAGAACTTCTTAAGATCCTCCGCTTGACTCACCGGCACGCTGACCTGTTTGATCTCCACAGTGCGCGTGTACTTCAGCACATTCCCTTCAGCCACTGATTTGGCGTGATAGCTGCCGAATGAATAATCCACATCCACCGCTGGCGGCAGTTCATCTATCTCATAACCTGCAGGCAGCGTGATGTCATACGACATCACGTTCGTTTCCAGCCCATCGAATTCCACTGCGTACTTCCGCGGCTCTTTTCTTTCGAGCAGGTCGCTGGATGCGTGCCCCAACACTCGCGGCCGTACCAGCAGCAGGTTCCCGGCCGTCTTCGCGTAGTTCGGCGCCTGCACCGTATATTGATACTGGAACGGCAAGTGCCACTCACTGACATTCACCGCCGTCGCCTTCGTGAGCTGATAAGTGCTCAAGGACCCCGCCAACAGGGCTTCGAGATATTTCAGCCGGTCCGTATCTTTTTGTGCCGACCGGAACAAGTACCTTTGGCGTGTCGCGCTATCGCCCAGATAGATTTCGCTGACTTCGCCTGTCAATCCGCCGTTAGCCGCCAACTGGAACTTGCCTGCACGATGCACCCCACTCGCCGAAGCTGGCAATTGTGGCAACTCGATCAAGTCGCCGCCATCCGGTGTCACCAACAAGCCGTAGTTTGCTTGCAACTCTCCTCGCAACTGGCCGAACGGCGTCATTTCATCCGTCGGATCGAAAATCAGGACTTTCCCTAGCTTCGGGTGGCTGTAAATGGCCACCAGATTCGGGTCCTTGTTGTCCTCCTTCAGTTGCACACCCAGAATCTCGTGATTGAACCAGTACATCTGCGGTGGAGTCTGCGGGTTGACTGCTCCGCGCGTCGTATTGATCGACAGATAGTACGAGTCGACTCCGATCTCTTTCAGCATCGCACTCATCAGTGTGGCCTTGTCTTTGCAATCGCCATAGTGATGGTCGAATACTTCGGGCGCCCCATGCGGTTGGAATCCACCAATTCCCAACTCAATCGCCACGTAGCGGATATCGCGCTGCACGAAATCCGCCAGCGCCCGCATTTTCTCCACCATCGACACTTTGCCTGTGGTCAATTCCTTTACCTTTTGTTGAATTGCTGGCGAGGCATCGCGCCGCCCACGCTCCAGGTTGTCTTCCCACTTTCCCATCTCCGCCCACGTCTCGAAGCCCTTCTTGTCCGAAGTACCGGGCGGAAGCAACGTCATCAGCAACTGCCCTGCGACGGCTCTCCAGGGCGGCATATCGTCTTCCGGTTTGATGGCCTTCACATCGGATACAACCCACTGCCATTGATTGCCGCTCCCCGCCTCTTTGCTGTCCTTGTAATTCAGCCAGGTCGCTTTGTATTCCCAGCCCGCCGGCAACTGCAACGTGAACCGCGCTTCGCGCACGGGTACTTCCTGCTGAAACATCCACATGTACTGGTAGACAAACGGCCGGACCTCTTGCTCCACTTCATATCCCACAATGTTGCCCGGTTCCGCCGCTGGGATGCGAATTACTTTTGTCCGCAGGTCCGTGTACAGTTCTCCGTTCGAAACGCCTCGCAACGCGGTCTCGACAGCGTCTCTATCCTTGACTTCATAGTCCTTTCCCTGGGCCGGTATGCACCAGCCATGCAGGCTTGAGATTTTGGTTTCCGCGTCGTAGTCAGCGGTTACATACCCGTAGTCCTTGCCGCCCTTGCGCAGGATTTTGTACGCACGTCGGGTTAATTTCTTCATTTTACCGTCGGGTTTCACGGTCACAATGTCTTCGGCGTACAGCAGCACCGCATCCGTTTTCTCGTCATGGTCCGGAACCGCCGCGCCCGCTTGGGCGTGCATCCATCCCGGCGCATCCCCGGCATGCGCACCCGGCGTTATGCCTAAACACACGCCGAGCGTCGCCACGCCAGCCATCGCGATAGATGCCGTCTGCGCCTTCCAGCTAATTGCTTGCCGACGTCCCACTCGGTTGGAGCACGATTTGTCCCTCATCTCCGGTCCTCACTGCCTGGTAGAAACTCCGCAATGCCGGATACGTGTCTTTCGGCACCATAAACAAATCGATTCGCAATGTGCGGTTGATCCTTAACGCTGTCTTCTGGTCGTCGCACTTCAGCGTGTACTCGGCTGCCTTCGCATCGATGTCCTGCGCAGTCGGTGTGCTGCCAACGTGCCAGCCCAGGGGCAACTCTACCTTGATGTCGTCTTCTTTCGTGTAAAAGTACGGGTAATAAACAGGCTGTGCGCGGTCTGCGTGATCGAATACACGCTTCTCGGTCGCGCTGAATACGCCGACCGGCATCATCGCTCTTCTCCCCGCACCCGACACCCACCCTTCCACTTTCACATTGAACTCCGCAGTGAGCGGCGCGTCAGACGACTTCCAGTCCGGTTGCTTTTTCAATTCCACGTCCGCTCCCACTGGGATGTATTCCTTCATCTGATCTTCGAGATATTTCTTCTTATCCGTCTCGTCGGCGTTTCTTTGATCGCGGCGCCGCACCATTGCTTCGATCCCCGTGTAGGTCAACGTCACCGTTCCTTCCAATGTCCCCTGGTCGTTCAGATTGAATTCCGCCGTTCTCTTGATCTTGGTCTCGCTGCTTGTCGCCTGCGGTGTCGTCACCCATCGGCCACCATCTTTGTCGATGACTCTTCCCACTACACCACTTTCCTCCCACGGCAACATACAGAACGGTGCATATAACGACCCCGGATCACAATACATGTCCTTCCCGTTCAGCTTGACCACCACGACGTTGGCGTTCAGTTCCCCGCTATTCATCCGGTTTGGCTTGAAGAAATACTCGCTCCGTGCTGACACCATCACCGGATGGCCTTCCAATCCGGCCGCTCGCGCCAGACCCAGGAATAACCAGGTAATCGACGTGCCCGACGCGTATCCGTTCTTCCACACGTCTTCGACATTGCTTGCGGCCTTCAGCTTCGCTCGTTTCTCTTCCTCGGCTGTCTTGCTCTCCTCATAACTCAGATTCCGGAACTGTTGAGTTCTCGCGTAGATTTTTCGTAGTTTCTCTTCCGGCGAATCATTGGCGCCGACGATCCCTGCTACCGCCTGCTCCATCGCTTTCTTCTTGTTCACGAATTTCTCGACGTAATCCGCTTCCTTCTTCGTGTAGTTCGCCCAGTACTTATCGACATCCTTTTCTGGTACCGAATCGCGATAAATAAAATCGACGCGATATTTCAATTCGTTCTCCGGTGGCATGAAATCTTCCACCGCAAACGCCGGGATGTCTTTCACCGTCAAGCGGATCACCGAGTCCGATCCTTCTTTCGCCTGCTCGGTCCCTGCGGGTAATCCCGCCGGCGATATCCACTGTACGATCCACGGCGGCTCCTGGTAAGGTTTCAGCGAAAACTTCCCCAGTCGCGTGAACAACTCTTCACTCAGGATCCAGTGTGAATTGAAAATGTAGCGGTCTGTGAAGTCGTAGCGGAATTGGTATTCCACGATCGACCCCACTGTCACATCCGGCATCGTGAATGTCTTCGCCAGGTACTTCAGGCCCTTGGCTTTCGCTATCGTTTTCTCATACACCTTCCCGTCGAAGTTCACTGTCATTCCATCGGGATGAACCGTGCGCGCCCGGATGCCGCTGATCGTCTCGCTGGCCTTTTCAAACGGGATTTCGATGTCGCCGTACTTCCGCCCCTCTTCGGTCAGGATCTTGATTCGCACATAGTTGAATTCGGAGGTGACGTTTCCGCTATTGTTGCGATCGACCTGCCGGTACAGATAGACGGCCGGCGCGCCCGGCGCTTTCGGTTCGCTTGTCATCTTCAAATCCGCCGGATCGATCGGCTGCCAATCATCGGCATTTGCCGGCCGCTTCGGGCATACTACTGCTAGCACCGCTAAAATTACTGTCACCGCGATTCGTCGTGTCGACACGGGCGTTCTCCGGAATACCAAGTTTCCGCCCTGGTCCCAAAATTGTGCGTGGAATTGAGGGAGGACACGCATCCTCCCCAGGGCGGTCTTGCTATGTGTCTATTAGCAACCTGAATACTTTAATCTTGGCGAACATACTTTCTCTTTCTGCACATGTCAAGGGTACACGCCACCCCAGGGTGTGTTGTGCCGCCCGGCTCTTCGGATCTCGTCGAGGCCGATCAAGCTAACAATCACGCTTCACACTGCTGTTACATGATTGCGGTTGGCGGCGCCGGCTCGTCCGGGCTTCCCGCATTGGCCAGCGGCACACGGATCATCACGACAACCAGTACTACCAAGGCCGCGAGTGCAGCCCAAATCGCCGGAGTCCAATGCACCAGGGTCACGTCTTTTCCGGCTCCCACTAGGCCGGCAATCACCAATCCGCACAAGGCTTCACCGGCGATAAGCCCGGACGCGGTCAATACTCCGGCGTTGTCCACTCGCGCTTTCTGCGCGTCGTTGTATCCGCGACGATCGCGTAGCTTGTCGGTCATCCACCGGATCACACCCCCAACGAAAATCGCAAACGTTGTCCCCAGTGGCAGGTACATTCCTACAGAGAAGAGCATGACGCTCTTCACTTCAATCATGATCATGGCCACGCCCAGCAGCATTCCCACAATAACCAGCGGCCAGGCCATGTCTCCGCCCACAATCCCCTTCGAGAGCATTGCCATCAACCCTGCCTGAGGCGCCGAGAGCGCTGGGCTACCAAAGTGATAAGCCTTGTCAAGAATCGCCAGCGGGAAGAAAAGCACCAGCGATGCCACCACGATGCCGAGCAGGTCGCCAATCTGCATCTTGGACGGTGTGCCCCCCAGGATATGCCCTACTTTCAGGTCCTGTAGCATTTCGCCGGCAACCGCCGACGAGACGCAGACGACCGCTGCCACGCCCAGCACCGCAGCCACCCCTCCTGTCCCCGATACGCCCAGCGCCACCATCAGCAGGGCCGCAATCACCAACGTACATAGCGTCAGCCCTGACACCGGATTGTTCGAGGACCCGATCATCCCCACTAGATTTCCAGACACCGCTGCGAAAAAGAATCCCACCACAATCATCACGCCTGCGGCGACGAGCGCCCCCGTCCACACCTTCGTTCCAGAGAAAGTGCCAGCGCTTGCGATAAAATAGTGATACAGCAGAATCATCGCCACAAAAACCACGCCAACTCCCGCAAACACGGCCTTAGCCGGCAGATCGCGTTCCGTGCGGTCCGTGGCCTGATGCGCCGCCGCCGATTTCCGCAAGTCGGAAATGGCCCGGCTCATGCCCACTCCCAACTGTTTGCGCATCCTGAATAGCGTGTATGTGGCTCCGACCAGCATTCCGCCTACTGCGATGGGACGCACGATAGAGTAGTAAATCGCTCCCGCTAGGAGCGTCCACGAAATGGGCTGCCCATCTGGCTGAGCCGCCTGGATATACGGACCAACGGTAAAAGTCAGCAGCGGCACCAGCAGCCCCCAGGCCAGTACGCCTCCTGCGAAGTTTAACGCCGCCAGCCTTGGCCCAATGATGTATCCCACCCCCAGGTACGCCGGGCTGATATCCGGCAACGTAAAGAATGTCGTCCCACCGGTCACGGTCGTCGCCACGCTCGGACTGGTGCTCGTTCGCAACAGTAATTTCTTTCCAAGTGCTGCGATCGTCACACGAAATGTGTTGTTCGGCGAAAATACGTTGATCGCTCCCAGCAGGAACATGAAACCACCGAACCCCATGTTGGCGAACAAAATCTTTGCCGCCTTAGCCCCCTGCTGTCCCGCCTTGTGAATCTCCGACGCGGCCACCGACTCCGGATACGGCAATTCCGGGTCCTCCACCATCACACGGCGCAGCAACGTCACAAATAGAATTCCCAGCGTGCCGCCAATCATCATCAGCGCGACCGCTTTCCAGTATTGCTCACCCGTCAATCCGCTCCACAATCCCGCCATCACGAACGCCGGGATCGTGAATACTGCTCCCGCCGCCACGGACTCCCCGATGGACCCGACTGTCCGCGCGATGTTTTCTTCCAGCAGTGAGCCCTTCATTAAGCGCAGCAGTGCCATGCTGATCACGGCAGCCGGATACGTGGCCGCAATGGTCATGCCCGCCTTCAGCCCAAGATACGCGTTTGCCGCTCCCAGGATTCCTGTCAGCACCAGCCCGATCAACACTGCGCGGAACGTGAATTCCTTCATCTGCATGGTGGGAGGAACGTAAGGTTGATGCTTTTTCGCACCGGCCGGACCAGCGGATTGCGTGCTCATGCGCACACCTCGCGAGTACTTCGAATGGCTGCTATTTCTGGAAAGACACGGAACGTTAGCACGCTGTTCATCTCGTTTACAAGGATGGTCGTCTCACTCGCGCAATTTCGAGGTGGCCTCGGCACTGTCGCTGCTGCGTCTGTTGAATGTACAATGGGCCTGTTCAAGGACTCGAAGTGAAATCCCGCCTCAACCCGTGGAGCTCGCCATGACACCTGCACTCACTAATCTTCAACCCGAACCAGTCTGGAAGCATTTTGATAAATTGGCCGCCATCCCCCGCGGTTCCACCAACGAAGCTGCCGCCCGCGAGTATGTCCGCGGAGTCGCAACCAAGCTCGGTCTCGCAGTCCACCAGGACGACGCCGGCAACCTCGTTATCCGTAAGCCCGCCCGACACGGCCGCGAGTCCGCTCCGATCACACTTCTGCAGGGCCATCTCGACATGGTCTGCGAGAAAAATGAATCTACGGTGCATGACTTCACAAAAGATCCCATCCGCATGGTGCGGGACGGTGACTGGCTCAAGGCCGACGGTACGACTCTCGGCGCAGATAACGGTGTCGGGGTTGCTGCCGCCCTCGCCGTCATGGAAAGCGCCGATATCGCACATGGCCCCCTAGAATTCGCATTCACCATCGACGAAGAGACCGGGCTGACAGGAGCTTCGGAGTTCGCTCCAGGCGTTCTTAAAGCCAAGTACTTTCTGAATCTCGACACGGAGCAAATCGGCGACATCTGCATCGGATGCGCCGGAGGCGTCAACACTACCGCTCGCCGCAAGATTTCGCGCGTTCCTGCCAAAAGCACCGCCGCGCTCCGCATCAAGGTCACCGGCCTCCGCGGCGGCCACTCGGGCGTAGACATCCATCAAGGCCGCGGCAATGCCATCCGCGTAATGGGCTTTGTCCTTCAGGATGTGCTCGAGCACGTCCCCGTCGAGCTTGCGGAAGTAAACGGCGGTAGTGCCCATAATGCTATCCCGCGCGAAGCGGTCGCCGTGGTTGTGCTCGAGCCCTCACGCGAAGCGGACCTGAGAAAGCTGATCGCGGCCGGAATCGCCACCCATAAAGAGGAACTCGGGGGATTCGACTCAGGCCTCCAGATCACCGTCGAGAAGACTGATCGCCCCGCCGCGGTTCTGAATGCCGCGGACGCCAAAGCTCTGGCTGCCCTGCTCGTCTCGGTTCCCCACGGAATCCTTTATATGAGTCCCGACGTCCCAGGCTTGGTGCAGACTTCCACCAATCTCGCCACCGTCCGCACTACTCCGGACACGCTTGAGGTTGTGACCAGCCAGCGCAGTGCCATCGCGAGTAGCAAGGATGCCGCCGCCCGCATGGTCGCTACCGTCGCTCGCTTGGCCGGATTTGAACCTGAACACACCGGCAGCTATCCTGGCTGGAAGCCGGAACCCCACAATGAACTCATCACCAAGCTCCAGGAGGTTCACCAAAAGGTCTTCGGCAAGCCGGGCAATCTCATTGCCATGCATGCCGGCCTTGAGTGTGGTGTGATCGGCGAGAAATATCCCGGCATGCAGCTCGTCTCATTTGGCCCGACGATTGTCGATCCGCATAGCCCCAATGAGCGCGTGCAGATCTCCACTGTCGCCAGCTTCTGGAACTATTTGAAAGCCATCCTCGAGTCGGTTTGATGTTCAGGTAGGACCCGATTAGTCCGACTTATTCCGCAGGATTCTTCTTCGGGGGGCGGTGGTAGATCGTCCCCACGGCGTAGCTTACGCCCACAAACAGCGTGTTTGATGGAGCGCCCGGCCCGTGGCTTAACGCTGCATAAACGCCGCCGTCGAACACCAACCGCGCATTCCGGGTGTAGGTAACTCCCCAGGTAGAACCGACATACGCTGCGTTCTCTCGATTCAAGTGGGAGTCGTAGTAGACTTCCGCGATCGCGCCCCAGCGTCCCTTGACGGGAATCGTAAGATCCAACGTCACTTCGGCCTTGTGGTCATACTGCCCCTGCCCTTGCCCGATTGCAAAATAGTTCACGTTCGCTACTGCGTTCATCCGTTTGAAATTCTTTCCCATCATCAGCATTGCCAGATGATCCGTGCTTCCGGATCCGAGCCCCACGACAGGATTGCCGCTCGGAAACTTCACCGCGTACCCCGCCGCCATCGACGGCAGCTGCTTCGTCTCGCGATGGAAACGGTATTGCGACGCCAGATAGTTATCTCCAAATCCGGACTGCGTGGTTCCGGGCGTGCCGTTGCTGACGAAGCTGGTTGCGCTCCAGCGCAGCTCGATATTGCACCACACCCCCAGCTTGACTAGACTCGACATCACATTTTGCGACGACGAACCCGCCAGCCACGCATGCGTGTAGCCCATCTCGACTTCGGTTACACCTACCTGTATCGGGTCCGGTGCGCTGGATTCCGTCGGGCGCGACGCCGCTGCCACGGGCGCTTCCGTGACGAAATCGGAATCCCGGCACTGACCTTTCGCTGGCTTCGAAAGTCCTGCGCACAGCAAAAGCAGTAGCACGCCAGAAGCTAACCAGTTTCGATCTCGAGAACTCTCTGCGCGACGGGTCTTCATGGGCACAAGCTCCCTTGCCCATTCCATCGGCACAATCTCGGCTCCCTTTAGGGTCCATTGCGTCGGCTGTGCGGCCGTCTCAGCGTTTTCTAACCTACTCCGACTTCTTCTCCCACGGACTCATCCGAGTGATACCTCTCCCCCCCGCGGCTAATGGTTGACTTTCGGCTCGTCGGCTTTCGACGGCTGCCGGACTCCAGCTTGAACCGGCCGACCAGTTCACGCAGATGAGTGGACATCTCTGCCAGGCTCTTCGCCGCCTTCTGTGAGTCCGTCGCTCCATGCGACGTGCTCTGTGCCGCCTGCGCCACCCCCTGGATGTTCTGCGCCACCTCCCCTGACCCCTTCGCCGCTTCCGCCACGTTCCGCGACATCTCGCTCGTCGTCGCCGATTGCTCCTCTACCGCCGTCGCAATCGTCCCCGAGATGTTGTTCACCTGCCCGATCACTTCCGTGATCTGCCCGATCGCCGTCACCGCCGCCTTCGCGTCCGTCTGGATCGCTTCCACCTTCCGCCCGATGTCTTCCGTCGCCGTCGCCGTCTGCTTCGCCAACTCCTTCACCTCGTTCGCCACCACCGCGAACCCCGCTCCCGCCTCCCCCGCTCGCGCCGCTTCCACCGTCGCGTTCAGCGCCAGCAGGTCCGTCTTCTGCGCAATCGACGTGATCACCTTGATCACCTGCCCGATCTCCGCGCTCGACTCCCCCAGCTTCGCTACGATCGCGTTCGTCTCCGCCGCCGTCTTCATCGCTGAATCCGCCACCTTCGCCGCTTCCGTCGCGTTCTTCGCGATCTCCTTGATCGTTACGCTCATCTCTTCCGTCGACGTCGCCACCGTCTGCAGCCCCCGGTTCACCTGCTCCGTCGCATTCGACACCGTCTCCGCCTGCGCCGTCGTCTCTTCCGAATTCGCGCTGATCTGCTGGCTCACCGCACTGAACTCCTCGCTCGCGTTCGCTACGTTCTGCGCCGTCTCGGATATGGACTCAATCACTTCGCGGAGACTCCCCTGCATCTTGTTGATTGCCTGTGTCAGGTCGCCGAGTTCATCTTCGCTCGTTACTGTGAGTCCTTTGCGCGCCAAGTCGCCCGCTGCTATCGCTTGCGCTTGCTCCAGAATTTCCCCTGTTGTTCTGGAGATCTTCCGGCTCAAATACAGCGCCACTGCGGTGCCTGCAGCTAACGCAACGAGCGATGTGATCACAATCGTCAGGAACAGCGAGCGGTTTCCCGCCGCGATCTGCTCCTTTTCCTCGTTTAGGAGTTTGAATTGCGACTCGACCATGTCCCCTAGGTCCTTCTTAATCGCTGCGTTGACGGGGATTGCCTTGTCCGAGTAATCGTTGCCCGCCCGTATCACCGCCTCCGCTGAGTGGCCTCCGGACACTTCGATTGCCTGGTCCGAAACCTGCTTATATTTCGGCACTTGCTCCCGTATGCGCGCCAGGCGGTCCCGGTTCTCCTGGAGTTTCCATCCGACCGAGAGTTCTCCCAGATCGTGTACGTCCATTTCGATCCTCACCCATGCGTCGTTATAAGCTGTGAGCGCCTCGCTTCGGCGCGTCGCTTCTGTTCCCGCTAGTATCGTTTGCCGGGATTTGCTCGCCGCATAATTCAAGTTGTTCTGAAGATCGCGTGCCTTCTCGATGGTCGGAACGCGGCTCGTCAGGACGTATTCCTCCAGTTTCTGCGCGTCCTTCACCCTGAGGTAGGACAGCAGGCCCACCATCACAGTGAACGCCAACACGATTCCGAACCCCAGTCCCAACTTCTTTCCGATATCTACCCTCATCGCTTGCTCCTCGCTCAGCCTTTCACTTCATTTGCTCGCAGCTTTTGGCTCCTGTGCCTCGATGGTCCCGCTGCTGTGTCCCTCTTGATCGCCCAGTTGAATTACTTTTTCCGTGTCCAGCAGCAGCAAGAGCCGGTCTTCCATCTTGCAGACGTGCGTGGTGACTGCGCGCACCCCCGGCTTCAGCGTCTCCGTTGGTTTCTCGAACTGCTCCGGGTCCACGTCCAGCACGTTGCCGATCCTATCCACCACCAGGTTCATCGGCCCTTCGCTCGTCCGCACGACGATCATCATCGGTGTCGCCGCATTTTCTTCCTCCGGCAGGTTCAGCCGCGCTTTAAGATTCATCGTCGTCAGGATCTGCCCGCGCAGGTTGATGATCCCCGGTAAAACCGAGGGCGCCAGCGGCACGGCAGTGATCTCGTGGAACTCCATGACCTCCTGCACCTTCTCCACCGGCACGCCAAAACTGATACCGTTCAGGTAAAACGTCGCATATTTCCGGTTAGCGGCCATTCGCTGCCTCCGTTCCGGCCATGGCTGGCTCCCCTTCCGCTTCGTCCTGCAGTCTGGAGAACAGTGCGTCCATCTCCAGCAGTTCGGTCACGCGCTCCTGTACGACTAATGTGCCGCGCACACCTGCCCGGCTCGGCGGATTCAGCTTCTCCACCTCGATCTTGACGATTCCCAATATGCGATGAACTTCCAGAATTACGTCTTTGTGGTTTTCGCTCTTCACCACCACTGCCGAAATCTTTCCGGCTAATTCCGTCCCCTGCCGACCCTCCTCGGTTCGTCGCTGGCTGCGCCGCTCATCCAGCAAGTCCACCAACGAAACCACCGGCAAGATCTCTCCGCGATACTGCATTACAAACTTCCCCGCGAGCGGCTCCTTGGCCGCCACGTCAAACTCCTCCAGTCGCTGCACCCGCTCAAGCGGCATGCCCATGCGCTCGCCGTCCGGTCCGCCCATCAACAGCAGCGTCAGCTTAATCTTCTTTGTGCTCGCGTCGGACTGCTCCAGCCGCTGCACCTCAGTCGGCACCATTCCCGCTCGCCGCGCCAGAGCCGCAATATCCAGGATCAGTGCCACCCGGCCGTCGCCCAGCACCGCGGCCCCTGCGTACAGCGCGATGCTCTTGAACCGCTTGTCCAGCGGCTTGATCACAATCTCTTCCGTACTTCGCACGGAATCCACCTGCAGCGCGATCTGCCGCCCTTCGCTGCGCACAACGACCAGGTTGATCGTGCACCCATCCGGATTCGCGCCCTTCTTCAGTTTCAGCTCGCCACGCAGGCAAAGCAGCGGCACCACCGTCCCGCGAAACCGGAACACCGAAACTCCGTCAATCGACTCGATCTGCTTCGCCGCCACCTCCGCGTCCAGCGCGATCATCTCCACGAGCGCTGCTTGGGGAATCGCGAAGACCGACGTGCCGCTTACCACCGTCAGCGCTGGAATTGTGGCTAGCGTCAACGGGATCTCCAGCCGCACGGTCGTCCCTTTGCTCCGCTCGCTTTCGAGCTTGGCTCGGCCGCCGATTCGCTCGATGTTCGTCTTCACCACGTCCATGCCCACGCCGCGTCCCGAAACGTTGGTCACGCGGGCTGCGGTCGAAAGGCCTGGCAGAAAAATCAGGTTCAGCCGTTCCGCTTCTGTCAGCTTGTCCGCGTTCGCGGCGGTTACCAGCCCTTTTTCGATTGCTTTGTTCTTGACGCGCTCCGCGTCGATGCCCGAACCGTCGTCCGCGACCTCCAGGTGGAAACTCCCGCCCTCATGGAACGCGCGCACACGCACCACTCCCTCGTCAGGTTTGCCGATTGCGCGGCGGTTGTCCGGTGTTTCGATTCCGTGATCGATGGAATTCCTCAGGATGTGTGTCACTGGGTCCTTGATGGCCTCGAGCAGCGATTTGTCGAGCTCCGTGTCGCCGCCGGCTGTTTCTAGCCGCACCTTCTTCCCGATATCTTTCGAAACGTCACGCACGATCCGTGGCAGTTTGTCGAACAGCTGGCTCACCGGCTGCATCCGCGTCTTCATCACATTCTTTCGCAACTCGGACGTTACGTAGTTCAGCCCGTGGACGGTGGCGTTGAGATTCCGCTCGTTGGTTTCCAGCGCCAGTTGCAGTAGCCGGTTGCGCAGCAGCACCAGCTCGCTCACTAGATTCATCTGCTTCTCGAGCAGGTTCACGTCCACGCGAATCGTGGCTTCCTTGGCTTCTTTCCCCTCTTCCGCTTTGGTCTCCCGCAGGATGTCGTCCACCTGCTGCTGCGTAATCGCTCCCAGGCCGACCAGAATCTCGCCGAGCTTGCGAGGGTCGCCCTCTTCCTGCATTTGCAGCGCCCGCAGCACGTCGTCCACGGAAACGCTGGCCTTGCGCACCAGCGCGCCGCCAATCTTCTTTGCCATCACTTCGTGTTTTATTTTCTTATGTTTTGGCGGATCGGACTTGTCCTTATGCGGCGGGTCATTCTTCACGGGTGCCCCGGCGTGTTCCCCTGCGACATGGTCCCCTTTCTCTCCCGCAACCGGCTCCGAGGCCTTCGGCGGCTCGACCGCCTGCCCGGCTGGGTTAGCCGTGGTCCCACCCGTCGCGTGCTGCTCCTGCAGTTTCTTCAGCCGGGCAATCAGCTCCGTGGTGTCCCGGCCACCCTCGTTCTCCGTTGTTTCGATTTCCTGCAGATAGCCGCGTACGGCGTCGACCATCTCGAGCAAGCTGTCCGCGCACTCCTCTGTCAGGTCTAGTTCGCCGTCGCGCAGTCGCGACAGCAGGCTTTCGCCCGCGTGTGTCAGCGCTTCGAGCTTCGCGAACCCCAGAAATCCGCAGGTTCCCTTGATCGTGTGGATCGTACGGAAAATACTCTTCAGCAGTTCCCGATTCTCGGGTTCGCCCTCCAGCTTCACGAAATCCTGGTCCAGCCGGTCCAGATTCTCGCTGCTTTCGGTCAGGAAATCCTTTACCAGTTCGTCCACGCTGTCCTCGCCTTCTCCACCTGTCGGGCCCTAGAACTTGAATTTGGCCGCCAGTTCCTTCAATGTGTTCGCCATTTTCGCCAGTTCCTGTGCTGCCTTCTCCGAATCCGCCGCGCCGTGTGACGTGCTCTGCGCCGCTTCCGCCACACCAGAGATGTTCTTTGTGATTTCCTGCGAACCCCGGGCCGCGTCGCTCACGTTGCGCGACATTTCGTTCGTCGTGGCGTTCTGTTCCTCCACCGCCGACGCGATCGTGGTCGAAATGTCGTTGATCTGGTTGATGATGCTGCTGATCGTGCCGATTGCCTCCACAGACTCCTTCGTGTCCGTCTGGATCGTTTCGATCTTCCGGCTGATGTCTTCCGTGGCCTTCGCCGTCTCTTTGGCCAGCTCCTTCACTTCGTTGGCCACCACCGCGAATCCCTTACCCGCCTCGCCGGCCCGCGCCGCCTCGATCGTGGCGTTCAGAGCCAGCAGGTTCGTCTGTTGCGCAATCGACGTGATTACCTTGATCACTTCGCCGATCTCCGCGCTGGATTGACCCAGCTTCGTCACTGTCTGGTTCGTCTTCTGCGCCACCGACACCGCCGAGTTCGACACTTTCGCCGCGTCCGACGCGTTCTTCGCGATGTCCTTGATGCTCGCGCTCATCTCCTCGGTCGCCGTCGCCACTGTCTGCAGGTTCTTGTTCACTTCGTCGGAAGCTGCCGTCACCACGTTGGCCTGGCTCGAAGTCTCTTCCGCATTCGCGCTCATCTGCTGGCTGGTGCCGGTCAGCTCCTCCGCCGCCGAGACCAGAGAGTTTGTCGTATCTGCAATCTGCAGAATAGCCGCATGCACCTGCGTGCTGAGCTTGTTCACCGCTTCGCCCAGCGCTTCAAAGTCGCCCGCGTAGCGGCTCGCGATCTTTGCCGTTAGGTCTCCTCCGGCCAGCCGTCCGATTGTTTCCGAGACTTCTCTGATTGGTCCGATGACCGCATCCAGCGTGGCATTCACGCCTTCCACCACCTTGCGATAGTCTCCCTGATGCTTGCTGGCATCTGCTCGGGTTGAAAGCTTTCCCTCCACCGCTGCCTTGGATAGCAGGTTCGCGTCAGCGACCAGTGCGTTCACTGCCTCGATGCACGTGTTCAGATTGTTTTTGATGGTGTTGAAATCCCCGTTGTAGTTGTCCGCGATTTTCTTCGGAATGTTTCCCTTGCTGATTTTGTCCACATAATCGGCCGCCACGTTCAATGGCCCGATCACCGCGTCCAGCGTGCGGTTCACACCTTCAACGATCTTCCGGAAGTCGCCGCCATGCCGTGTGGCGTCCGCGCGGGTCGACAGCTTCCCCTCCACAGCCGCCTTCGACAGCAGGTCGGCATCGGCTACCAGGGCGTTCACCGCGTCAATACATGTGTTCAGGTTGTCCTTGATGGTGTTGAAATCCCCGTTGTAGTTGTCCACGATCTTCGCGGGGATCACGCCTCTGCTGATCTTGTCCACATAATCGGCCGCCACGTTCAACGGCCCGATCACCGCGTCCAGCGTCGCGTTTACGCCTTCCACCACCTTGCGGTAATCCCCGTGGTGCCTGCTGGCATCGGCGCGCGTCGAGAGCTTCCCTTCCACTGCCGCTTTCGACAACATCGCTGCATCGGTTAGCATCGCGTTCAGCGCATCTTTCTGCTCGGTGACGTCAGTGGCATATTTGACAACCTTGATCGGCTTTCCGTTCGGGTCCAAGATCGGGTTGTACGACGCTTGGATCCACACCACCTTGCCGCCCCTGCCGATGCGCTTAAATATGTCCGCCACAAACTCGCCGCGATTCAATTTGGCCCAGAATTCCCGGTATTCCGGACTCTTGCGGTACTCCTCCTCGACGAACAAGCTATGATGCTTGCCTTTGATTTGCTCGAGCGTGTAGCCAAGCGCATTCAGAAAGTTCTGGTTCGCGGTCAGCACCGTTCCGTCTAGTTGGAACTCGATCACCGCTTGCGACCGCTCGATCGCAGCGAAATACCCCGCGTAGTCCGCGTTGCGCGCTTCCGTCCGCAGTTTCTCTGTGACGACTTCCCAGGTCACCATGGCGGCCTGGTACCGCTGCTGCACGTCGTAGAGCGCGCTGACACGTAGGTTCAGCGTCTCCGGCCCCAGTTGGATCTTCGCCTCATGTGGAAGATTCCGCGGATCGCTCATCACCCGTCGTTGGTACGAGGGATTCTTGTGGAAGATGTCCACCGAACTGCCCACAACCTGCTCCACCTTGCACGGTAGCAAGTGCTCCAATCGCCGCAATGTCTCCCTGGACGCCGCGTTCTGGTAGCGGATGACCATGTCGCGGTCCGCCACCATGATATTGATTGGCGCATTGTCGAGCATGCTTTCGAACCAGCTGCTCCACTCAACCTTTCCGCCGCGAATGTGATTGGCTCCCTGATGTTCCGCCACCGCTACGCCGCCATGATGCCCGTTTCGTTTGCTTCTCATCTCGCTTCCCCTTTTGCGAACAATGCCCTCGATCTTGTGGCTCGCCGCCGAATCCTCTATCGCCGCGCTCCTGGTCTACTTGTGCGGCGACGCTTCCCCCGCCACTGTCTTCTCTGTATCCAGGACCAGCAGTAGCTGGTCTTTCAGCTTGTAGACCCCGCGCACCAGTTCGCGCATCGTCGCCCGCAACGTTTCGGGCGGCTGGTCGGCGCAGCTGCCGTCGACCTCGATCACATCTCCGATCTCGTCCACCAGCAGGCTCACTGTCTCTCCATCTGCGCGCACCACCACGTTCATTGGCTTCTTGCCGGCCGGCCATTCCGGGTATCCCAGTCGTCGTCGCAAGTCGTACGCCACCACGATTTGGCCGCGCAAATTGATCAGTCCGCGAATCACCGCCGGCACCAGGGGCACCCTCGTCATCTCCTGATACCGGATCACTTCCTGCACTTGTTGCACAGGCACAGCAAAGTACTGTGCGTCAATCGAAAACGTGCAGAACTGTTGCGTGCTCCCCACTTTCGTCACTCCTTCGCCGCTTGCTCTTCGTCAAAGAAGCTCGGAATCGCGCTGCGAATCAGCCTGGGCACGTCGAGCAGGTCCGTCACCTTATGCTGAATGACCGCCGACCCGAACAGCCCCTCGCGCTTCGATGGCTGCTGCTGCACGAAGGCCTCCTCCACGATGTCCAGAATCCGGTCCACCACCAACCCCACCCTGCGCCCGTCCCGTGAATACACCACCACCTGTGTCATCCCCGCGGCGTCCTCCGCGGCCTCCGTTTGGTTCAAGCGCAGCACGTCCGCCACCCGCACCAACGGCATGATTTCCCCGCGGTACTGCACCACCGGCCGCTCGCCTGCTCTTTCGATGGACTCCCGCTTGAATTCCTCAAGCCGCGCCACCAGCGACAACTCCATCGCCATTCGGCCCTCGGCGCCACACTGCATCAGCAGCATCGTCTGCTTTTCGCCGCTCTGGCTCGCGGCCGCGGCTTCCCGCGCCGTCACACCGTGTTCGCGGCTTTCGCCAACCACGTTCGCCCGCTGTGCCAGCCCCATCACGTCCAGGATCAGCGCCACATGGCCGTCCCCCATGATCGTCGCGCCTGCAAATGCATTGATGCTCTTCAGTTGCTTGCTGAGCGGCTTCACCACGATCTCTTCGGTATCGTTGATCTCATCCACCACCAGCCCGAATTGGCGGTCTTCCGCTTGTAGCACCACGATGTTCACCGCGTCCCTTCCCTCGCCCTCCGTTCCCCCGCTCTCCGTCCTGCCCTGGCTCAGCTCGCGCTCCAGGTACACCAGTGGAAGCAGCTGCCCGCGCAGCCGGTACACCGGGGCCCCGCTGAGCATCTCGATTCCCTTCTTCGCGTTTTCTCCTTCCAGCCGCACCAGTTCCAGCAAGCTGACCTGCGGGATCGCATAGCGGTCTTCGCCCGACGTCACCACCAATGCGGGGATTATCGCCAGCGTCAGGGGAATCTTCATTCGCACCGTCGTGCCTTGCCCCGGTCTCGACTGCAGATCCACTGTTCCACCGATCTTTTCGATGTTCGTCCTCACCACGTCCATGCCCACGCCCCGCCCGGACACGCTGCTCACCTTCTCCGCCGTCGAGAGCCCCGGCAGGAAGATCAGGTTGGCTGCTTCTCGCTCCGTCATACGCGCTGCCTGTTCCGCACGAATCAGCCCGCGCTGCAACGCTTTCTTCCGGATCTTCTCGGTGTCGAGCCCCGCGCCATCGTCGGTGATTTCGATGTTGACCTGCCCGCCCTCATGGTACGCGCGCAGATGCAGCAGGCCTTCCGCGCTCTTTCCCGTCGATTCCCGTTTCTCGGGCGCTTCCACGCCGTGGTCCACCGCATTCCTTACCAGATGCGTCAGCGGATCCTTGATCGCCTCGATGATCGTCTTGTCCAGTTCCGTCTCTTTCCCTTCCATCTCGATGCGCACCTGTTTTCCGCAGCCCATCGCCAGGTCCCGCACCGTCCGCGGGAACTTGCTCCACACGTTCCCGATGGGCTGCATGCGCGTCTTCATCACGCCTTCCTGCAGCTCCGTCGTGATCAGGTTCAGCCGCTGGCTCGCCACCACCAGGCTGTGGTCCTCCACTTTCTGCATGTATTGCACGATCTGGTTGCGCGCCAGCACCAGCTCGCCCACCAGGTTCATCAGCTTGTCGAGCAAGCCCACGTCCACCCGGATCGATCCTTCCACCGCGCTCGCCCGCGCCGCCTGTTGCACTTGCAGCGCCGCCACCATGTCTTGCGGCTTCACCGCCCCGCGTTCCACAAGGATCTCGCCGAGCGGTCGGGCGTCGCCCTCTAATTGTTTCTGGATCGCTGCGGCGACTTCTTCCGGTGTCGCCATATTGCGTTCGACAAGAATCCTTCCCAGCAGCTTTACCGCTTCGCCCAGAAACTGCCCCGCCCTCTCCCCCTCCGGTGTCTCACCGGGCTTCTTCTGGTCTCCGCTTTCCGTCGCGGGCGACGTCACGGTGGGTGGAGTTTGATTACCTGGTTCTCTCTCCTTCGCGTTCTCCGTACCATCGCTTCCGCTGTCACGCTGCAGCCGTGTGATCGTTTCGATCAGCGCGCTATCATCCCTCTCGCCTTCATTCCCCTGCCCCTCAATGCTCTCCAGCATCTGCCGCACAGCGTCCACCATCTTCAGCAGCGCTGTAGTCCTGTCCCGATTGAGTGCTATGGCTCCTTCGCGCAGCTGGCTGAGCAGGTTCTCCCCTGCATGCGCCAGCGACTCCAGCTTCGTGAATCCCAGGAATCCGCAGGTGCCTTTAATTGTGTGGATCGTCCGGAAGATGCTCTTCAACAGTTCGCGGTCGCTCGGGTCCACCTCCAGCTTCACGAAATCCTGATCCAGGTGGTCCAGATTCTCGCGGCTCTCCTGCAGGAACTCCTTGATCAAGTCGTCCATCTCGACGGTGCACCTCTCGCCTCCGTCGCAACCTGCAATTCCTTCTCCAAGCAGTTCGTTTGGATCATGAGAAGGCTCTTCGCGTCCCTCCGCTAATCTCCTTAGTTCCTTCCTTTTCCCTCTTCTTTTCTCATTTTTCTGCTCCTCTCTCGCTCCCTTTCCTTCTCGCACGTCGCCTTCCGCTCCCCGACTGGTTCAAATCCGCTCCCCTGTCCCAATTCCGCCCCTCCTCCGAGCCTTCTCCTCGTTCCTTTTTTTGCTCTTTTTTTGACGCCGGGCCTTTCCTCCCTTTACACTTCTCCTATGAGTTCGACCTTTGGCGCCCCCCGCGTCCGCTTCGACTGGCGCGGCTTTATTACCCCCGGTGTCAAACTCCTTGTTCTCCTTTGTACCGGCGTATTCGTCCTCCAGACCGTTTTGGAGGTCTTCTTTCCCCTCACCGCCGCTCCCTGGTTCATTCACCTGTTTGGCTTGATTCCTCGTGGAGTCGTTCCTGGCCTCCGCGTCTGGCAGCCGCTCACTTACATCTTTCTCCACGGCGGCTTGATGCACCTCCTTGTGAACATGTTCATGCTCTGGATGTTCGGCCGGAACCTCGAGGAGGTCTGGGGCAAGAAGCGCTTTCTGAACTACTTCTTTCTGTGCGGCGTGGGCGCCGGGCTTGTCACGATTCTCGTGAAATTCGTCCCGCTCTTCTGGGGACACCAACCCTCTGATGTCCCCACGATTGGCGCCTCCGGCGCCATCTTCGGCATCCTCATTGCCAACGCGATCCTGTTCCCAGATCGCCAGATCTGGGTCCTCTTCTTCCTCGTCGCTATTCCCATGCGCGTGTTCGTCGCCATCATGGCCGCCATCGAATTTTTCAGCACCTTTGGCTCATCGGGCGACAATGTGGCGCACTTCTGCCACCTCGGCGGCATGCTCGTCGGCTGGCTCTACCTTCGTCGTGGCTCGTTTCTTTATCGTGTTCGCAATGAGATGGCGGACTGGCGTTACCAGCGCAATCGCCGCAAGTTTGAGGTATTTATGAAAAAACACAAGGACGAGCCACCCTCTCGCCCCGACCAGTGGATCAATTGATTGGTCTTTGCTTCGTTATCCCTTGGCCTTGCGTCGTTCTTCAGCTCGCTCTTCCTATCACATGAAACTTCATGAAATTCGTCGTCCCGTGAATTCCCATCGGCGTCCCCGCCACGATCCCGATCACATCGCCCTTCTTCACCAACCGCTCTTCAATTAAACGCTTCTCGGCGATTGCCGCCAACCCGTCGATCTTCTTGATGTCTACGATGCTCCGCGAGGTCACGCCCCACAATAACGCCATCCGCCGCCGTGTCTCCGCTTCCGGCGAAAATGCCACGATCGGCACCAGTGGCCGGTAACGCGACACCAGCCGCGCTGTGAATCCGCTGTGCGTGAATACCGCGATCAGCTTCATGTGCAATTCCCGCGAAGCGTGGCACACCAACTCTGCCACCGTTTCCGCCACCTTCAACTTCTCCTGCGACGCCGGCCGCGGAAACTCGTGAATGCTCTCCTCCGCCTCCTCGATGATTCTCGCCATCATCGTCACCGCTTCCACCGGGTACTTCCCCGTGGCCGTCTCCGCGCTGAGCATCACCGCGTCCGACCCGTCAAAAATCGCATTGGCTACATCCGACGCCTCCGCGCGGGTCGGCCGCGGATTCTCGGTCATCGATTCCAACATCTGGGTCGCCGTTATCACCGGCCGCCGATACTCCCTCGCCCTCGAAATGATGTTCTTCTGCACCACCGGCACGCGCTCCGGGCTCATCTCCACTCCCAGGTCCCCGCGGGCCACCATCACTCCTTCCGACACCTCCAGTATCGCGTCCAGGTTCTCAATCGCCTCCGGCTTCTCCAGTTTGGCAATCACCGGAATCTTCTTTCCTGTTCGCTTTACCAGAGATTTCGCCAGCAGGATGTCCTCTGACCGCCTCACGAAACTCACCGCGATGTAATCCGCGCCCTGGGCCGCCGCAAACCGCAAATCCGCACGATCCTTGTCCGTCAGCGCCGGCACATGCAACTTCACCCCCGGCAGGTTGATCCCTTTGTGCTCCCCCAGGATTCCCCCATTCACTACTTGACACACCACTTCGTTATGCGTGGTCCGCTCCACTCGCAGCTCAATCAACCCGTCGCTCAACAGGATCCGGTCCCCGCCCTTCACCTCCCGGGGCAGCGGGTGA
>Ga0335082_10000215_pt1 | contig 58997 bp, 44 predicted proteins | sample Lox_Sample_41_FD_206718 | JGI IMG/M metagenome (GOLD analysis project Ga0335082, IMG submission 206718) | Soil microbial communities from Loxahatchee National Wildlife Refuge, Florida, United States - Lox_Sample_4.1 | ecosystem: Environmental > Terrestrial > Soil > Wetlands | place: USA... | reverse complement strand
CGATCTAAAGTGCGAAAACCAAAGTCCTCTCCAAGAAGAAGGGGCCTAGATGCAAATCACCATTCGGGGATCTCATGGAGAGAGGTGGAGAAGTGTTTTTTCTTGACATCCTCTCTCATAGGATGAGTGCTAACGCCTCGGTTACAGCAGCTTTGTCCTAACAATCCTCCGCTAATGGGACTCGCGAAGGAAACTGTGGAAGTCAAAGGAACTAACAACATAGCAAGGGCATGCAACGGCCCTGCCGTGCACGGTTGCATCGGAACTACGGCCGCAACGACTCTCACGGACGTACCATCACGCACACTCACACCACGACGGGATTCTGCGGCACCGCCTCTTAACCTGCGACCCGCACGTAGCACTATTGTTGCGCTGTCCGCGGAAGTACACCACATTACTCCGGTCCGCTAGTTGATCGCTCTCGCTCAGAGATAGCTCGACTTATACAATACGCAAGCGCGACTTCGACCAGCGACATGAGATTGAGGAGCCCCAGCCGGTACCATAGCAGAATGTAAAGGGGAGTCAGAAACAGAACGACTGCGGGCAAGAAGTACCATCGCGTTCCTGTTGTCGAACGCTGTGGCCCATGAACCAGGGCCAATATTGGGATGAGCAGCACCGTGAAGTCATAGATGAACTCGTGATAACTCACTAGACTGGCAACGAGCAGAGCGAGAGAGAATCCAAGGCTTGAGAATTGCTGTTTCCGTTCGGCAGTTGCCCACTTGCGAGATGCCCACATCAACGCTAACAGCGACAAGAGAACGTTGATCGAAAGTAGGACTCTCGGACCATCGAGATTCCTAAAAAAGTAGTCGATGAATCCGCGCAGGTTAGGGATGTACTGCGGGGGAATCACGAGCGTGCTGCGCGTGTGCTCGAGTGACCAAATATAACGCGGATAGTGGAGAAAGCCATGCCACCCTGCGACAGTGATCGAGAGGAGCGAGGCAGCAGCGCATGATGTGGCGAAGCCTACAAACAGTCGCCATTTCCCACGAAGCATCCCCACGAATACGAACGGAAGGATCAAGTGGGGACGCACCAAGCCAAGGCCAAGGCATGCTCCGGCGGAGAGATCACACTTTTTACGAAGCGCGACTAAAGCGGCACTGTAAGCCAGAAGAACAAAGCACGTGTCCTGACCTTCCAGAATCGTGAGAAAAACGGGAAAAAACGCGAGCGCCGCGAGTATCCCCCAAACCAGGGACGTCTTGGACCTGAACGCTCTTTTCAGAAGAAAAATGCACACACCCAAGAAAACAAGGTTGAACACGGTCCAGAGCAGGTATGCTGACGTAAATGGGAGCAAACTGAACGGCACAAAGAGCAGAACTTCGAACGGCGGATGCATGTAGGGCTTGACCTGCGGTGGAGTCCATCCGGAGGCGGCAGTCTCGTATTGGAGCTTGGCCTGAAGCGATTCGTTGTAGAGTTGCGGGGGCTGCGTGGAGCGAAAAATCCGCCCCTCGCAGTAATAGATGAGGAAGTCGGGGCGGCCTTCCGCAATCTGATCTTTGACAATCCACGCCATCGCGAGATGAATTGCGAGCATACCCCCAAGAAACAGGGCAAGAACCGTGTTCAAGCGACGCGGAACCATTGGTCTGCCAAAATCCCCGGTTCTTTGTACCACGCTAGGATGTCAAGGTTGGTGCAACTTACAAACGGGCTGCCTTCGCCTTTTCAGTTCGCGGGGAGACGACGGGCAAGGTAAGAGCCGTTTATTTGCCCGGAAAAGAGCATCGAGGAGTCTCAGGAGCCTTGAAGATCCGTGGATTTCCACGAGTTTCAATCCTTCCGCTAAGGCGCTGTCCCAAAGATTTGATAAGGTAAGACCCTGAGCTTAGGTTGAAAGGCCAAGAGCCCGCACTTTCCATGGCCGCTCCCTACATCGAATTCCGCGACGTCTCCAAAGCCTTCGGCGATAACGTTGTGCTGGAGCACGTCAGCTTCGACGTGTTGCCGGGTGAGACCGTTTGCATCTTAGGGCGCAGCGGTGTGGGAAAGTCTGTTTCGCTGCATCACATCATGGGATTCCTCAAGCCCGACTCCGGCCGCGTGATCGTTGCCGGAGAGGACATCACTGACTATCCCGAAGTGGAACTGGAGCACATCCGTAAAAAAGTCACCATGGTTTTTCAGAACGGGGCGCTCTTCGATTCACTCAGCGTGGGCGAGAACATCGCGTTTCCGCTGCGGGAGACGCGGGATCACAGCGAAGATCAGATTTATCAGATCGTCGACGGCCTGTTGCAGATGGTCGGCGTGCAGCAGATGCGCGATCTGCTTCCATCGGATCTTTCCACCGGGATGAAGCGCTCGGTCGCGATTGCGCGCGCACTGGCCGCGCGTCCCGAGTGTGTCCTTTACGACGAGCCGACCACCATGGTCGATCCGCTCATGGCTCAACTCCTGGGCGACCTGATCAAGCGTCTTAAAATTCAGCTCAATCTGACCAGCATCGTCGTGACGCACGATATGAGGCTGGCGAAAAAGTTGGCCGAGCGCGTCGTCTTTCTGCATGAAGGGAGAGCGATTTTCTTCGGGACCTACATGGAAATGGAGAAGTCTCCGGAGCCAATTATTCGGGAGTTTCTCGAACTGGATGAATTGAAGATCGAAGCGTGAAATCCTGCACGCTCTCTCTGCTACACTCACCCGAGTCATGCTGACGCATCTGGAATGTACCCGCTGTGGTGAGCACTATCCTGCCGATCGGCCTCAATCAGTTTGTCCCAAGGATGGCGGCGTTCTCTATGCGCGCTATGATCTTCCGGCAATCAAACGCTCGTTTTCGTCGGCGCGGCTTGCGTTACGCGCGCCTTCGATGTGGCGCTACGATGCCGTGCTTCCTGCGGCCGATCCCGTGTCATTGGGCGAGGGTTTCACGCCGATGCTGCCCAGCCGCGAATTCCCGAACGTGTACATAAAGGACGAGGGATTGAACCCCACGGGCTCATTCAAGGCGCGTGGACTCTCGGCAGCGGTCACCATGGCCCGCCACTTCGGATTGAAAAAGCTGGCAATCCCTTCTGCCGGAAATGCCGCGGGAGCGCTCGCGGCGTATGCTGGAGCCGCAACGCTGGAAGCTCACATCTTCATGCCGAAAGACGTTCCCGCGGCGAACCGCATTGAATGCGACTACTACGGCGCACAGGTCACGCTCGTTGACGGACTCATCAGCGACTGCGCGAGGAAAGTCGCGGATATGAAGAAAGAAAGCTATTGGGACAAAGACGGTTGGTTCGACGTTAGCACGACCAAGGAACCGTATCGCGTCGAAGGCAAAAAGACGATGGGATACGAGGTCGCCGAACAATTGGGTTGGCGGCTGCCGCAGGGCATCATTTATCCCACTGGCGGAGGAGTTGGCTTGCTGGGCATGTGGAAAGCTTTCGAGGAAATGGAAGCCATGGGCTGGATCGGGTCGGAGCGGCCGAAGATGATCGTCGTGCAGTCTGCCGGCTGCGCGCCGGTGGTGAAAGCGTGGGAGGCAGGGAAGCAGTCGGTCGAGATGTGGGCGAACGCCGCAACGCTCGCGTCAGGTCTGCGCGTTCCCAAACCGTATGGGGACTACCTGATCCTCGACATATTGAAGAAGAGCAAAGGGACAGCAGTGAGCGCAACGGACCCTGAGATCGTTGAAGCCACACGGCGCTGGGCCAAAGTCGAAGGGATCTTTGCCGCGCCGGAAGGGGCGGCCTGCCTGGTCGCCTATCGAAAGTTGCTGGCGTCAGGATTTTTCAAGGCGGAAGACACGGTCGTGTTGTTCAACACCGGCAGCGGGTTGAAATATCTGGATGTGCTGGATGCTGGTGTCGCCGCGGGCGCGTTGTCTGCGAAGCCCCCAGTTGCGGCAAAACCTGCCGCGCGGCAGATCGGTGGGATTATTGGGCCGTACTGAGGAAGCGCTCAGCGATCATCAAAAGCAGTACCGGGGATCCACTCATGGGAAGGAGTGTTTCAAAATTTTACTTGCGCTCAAATGCTGCCCGGAACATCGCACCGACCATCATCAACACGCCACCTATAATGGCAATCGATCCAACCGAGACCAAAAACCTACCCAAAGCAGTTGTTGGGCCGCAGGGCTCGAAGCCACTTGCGAATGTCAGCAACAACGCTGCAATACCTAAACCGAAAGACGTCACGCCATAGGTCCCCAGTTTCTTCACACCAACATTTTAGATTGCGGTCCACAATTCCGGGGGATGACTGACGTAAATGGGGTGAACTAAGGTTTGCGGCCTGTGGTTAAATGAACTATTTCGCATGTCCGACCGCCTCTACTACCACGACTCCTTTCTCTACGAATTCGACGCTGAAGTGCGTGAGGTGCACGAAGGAGCAAAGCCCGCTCTATTTCTGGATCGCACGGCGTTTTATCCGACCAGCGGAGGGCAAATCTTCGATATCGGTGTGATCTCCAGCGAAAGCGAGAAGCTACGAGTCACCGAAGTCGCCGATGCGGACGACGGACGCATCATCCACTACCTCGAAGCACCACCGAAAGAGATGCAGCCTGGAGCCAAGATTCACGGTCAGATCGACCGCACACGCCGCCGCGATCACATGCAGCAGCACACCGGGCAGCACGTTCTGTCCGCGGCTTTTGTGCGGCTATTTGGTATGCACACCCTCTCCTTCCACATGGGCGACGACTACTGCTCCATCGATCTCGATACACCCATCCTGATGAAAGAACAGATCGAAGGCGCCGAACGGCTGGCGAACGAGATCATTCTTGAGAACCGCACGGTACAAATCCGCTTTGTGACACAGGAAGAGGCTGGGAAACTGGGACTCCGGAAAGTCCCGGCGGGGGATCGAGACGAACTCCGCATCATCGAAATTCAAGACTTCGATCTCAGCGCTTGCGGCGGAACACACGTGAATCAAACCGGACAGATCGGCTGCATCAATCTCAGAAAGAGCGAAAGAGTCCGTCAGGGCTGGCGCGTTGAATTTGTTGCCGGACAGCGCGCAGTGGCCACAGCCCGCCGCGACTTCACCACACTGACCGAAGCTGCCGGACTTTTTTCCGCGCACATTTACGATCTGCCCACGCAGGCCCGAAAGTCACTCGACGAGATTCGCAGCCTGCGCAAGCAACGCGAGCAATCGCTGGAAGAACTCGCCGAAGCGCTAGCTACGGCCATCCTCGCCGAGATCCCAGAAACCGACGGCCGTAAGATTGTGGTCCACACTCTCGCTGATCGCGACATGAATTTCTTGAAGTTGCTTGCTCAGAGGTTGACCCGCAGGTCGGCAAACGTAATCGCGCTGCTAGGTACGACATCTCCGCAGCCATCGCTCGTCTTCGCGCAATCTGCGGGTCAGGCCGCAGATATGGGCGTGCTCATGAAAGAGACGTTGGCGAAATTCGGCGGTCGGGGCGGTGGCAGCAAAGACGTGGCACAAGGTGGACTACCCACTGCTGAAAGCGTGAAAACCTCACTTGATCACGCCTCCGCAACGTTCGGCCAATAACTGCTTAATCCAATCAAACGGGGTGTTGTGATTTAAATCACAGCGGCATTTTCTGTCAGAGCTATTCTTTACCGTTAGCTATTCCTAGTTGAAGGAGGTTCCCGTGTACAGACTTGCACTGGTCCTTCCCGCGGTTTTCCTTTTTGCCATTGCGGCGGTTTCCCAATCCTCAAATTCAGGTCAGAATGCGCCTGCCCAAAGCACCCCATCGTATTCGGCAATACCTGTGGAGGCGGCAAAGGCGCAGAACCCGGTAAAGTCGTCTCCGGAATCACTGGCGCGCGCCAAGAAGTGGTGGGGGCTCGACTGTTCGATGTGTCATGCCACCAGCGGCAACGGCCAGGGCGACACTGCAAAAGAAATGAAGTTGAAGCTAGTCGACTTCACCGATCCCAAGACGCTGAAAGATCGTACTGATGGCGAGATCTACTACATTATCAAGAACGGTCACAACGACATGCCCGCCGAGGGCCCGCGCATCAAGGCGGAAGAGGGATGGGACCTGGTGAACTACGTCCGTTCACTGGCGAAGAGCAAGGACCCATCCGAAGCAAAGCCACAATAAGCTCACAGGTGGAGACTGCGAGGGCGTTGGCTCGAAGAAGGTTGCAAAGTAATCGACATCGTGTGCTCTTGCAGACTTAGCCTAGATCTTCAGAGTGCCTGCTGACCACCTTGGATTCGACAGCATGATTGCTTTGTCACTCAGACTACTCTTTGATATTTTCGCGAACCCGTCCCTTGGTCTGCCGGTCCGAGAAGTCCAACAACTCCGCGTAAACTTTCCCATGCTGCTTCGTTCAGTGCCGGGTCTCCGCTAACCAGATCGCGAATCATTTCCCACGCGACCATATTCAATGCCCCCTCGGGGGGCAATCCCATGGCCAGCGAGACAGCGCACTGCGGGCAGAAACAAATCCGGTTTGCCGAGGATTTCTGTCGCGGTCTTACTCCCACCGTCTGCGCAAACATGTAAACCGCGACGGACTTATCTCCTGATTCAATTGCACGCCGACATCGCAGGCAGCAAATAGCTTGCATGCATCCCCCGAAGGTCAGACACCCTAATGATCTACTTTCACCGACGTGATGCAACTTCTACAAGTAATTACAGAGATTCCAGTAGTACCCGGAATGCCCTGTCAGTCGCAGGTTTCGACAACCAACATCGGTTGCCCTTGCATCTGATTTGCCGCGCCATGTCGGCTCGTCGGCTGCTTACACACAATGAATCACAAAGCTGTTCGCTGGATTTCGTGCGGGACTGTGCTTTTAGCCGCCTGGGGTATGTCTTCATGCGCCGGCACATCCAAAGCGGCCCCGCCACCGTTAAAGCCGACAGTATCTTTGTCGGCAAATTCCACCGCGATTACATCTGGTCAGAGTGTCACGCTGACGTGGCAATCATCGAATGCTAGTTCGGTGACGATTACCGCGACTGCAGGGAGCAGCACACGAACAGTTACGACGAGCTCGCAAGCCTCCGGCAGCACCAAAGATTCTCCCACGGCGACCACAACATACACCGCTACCGCGAACGGCCCGGGAGGGTTGAGTGCGGCGGCCACTCAAAAAGTTGAGGTGTCGGCAGCAACCCCGGCACCACAAGTCACTCAGTTCACCGTAAGCCCGGGTTCGATAATCTCGGGCCAACCCGTCACAATTTCGTGGCAGGCTTCAAACACAACGTCAGTGACGATCACCACAGACGATGGCCGCACGGTTACGACAAGCGCACAGGCGTCTGGTTCGGTAACGGATACGCCTAGCAAGAGCACGACGTATAGCGCTGTCGCTACCGGACCGGGCGGTACAAGCTCGCCCGCAACTGCCAAGGTGGCAGTGACGGCGCCTCAGCCGCCCCAGATCACGCAGTTTACAGCCAGCCCCACATCGCTCAGCGCCGGTCAAACAACGACGCTCACTTGGGCCACGCTGAACGCCACCTCGATTACGATCAATCCGCCGGTTCCTGGCCAGGATGATGCCGGTCCGCTTCCGACCTCCGGCTCCGCAAATGTTCCTGTCAGTCAAACCACGACATGGTCTCTCACAGCGACTGGTCCGGCCGGCACTGCGGGCCCGCAGACTGTCACTGTGACCGTTCCCTTGTCGGTTTCGCTCACTGCGTCGCCCAGCACGATCAAGCCGGGACAGAATTCGACACTCGCGTGGCAGGTCAGCGGAGGTACCCCAACTTCATTCACGGTTGTGGACGGCAGCAGCAACGCTGTTTGCAGTCCCTGCATGACCCCGCAAGGATCGGCAACCGTAGCGCCGAGCAAGACGACCAGCTACACCGCAACAGCGACCGCCAGTGATGGCAGCAAGATTTCGCAGTCTGCCACCGTCGTTGTCACGAATGGGAACTCTGGAGTGATCAAACACATTTTCTTCATGCTCCAGGAAAACCGCTCGTTTGATATGTACTTCGGTCAGTTGGGTGCGTACCGTCCAGGTCGGCTAGCGCAATTTGGCATCACAGACACGCAGACCATTGATGCCTTCAACCCGACTATCACGCTCACAAATCACAACGACAACGGCGCACAGGTTCAACCGTTCCACGAGACGACGGTTTGCACCGAAAACTTGACACCCGCATGGGACGAGAGTCATCACGATACCGACCTGGTGGGTGGAGATTCAGCGTGGGCTACCACCGACACATTCACTAACAGTTCGTTCGCGATGGATAACTTCCTCGACACGACCAGCAACATTCCCGTTCAGTACGATCCGACGGGCAGCCGGGCTTTGGGCTACTACAACGAACAGGATTTGCCGTACTACTACGATCTCGCCACTTTCTTTCCGACCAGCGATGCTTGGCACTCGCCCGTGCTAGCAAACACCGTGCCCAACCGCATGTACTTGATGGCCGCGACTTCGTTTGGTCACGAACTTCCCGATAATTCCGGACATCCTTTGTACTCGGCGCAGACGATTTTCAAGGCGATGAATACTGCCAACGTAAGCTGGTTGTACTACTATCGTGACGGCGTCTTCCTCGCGAACTTCGCGGATTTCAGCGACCCCACCATTGCTTCACAAGTATTCCCGTATACCGATTTGATGAATCGGCTGGCGGGACAATGTAGTGGCGGTCCTTGCGATCCTGATCAGGCTCTTCCGCAAGTTGTGTTCATCGACAGCGCTTCGGGAGCAAGCGGTCTCGACGAGCATCCCGACAACAACATCCAGAGCGGTGCAGCTTACGTGCAGTCAATCATCCAGGCGCTCATGCAAAGCGATGCCTGGCAGGACTCCGTTTTCATCCTCAGCTATGACGAAGGCGGCGGTCTATATGATCATGTGCCACCGTTCATGGTTCCTCTGCCCGATAGCTACGCACCGGGGCAGTGTCCGGACGCAAACAACGGGTCAGTGGGATATTGCGCGACCGGCAAACTGGGAGGGACTTTCAATCTTACCGGATTCAGGGTGCCCGTCATCGTGATATCTCCTTGGGCAAAGCCGAATTTCGTTTCGCACACACCGCGGGATTTCACGGCCATTCTGGCGTTCATCGAAGAAACTTACGGAATACCGCCCCTAACCGCACGGGATGCCAACTGGCAGGACCAATCCTGCAGTAACCAGACGGGCTGTGTGGACATGAATGAGTTCTTCGACTTCACGACGCCAGCCTTGTTGAATGCACCCAATGGGAAGGCGTGGACGGACGTTTTGACTCCTCAGACCATCACCGGGGTGTGCGATCAGACCATGGAGACCGGTCCTTAGAGAAACTTCAACCTCATTCCACAGCCCCACCTCGCGCATGGCTTGCGGAGGTGGGGCTTTTTTCATTGAATTCTGAGGTAACTAGGGCCTGGAAAACGCCCACTGCTATCATCAAGGTTTTGGCTCTAAAACGTCGTGCGCCTGCTGCAAAATGTCGTTCTGCTTCTGCTTGCGCTTCCGCTGGTCGCGCAGACGAACTCAGGAGAACTACGTCTGAAAGTGACTGATCCGCGTGGCTTTGGCTTGAAAACAGACGTGGAGTTGACTAGCGAGGCCAATGAGTTTCACGACACCTTCAGTACGGACGATGCAGGAGTGCTGATTGCCAGGCGCTTACCGTTTGGCCTATATCGTGTACAAGTGCAGCAAACGGGATTTGCACCGGCCTCAATAACGATAGAAGTTCGGTCGGCAGTACCAGTTGAGTACCATATTCCGCTGAGTCTCGCGGCGGTCAGCACATCCGTTACGGTTCAGGCCACCGAGACGCTGATTGATCCGCATCAGGCCGGGGCGAACTACGAAATCGGCTCGGAAACGATTGATACGCGCCCGAGCTCATTGCCAGGCCGTTCTCTGCAAGACTTGGTGAACTCTCAGCCCGGTTGGCTCTACGAAGGCAATGCCGTGCTGCATCCGCGAGGATCGGAGTACCAGACCCAATTCGTGGTCGATGGCATTCCGCTGACTGACAATCGCTCGCCAAGTTTTGGTCCCGAACTGGAGGCCGACGATGTTGACTCCATGAATATCTACACGGCCGGCATTCCTGCAGAGTTCGGCCGAAAGATGGGAGGCGTTGTTGAGGTAAACACCTTGAAAAATGCGAAAGCCGGATTTCACGGCCAAGTGGAGCTAGCGGGCGGAAGTTTTGATACGGCCACCTCCTTCGCGCAAGCGGAATATGCCTGGCGGGGAACGACGCTCGGTGGCAGCGCGTCCGGAAGCATGACGAGTCACTACTTGAATCCCGTCGTGCCGGAGAACTACACCAATCGCGGAACCACCGGAGATTTTTCGATCCATTTGGAGCGCGACCTCACGGATCACGACCGGCTCGGCATGATCGTGCGCCACGGACTGTCCGGCTTTCAGATTCCCAACGAACAGTTGCAGCAAGCCGCCGGGCAACGTCAGGATGGCGATAATTTCGAGACCATGGGAATCGTGTCGTATCAGCATGTTTTTTCTGAAAACGTGCTTGCTTCGTTCCGTGGTATGGTGCGCGACACTTCCAACAACCTCACCTCCAATCCGCAATCGACCCCGGTCATCGCCTTCCTGGACAACAATTTCCGCGAAGGTTATTTCAACGGCTCGATCTCGGTGCATCACGGACGTCACGAATTCAAAGCCGGGGCCGAATCGGATGTCATGTTTTTGCATGAGAGATTCAGCGACTTCATCACCAATCCGGATTACTTTGATGATGGCACTCCTGCGACATTCACCTTTGCCGGAATGCGTCCTGATATCGAGCAGTCCGCTTACGTACAAGACTTGATCCGGCTCGGCAACTGGACCGTTCGAGCGGGCCTGCGTTGGGACCATTACCAGTTAATTGTGAATGAGAACGCTGTCAGCCCGCGCATCTCGGTGGCGCGGTATTTCGGGTCAGCTGGTCTGTTGCTCCACGTCTCGTACGACCGCGTATTTCAGACACCGGAGTCGGAAAATATCCTGCTCTCCAGTTCGCCGGAGGTGGTTTCGTTGAGTCCCGATGTGCTTCGGTTGCCGGTCGAACCCTCTCACGGCGATTACTTCGAGGTTGGTGCGAGCAAGGCGTTATGGTCGCATTTGCGGTTCGACGGAAATTATTTCCGGCGATACGTCAACAACTTCGCCGATGATGACCAGATTCTGAATACGGCCGTGAGCTTCCCGATCGCTTTCAACAAGGCTGAAATCTACGGCGCGGAAGGAAAGCTGGAGATCCCGAAGTGGGGACGCCTTTCCGGCTTCGCGAGCTACTCGTATATGGTCGGTAACGCTTGGTTGCCCGTAACCGGAGGGTTGTTCCTGGGTGACGACGCCGCAGCCGCAACCAGCCAATTGACCGGGCATTTCCCGATTTCACAGGATCAGCGAAACACCTTCCGCATTCGCATGCAATATCAATTGCTGTCTCGACTGTGGGTGGCAGGATCCACCGAATACAACAGTGGTTTGCCGTTTGAGTTCACGGGAACGTACCAACAGGCGCTGGCTCAATATGGTCCGGCTGTGATTGGTCGCATTGACTTCGAGCGTGGCCGTGTGCGGCCATCCCTGGCCGTGAATGTGTCGGCGGGGGCGGAGCTCTTCAAGAATGATCGAGTGGCCGCCAGACTACAGGCTGACGTTGAAAATCTAAATAACAGACTGAATGTGATCGACTTCGGTGGATTGTTCTCAGGGAACGCCATCGCTCCGTCTCGCAGCTACGGGTTGCGGATGCAGATGACCTTCTAGCGATTCTTAAACCACGAAGTACTTCGCCGCCGGGTGATGCACGACGATCGCAGAAGTGCTCTGCTCAGGTTCCAGTAGGAATCCAGACGTCAGCCTCACACCAACGCTTTCTTCCGGTTTGAGCAGCTTGAATAACTTCGTCTGGTCTTCCAAGTTTGGACAAGCCGGATATCCGAACGAATAGCGCGATCCGCAGTACTTCTGGTGGAATAAGTCGCGAATCTCGGACGAATCGTCTCCGCCGATACCCAACTCTTCGCGCATCTTCTTATGGTGGAACTCGGCCAGGGCTTCGGCGGTTTCCACACTTAGTCCGTGAAGATATAGATATTTGGTATACTCGCCGCCTTCGAACAGGCGTTGCGTCTCGACGGTCGCGGCTGGTCCGATCGTGACCAGAGAGAGTCCGATAACATCCATTGTTCCGGAAGATTTTGGAGCGAAGAAATCTGCGATGGCGAGCTTGCGGCCTTCCTTCTGTCGCGGGAAGCTGAAGCGTAGCAGTTCCGGCAGGTTGTCACTCCATCGAGTGCCGCAGGAATGCGGGCCTTTTTCCTTCGGAGGTTCGTACACGATCACGTCGTTGCCCTCGCTCTGGGCGGGGAAGTACCCGTAAACTACTGCTGGGGCGAAGAGGCCAGATTCGAACACTTCATCTTCGAGCTTGCGGAGAATTGGGCGAAACTTCTCGTCCACCAGGCGCACGTAGTCCGATTGTGAGGCAGTCTTCAACTGCCACTGATTTTTGAACAAGGCAGTTTCATTGATGTATTTGAATAGCTCACGCAGATCGTAGTCTTTCGTCACGTGCACGCCCCAGAACGGAGGCGTTGGAATATTCGGCGCGTCGGTGACCACGGCGCTGCGTTCGGCGAATACTGGTCCCGTTTCCTCGTCGACGGCTGTCGCTTTGGCGTATTCCTTTACGGTGCGGCCTTCCTGCAGACGCTGGTCGCGCGCGCCATTCTCAGTAGACAGGTCTTCCATGATATGTAGACCTGCGAATGCGTCGTCAGCATAGAACACGCCGTTGGTGTATTCGCGGCGAAGATCATCTTCGACATACTTGCGCGTAAGCGCCGCGCCTCCGCAGATGACGGGGAACTCCAACTTTTGGCGCTCGAGGTCCTGGATGACGTACTTCATCTCAAGCGTGGACTTCACAAGCAAGCCACTCAGACCAATCGCGTCTGCCTCGTTCTCCTGAGCGGCCTTGATGATGGAATCTCCGGGCTGCTTGATTCCCAGGTTGATGACGCGGAACCCATTATTCGACAGGATAATGTCGACCAGATTCTTGCCAATGTCGTGAACGTCGCCTTTCACCGTGGCGAGCACGATCGTGCCTTTTGCCGTCCCGGCCTTCTTTTCCATCTTCGGCTCAAGATAGGCAACGGCCTGCTTCATCACTCCCGCAGAATCGAGTACAGAAGGCAGTTGCATTTTGCGCGCACCGAACAAATCGCCGACAGTCTTCATGCCGTCGAGCAGGATCGTATTAATCAGGTCGAGAGGAGAATAATTTGCGAGTGCTTCCTCAAGTAACGCTTCAAGCGTCTTTTTGTTTGCACCATCGCCAACCGATTTTTCGCCATTGATGATGGCGAACTTCAGTTTGTCTTCGACCGAAAGCGTATCGACGTGCGCTGTAGTTGAAGCCGCGGGTTTGCCCTTCATCCCGGCGAAATGCACCATATAGACCTGCAGCGGATCGCCGGCGGACGCGTCTCGGAAGATCAGCTTGCGCGCGAGGTCGACTTCTTCTTGCGGGATCTTGTACAGCGGGTAAATCTTCGTGTAATTCACAATGGCCATGTCGAGGCCATGATCGACCGCTTCGTGCATGAACACGGAGTTCAAAACGCGCCGTGGATACGCGTCGAGGCCAAAAGAGATATTGCTGACGCCCAGAATCGTTTTGACCTGCGGAAGTTCTTTCTTGATCCGCTCGACAGCGTTCAACGTCTCGATTCCAGCGGTTCGGTACTCTTCCTGCCCGGTTGAGATTGGCAGAGTCAGCGCGTCGAAGATCAGGTCTGTGGGATCGAGCCCATACTTGTTCACCGCCAGATCATGAATGCGATGTGCGATTGCGACCTTCTTGTCAGCCGTGAGCGCCATGCCGTCTTCGTCGATCGTCAGCGCGATGACGGCTGCGCCGTAGCGCTTGGCCATGGGAAGGACTTTCGAGGTACGCTTCTCGCCATCTTCCAGGTTGATGGAGTTGATAATGGCGCGGCCAGGGATTCGCTTCAGCGCTTCTTCCACAACATCCGCCTCGGTCGAATCGACCAGAATCGGTGCCGGAACGCGCGTTGCAATCTTCTCCAAGATGGAGGTGATGTAGCCCTTCTCATCCTCGCCGACGATCGCGCAGCAGAGATCAAGCATGTGCGAGCCGTCATTCACCAGCTTCTTGGCGAGAGCAAGAATCTCATCGTACTTTTTGCCTTGCACGAGCTTGCGGAAATGATCGACCCGCGTGGTCGTGTTCATTTCCTCGGCGACAATTAGAGGCTTCGGTTCGAGGTCGAGCGGGACAGTAGTGTAGGCGCTTGAAGCTGAGCCAACTCGCTTGACGTCGCGCTTTGCAGGCTCGACGCCTGAGACCGCATCGACCACGGCCTTCAGATGCTCGGGTGTGGTGCCGCAGCATCCGCCTACAATACGAACCCCGTAGTCCTGGACAAAGTGCTTGTGGTAGTCGGCTAGTTCCTGGGGCGTCAATTTGTACACAGCATGCCCGCCCTCGTTTTGCGGCAGACCTGCGTTGGGAAGCACGGATACCTGCTTGGTCGAATTCAATGCAAGATAGCGGACTGCGTCGTTCATTTCCTTCGGCCCGGTAGCGCAGTTCAGGCCGATAGCGTCCACGTCGAACGGTTCGAGCGCAGTCAGAGCAGCGCCGATTTCCGTGCCGAGCAGCATCGTGCCTGATTCCTGCAGCGTGACTTGCACGGTGACGGGCAGGTGCTTTCCAGACTTCCGCATTGCCTCGAGCACGCCGATAACGCCGATCTTCGCTTGAAGCAAATCTTGTGCGGTTTCGACGAGAAGCACGTCGACTCCGCCCTCAATCAAAGCCGCTGCTTGTTCCTCGTAGGCTTTAACCATCGCTTCAAAGCCAATGTGGCCGAGCGAAGGGAGCTTGGTGGTAGGGCCGAGTGATCCTGCTACGAACCGGGGCTTGTCCTTCGTGGAGAATTGTTGGGCAACCTCGCGTGCAAGTTGTGCCGCTTTCACGTTGATCTCGTGGACCCGGTCGGCGAGATCGAACTCGCCGAGCACGATCGACGAACCGCCGAATGTATCGGTCTCAACGATGTCGCAGCCGACGCGAAAGAAGTCCGCGTGAATGTCGCGAATGATATCGGGCCGGCTGAGCACCAAAACTTCGCTGCAGTTCTCTTTGCCCCAGAAATCATCCAGAGTAGGATTGCGCTTCTGGATATTGGTGCCCATTGCGCCGTCGTAAATAATGACGCGCTCAAGTACGGTCTGTAAGAAGTCAGTCATATAAGCTTTTAGTCTCTAGCTGCTAGCTCCTAGCTAATCAAAAGTTGATCCGCGTTCATTCGCGTGAATCCGCGGCCGGGAAGTCCCCATACACAAACGCCGGTCGCGAATGGACCGGCGTGTACCCGAAATCTTTCTCGAAGGTTTAGCTCCCCGGCACCATTTCTGCCGGCGCCCCACCATTCACGTCGGCCTGATTGAAAACGATATTCGCACCCATGTGTGCTGGCCGGGGGGCCAGCATCATCTCCTTGCGATAGACCAGGTTGGTCGCGTTGAAAGTCGCCAGTTCGAATCCATGACCATGCGTGATCGCGTCGGTCGGGCATGCCTCGACACAATATCCGCAGAAGATGCAGCGGTTGTAGTCGATGTTGTAGACCTTGGCGTACCGCTCGGCACCGCTCACGCGATTCTCCGCGGTATTCTCAGCTGCTTCGATATAAATGCAATTCGAGGGACAGGCTGCGGCGCAAAGGAAACACGCGACGCATTTTTCCAGCCCGTTTTCGTCGCGCTGCAGAACGTGCGCGCCGCGGAAACGAGCTTCAATCCGGGCTCCGCGTAGCGGTCCCTTTCCGTCTGGATAGTTCTCGACGATCGTCGGCTTGAACATCTCGGTGAACGTGATGCTCATGCCCTTGGCGATTGCGGCGATATTTTTCAGAACAGCCATGTCCCAATCAGTATATCGAAACAGATGCGCGAACGTCGCGCGAGGACTCGGCAAATGGCGTCGAAATGTAGCCGAACTGTGCTCTATGGACAGTCGTTGGGGGCGCTCAGTTTCTGAAGTTGACAATCGACATCCCGAGGGGTACTTGTGTTTATTCTGTAAGAGTGACGAGTGACAGACCGGGAGATCTAAGAACCCGACTGGGATTGTGCGCGGATTGCCGCTTCCGTCAGACGATTACATCCGACCGCGGAAGTCATTTCTACCAGTGTCAACGAGCCCTCACCGATCCCACTTTTTCCAAATATCCTCGTCTGCCTGTACTCCAGTGCCGGGGGTATGAGCAAGTTCTGCCAGGCAGAAGCGACTCGGACGCCTAGCCACCAACTTATCGGTCTCCGCAAGGAATTCCTCCCGGCCGTGACTCGCATCACTGCAGCAAACTGCTCAGTGGCGGAGCATTCCCACGTTAGCTTTTCGGCGGAGGGACTCATGCTGCAAAAGTCACTTGGTTCCATTGCCATCGTCGTATTTTTGCTTTGACTAACAGCCGTGCTCCACGGCTGGAGCAAGAGTGCAACTTCTGATCGGCTCATTGGTGTTTTTTTGCTCGCCCTATTCGGCGCCGCTGCCCTATGGGGCGCTCGTACTCTATTTGGAGGTCATCGATGAAGGCAGTGAAAGTGAAGGAGCAGAATGTTACGCCGGGGCAGAATGCATTTGCTGAACAAAAAGAAAGCCCGACCGAAAAAGCGGTTGCTGTGGCGCTAGGCGCGACACTTCCTCTGTGGAAACGACTCATCGTGGAGATGAAACGCGATCTGAATATCGACGTTGCCGAGTGGCACACCGGCTCGGTGAAGCTCGGTTGGTCCTTTCGCCTGCAACTCAAGAAGCGAAACATCGTGTACCTGGGCCCGCGGCAAGGCTGGTTTGTCGCTGCACTCGTGTTGGGAGACAAGGCAGTAGCTGTTGCGCGCAAGAGCGCACTTCCGCCCGACGTAATTCAGACCATCAATGAATCGAAGCGCTACGCAGAAGGCACTGCAGTCAGGATCGATGTGAAGACGCCAGAGGACCTGGAAGTCGCAAAAACGCTGGCGAAGATCAAAATCCAAAATTGAGCCAGCTCACTTCAGCCCAAGTTCTTTCGCCAGGCCGTTCCACTTGGCATCAACTTGGGCTTTCGTCTTGGAATCCATCACGATCTCATCAGGCCAGGGACGTGTGAAACCCTCGGCCGGCCACTTCCGTGTTGCGTCGATGCCCATCTTCGATCCGTAATTCGGCAATCGGCTGGCGTGATCGAGCGAGTCTACGGGTCCCAGCGTGAACTGAATGTCGCGCTGCGGATCGATGTGATTAAAGACCTTCAGCGTTACATCCGCGACGTCTTGGACGTCGACGTCTTCATCCACTACGACAATGCATTTTGTGAACATTGCCTGACCCAGCGACCAGATTGCATTCATCACCTTCCGAGCCTGTCCCGGATACGACTTGCGGATCGACACAATCATCAGATTGTGGAACACGCCTTCGACCGGAAGATTGATGTCGATCAGTTCAGGAATCGTCAGTTTCATCAGAGGCAGAAAAATCCGCTCTACAGCCTTTCCCATATAGGCATCTTCCTGGGGAGGTTTGCCGACAATCGTTGCGGCGTAGATAGGATCTTTCCTGTGCGTGATGCAAGTGACATGGAATACGGGATAAAGATCTTCGAGCGAGTAGAAGCCAGTATGATCGCCGAAAGGCCCCTCGACACGGAGTTCGTCTAGATTGATATAGCCTTCGAGGACGATTTCGCTTGTGGCTGGGACTTCCAGGTCCACCGTCTCACACCTCACCAGATCGACTGGCGCTCCGCGAAGAAATCCGGCGATCAGGTATTCCTCGATCTCCGGAGGGGCGGGAACAATCGACGCGAAGGTCACGACCGGCTCGGTGCCAATCGCGACCGCAACTTCCATTTTGCCGGAAGGCCGCTCGCCTTCCACGATGACGCTGCCTCCGGCGCTCCGCGCCATGAGGTCCACCGCGGCCGATTTTCCCTCAACTGCAGCGCGCATCCGCTCCCGGGCATGTTCTGCAGCATTCTTCTGCCTTTGCCAGTGCATGCCGGTGGTCCGCTCGTCATACACCTGCATGCGGTACATACCTAAATTGCGTTTACCTGATTTCGGGTCGCGCGTGGTCACGCAGGGCAGCGTAATGAAGCGTCCGCTATCTTTGGGCCAGCATTGGAGAATTGGGAAGTCGAGCAGTGAGAAATTGTCGCGCTTGATTACTTCCTTGCACGGCCCCGTGGCGACAGTTCGCGGAAAGAACTTTCCCGCCTCGGTGAGCAGCGGCAACATCTTGAGTTTGTCGAGAAACCCCTGGGGTGATTTCACGTCCATGAACATACGAATGCGCGAGGCGATCTCGTCATAAGAAGAAACGCCGACCGACATCTTCATCCGTGTGACGGAGCCAAATTGATTGATGAGAAGTTGCGACCCGGGATGGCCCTTAAGATTTTGAAACAGGAGTGCAGGACCTCCGGGATTCCCCTTGGAATCACGGCTTTTCGAAACGCGATCGGTGATTTCGGCAATTTCCAGAATGGGATCGGCTTCAGTCTTGATGCGCTTCAGTTCGCCGGCCCGGTCGAGCGCAGCGATCCATTGGCGAAGGTCGTCAAAGGCCAAGGTTTTCCTCTCAGGTGACCGATGATTATAAGGGATGGCGGCAGGGGAGGCCTATGCGAGCCGCGAGGTTAGACTTCGCGTGGTTGCCACTCCAGTGTTCCAGTTTTGTAACGCGATGAGCCAAGGCGACCACCGTTTAAGCCCTGGCAAGCTCCATAGCAAATGAACTTGCGATCCAAGGTACGGAATTCGTAATGCAAATTAAGATGATGTTCAGAATCACGGTTCCAGGAGTATGAAGTATGCCTCGCATCCGCAGGACAGCAGGTATGCCCGCGGTACGACTTCGTGTCCAGGGTTGCGCAGTTCCGCGAACCCTACGATGAACGGGAGGAGCACTGGGAGCGCCTCCCGTTTTCTATTTACGTTGTTCCAACTTCACGCTCGCCGTAACTGGCTGTCCATCGCGCATCACTCTAACTTCGACGACGTCCCCGACTTTACTGCGGCGCAACGCATCGGTGAAGTCGTATAGATTTTTGATGGGCTTTTCTCCGAACTGCACCAGAATATCCCCCGCTTTCAGACCAGCCTTCGCAGCAGGAGAATTCGGCTTCACGTCAGAGAACTTCACACCGTTTTCGACCTGACCAAAATCCGGGATGGAACCGAAGTAAGGCCCATAACCTCCACCACCTCCGCCGCCCGGCGGTTTTTCTTCCGCGACAACCTGGAATGCCGGAACATCAGCAGCGTTCGCCAATTGCGTCGCGACGCTCTCAACAAAATCCAGTAGGCGAGCGGCTGAGGGTGCATTGATCTTGTCCCATGTGTCAGAAGGCTTGTGATAATCCGAGTGGAGTCCGGAGAAAAAGAACAGGACTGGAATGTTTTTGCTGACAAAGGAAGTATGATCGCTCGACGAATAGCCGCCTGCTGAGTACTCGAGCTTGAAGGGCGATTCTTTCTGCGCCTGTTCGAGCACAGGTTTGAAGGTAGAACCTGTTCCCACGCCTCCAATGTAGACCTTGTCATCGCGAATGCGGCCAATCATGTCCATATTGATCATCGCGACCGCCCTGGCGAGAGGCCGCGTCGGATTCTTCACCCATGCCGCCGAGCCAAGCAATCCCAGTTCTTCACCGGCGAAGTTCATGAACAGGATGCTTCGCTTGAAGTGCCCCCGTTCTGGGGAGAGCATCCGCGCCAGTTCGAGAACGCCTGCAGTGCCGCTAGCGTTGTCATCCGCTCCCGGGTGAATTTGCCCGATCTGCGAAGGTGCCAGAGAATCGAAGTTGCCCCTGCCCAGATGGTCGTAGTGAGCCCCGATGATCACGTAGTCATCAGTTTGACCAGGCAGCCACGCAAGCACATTGTTCACAGTCGCGCTTGTTGTTTCGATATGGATGTTCAAGGACAAATGCAAATTCTCACCGAATACGAACGAGGCCGGCTTGGTGCTGCTATTGATTTGATCTTGAACTTCCTTCAATGATTTGCCCGAGGCCTGGAACCAGGAATCCGCCACGGCATTCTTGACTTGCAGCATTTCAAGGCCGGCATCCTGCGGCCCACTTACGCTGCCGAAGCGCGTTAGCAGGTCTTCCTCACCGTCGCCCAAGTTCCCGTTCACAACGATCAATGCCTTGGCCCCATGATTCCGCGCGTTGATGGCCTTGGTGATGAGCTGCGAATGTTGTGTAGCGCCGTGGTGTCCACTCTTTTCCGCAAATCCGGAAGGCTCGTACCGCAGCACGACGACGATCTTGTCCTTAGCATCGAGGCCTGCGTAGTCGTCGTAATGGAATTCGTCGGCAGTCGTTCCGTATCCGGCGAATACCAGGGGAGCATCGACCCGCCCTGAGGAAGAAAAGCTGAAAGGAACGAAGTCGCGTTCGATTTTCAAATCGGTTCGAGAACTGCCCTGCGAAACCGAGCATTGATTGTCAGACTTCAGCCGCGCCCCAGTAGTAACGGCGAAGGGCTGGAGATACGAGTTTGTGCCGGCTGCGTCGAGATGGAGCTCCTTATAGCGTTTTTCAATCAAACGTTCTGCCCGAGCCAGTCCTTTCGTTCCAGCGCCACGGCCTTCCATCTGTGATGAGGACAACATCTTGACATCATTCAGATATCGATTTGGGTCGGCTTCTGGCGGAACGGTTGACGCCGCAGCAAACAGCGTCAGCGCGGCGAGAAAGAGCCATTGCCGCATCATTCGATTGCGCATGAGTGACTCCTCGATAAAGCAAGAATGCTATGAAGGCGGGTCGCGGCTGTCAATGTTTGCAGTCGTTGGGTCCAAACCCACAAATTGTTCGGAAACTGCCGAGGGCGGCTACGCGACCAAATCGATGATAGTTTTCTGCACTTGCTTCCAGGCAGCGCTGTGGGGATCGATCAAATCAAAGTGATCCGCTCCGCTAATCTCCAGAGCATGAACATGCTCCTTCCGCTTCTTCTTATCCTCATATGTACGGCTAAATTCGAGCGGAACAACATCGTCTGCAGAGCCGTGGATAAGCCACTGATCTGCCTGCGAGATCGAGAACTGCATCGGATCTGCTTCGCGATAATGATCCGGCACTTGGCTGGGAGTTCCCCGTAAAAACTCAACCACCGCATCGTTGCTGAGATGTAACTGGTAGGCCCTCTCCAGATTCACAACGCCTGCGAGCGAGACCACTCTCTTGACTCCACCTTCGTGAGCCGCAAGACAAAGAGCAAGTTGTCCTCCGGCTGAGTGTCCCATAACAACGACTTTTTCAGGATCGACATTGTGCTTCTGCGCATTCTGGACTAGAAATTTGTAGGCCGTGCGGATGTCTTCGAAGGTCCCAGGCCATGCACCGCCTCGGTTTCCTACGCGGCGATACTCCAGATTTGCGGTCACAATGCCGTGCGAGGAGAGTGCCGCACACAGGTGGCCGGCGTACTCCAGTCCGTACTTCGCGCGCCAGAATCCGCCGTGAATGTTGATCGCGAGTGGACGAGGCTTGGCGCTTGCCGCAGGCCGGCGCAGATCGATGAATTGATTCGGATCCGAACCGTAGGTGAGCTTCAGATCTGGCGGAGGAGGCTTGCGCGAAAGGATGTCTTCAGACATGACAGTCGACGAAGGCATTCACCACAGAGAACACAGGGTAGCACAGGGTTTCTCTGTGGCTCCCGGTGGTCAGATCTTTCTCACTCGTACCGCAAAGCTTCGATAGGATCGAGATTGGCCGCACGCAGAGCCGGGACCATGCCGCTGATGACGCCGACGATCGCAAGAATTGTGGTCGCAACGACCAGCGTCATTGGGGAGACTATCAGGCGAATGTCGGCTGCCTCGGCATGCTTTGCCAGAGCACTGTAAAAGGTGATCCGACCGGCGAAAATCGACACAGCATACGAAAGAATAATTCCGAGTGCGCCGCCCACGGCGGTGATGACCATCGCCTCGGCCAGGAACTGAAATAGTATGTCGCCGCGGCGCGCTCCAAGAGCTTTCTCTACCCCAATTTCTCGCGTCCGCTGGGTGACCGAGACCAACATGATATTCATCAGGCCTACGCCACCAATGCCCAAGGTTACGGTTCCGATGAAAGCCAGCAGGACCTTCAGCGCCATGATGATGATGCCAAATTGCGAAAGCTGTTTCTGCGCATCAAACACGAATACCGCCCGATGATCGTCGGTTTTGAAGTTGTGAGCGGTGGCCAGCGTCTCGCGAATCGTCCTATCCATCTTGTCGTGGTCGAGTCCCAAGGAATCGAGCCAGATGCCATCGAGATAGTGGTTGTCTTTGAGCACGTCCATCGAGCTGTACGGAATGTAGACCAGGCGATTGTTATCGTTGTCGCCTTCCTGCATTCGGGGTGCGCCGATGCCAATTACTTCGAAGGTGACCCCATCGATGCGGATTCTTTCCCCGACCGCCGGCATTCCGGAAAAGAGCTTGTCTTTCGCTTCGGAAGCGATGACCGCCACTAAGGCATGTTGCATGCTGTCGGCATCGTCGAGGAACCGTCCCTCAGACAATTCCAGGTTCCAGATCGACTGGATTGCCGGATCCAGACCCATCACCGGAAATGTGAACGACCGGTTCTCGTTCTGAACAGTGGAATCCTTCTGCGACATGCGTACAACATGTCGGCAGAGTGGCAGGTTGTTGCGTAGCAGTTCAATATCATCGTTAGTGAACCGGACAGCCACTCCCGCCTTATTGCCTCCAGCCTGCTGCGAAGTGCGCCCAGGAAAAACGCCCACTGCGGTTGCGCCGAAGCTCTGGAAGATAACTTCAATCGCCTTGCCGAACCCATTGCCGTAGGAGAGCAGCAATACAACAGTTGCAATACCCCACGCCATTCCCGCCATCGTGAGAAGTGTCCGACGGAGATCATGCCGCATGGCGCCATAGGCTTGTTTGAGCAGGTCGCTATGCATGTCTATTCCTTGCGCAGCGCCTCCACCGGTTCCAGCATGGCGGCACGCCGAGCGGGATAGAGTCCCGCCGCCACTCCGGCCACACCCAATGAAATCACGGCCAATGCGGCCGTCGAGGCGACCAGTTTTGGCGGATCAAATCCATCTCCCAAGCTTACATTCGAAAGCGCAGCCATTAATGCCGCTGCCCCGGCAATGCCAACACCTCCACTGAGCATGGTCAAGAATGCGCCCTCAACGAAGAACTGGAACATGATGCTGCTATTGGTCGCGCCTACCGCCTTGCGCAACCCGATTTCTCGCGTGCGGTCGGCCACAGCCACAAGCATGATATTGATGATTCCTATTGCGCCTAATGCCAGCGTGATAAGCCCTACGCTGCCCAGAAAGGCGTTCATCGCATCGAAGATTTTTCCGATCTGATCCACGGTCTTGATCGTGTCCCACTCATCGAAGGAATCTGGATTTTTCGGGTCAAATCCGTGATTCCTGGCTATAACCTGGTGAACTTCGTACTTGGCTGTGTCATGCAGGGCACGTGATCTCGGCTGATAGTTAATCTGCGAGATAACGTCCGGATCTTCCCCCGCATTCAGCGGCGGGAAAAACTGGTGCATGGTACTGAACGGAATGTAATTTTTCAGATTCTGAGTGTTGTTATCGCCGTGACCTACCCGCTGCAGCGTGCCGATCACCTCAAAACGAACCCCGTTGAGAAGAATGGTGCTGCCGAGTGATGGACGACCCGAAAACAGCGTGCGCCGGGTTTCATCGCCCAAGACGATCACGCGCCGCTTCTGCTGCTCATCCATGCCATTCAGCCACCGGCCCTCGTTGATGGGAACGTAGCGAATGCTGTTGAACTCTGGCTGAACGCCATTAATTTGACCGCTCGCCTGGAAGAAATCGCTGACTGCTCGAATGTCACCCCGCGAAATCACCGGAGTCGCTGCCGCCACGCTTGGGCAGTTGAGGAGAATGCCTTGATAATCGCGGTAGTTCAGATAGTACTGCCGCAGAGCAGTGAAGCTACCTTGCACAACAGGCGCCCGGCCCGACCAGATAAACATCACGTTCTCGCCAATTGTGTCGAACTGCCTCCGGTTACCGGAGCGAAATCCTTCGCCCAAGCCAACCAACAGAAGCAGGGAACCGACGCCCCAGGCAATACCAAACATCGTCAGGAAGGAGCGCATCTTGTGCGCCCAAAGAGTGCGGAGGGTTTGGCCGAAGATGTCGAGGACGAGGCGCACAGTTCATTATAAAGGCTCGTTTTCAATAGGCGGTGAGAGATCTCATGCGCTGAAAGCCCCGAGATGGCGGCAATGCCCGACGGAAGCCTCAGTTTGAGGAATTCGACGGCATCCACCAAGCGTCCGGCCCGCCAACTCAGGTCAGAAATCGATTCCGCATCACACCTCAGTTGGATTATTCTCTAGGCGGGATGGCGATTCTTGCCCTCAGCGAACTGTTAGGCGCCACGGTTTACGATCCGTCGGGCGCGGCAGGACGGGTGCGTGAGGTTACTCTTACGCCTCAAGAGGACCGGTCTCGAATCTCCTCCCTGATCGTGAAGACCAAGACAGGGAACCGTGTTGTGCCATACGACTCTGTTTCTGCAATTAATGGAGGGATCCGCACCTCGACCCCTGTCGATCAGTGGTCGGCGGCGAACGGGACTGAGGGATTGTTTCTACTCGAGCGCGACCTTCTGGATCAGCAGGTGATCGATGTCAACGGACGCAAGGTGGTGCGCGTCAACGACGTTGACCTGGAGTTCGATCCGCAGAAGGATCCCAACCGCGGCTTGCCAATGCTTCGCGTGCAGTCGGTTGACGTAGGAGCCCGAGGGGCTGTCCGGCGCCTTTTGCGCGGGGTCGCTCCAAGGAATGCTCTGCATCTGTTGCTCGGGAAGATTCCGCCCCGCAGCATTCCCTGGAAGTTTGTCGACCTCATCGAGACCGATCCTGCACGTCGGGTGAAACTGAAGATTTCACACGATGGATTGGCCAAGTTGCACCCAGCTGATATCGCCGACATCGTCGAGGATCTTGCTCCGGACGAGCGCCAGGCAGTATTCCAGACGCTGGACGAAGAAACCGCCGCAGAGGCGCTCGAAGAGGTCGAACCCAGGGTTCAGAAGTCTATTGTCGAATCCCTGGATTCTGAACGCGCGGCCGACATCGTTGGGGAGATGGACCCCGATGCGGCCGCCGACCTACTCGCTGACCTGCCCGAGGACCGAACCGAACAGATCCTTGTTCAGATGGAACCCCAGGCCCAGCAGGATGTGGTTGAACTGCTGGAACACCAGGAAGGGACCGCCGCCGGTCGCATGACGACCGAGTTCCTCGCCTTGCCCGTCAGCGCGACCGTGCAGAATGCGATCGATTCGCTTCGCGAGTTTGAAGGCGGCGTCGAAGTGGTGAGCACCATCTATCTTGTCGGTGCCCAGGGAACCCTTGTTGGCGCGGTGCCCCTAGCGAGAATCGTTCTGGCTGACTCCTCGAGCCCTATGCTTTCGTTGGTGCAGGAACCGCTTGTTTTTGCCCATGAAGGCGTCGACGACAAGGAAGTGGCTGAACTATTCGACAAATACAATCTGCAGACCCTGCCAGTGGTGGATGAACATAACAAGTTGACCGGTGTGATCACTTCCGACGACGTCATCAGCATGCTTCGAGCAAAGCTATAACCTGGCACTCGGGACAAGACAAATTCAGAGTTGGCATGCATCTACCGCTATAATGGCGCGACTTCCCCTGGGGCATTGAAGAGATCAAGAGTCCAAAGGAGCGCTTGTGACAGCTACACTCGCGCAAACTCGTCTATCCGCAAAACTTGCGCCAGCTTTGCCCGGACGACGTTTCGACCATTATTTCTTCTCGGGAACTGCATGGTTAATGCTGGCCACCGTCCTGGTTGGTTTTGGCCCGACGTATTATCTCGGCGGCGTTTTCACAGCTCCGCTTCCTAGCCGCATTATCCATGTTCACGGAGCTTTGTTTTCCTGCTGGATGCTGTTGCTAGTTGTGCAGAATTCTCTGGCATCGGTCGGCCGGGTGGACATCCATAGAAAACTGGGCCTTTTTGGCTTTGTCCTCGCGTGCCTGATGGTCATCGTGGGATGGGTGGCGGCCACAGACCGCCTGGTCCGTGGGACCGCCCCTCCCGGGGTGGACACGTATTTCTTCTACATCACACCGATGACCGACATGGTCATCTTTGCGACACTAATATTCTTTGCCTTTCGGGCCCGGCGCGACCCTTCGTCTCATAAACGGATCCTCTACATCGCAACAGTAGGAATATTGATCGCCGCCATTGCGCGCTTCCACGTGAGTTGGCTCTTCCATAAGGCGCCGCACGCAGCGATTGCATCATATGCATTCCTGTTGCTGCTGATTGCCTACGATCTGTGGTCGAACCACAAGATTCATCGAGCGACCCTCTGGGCGAGCGGATTCTTGATTTTCATCCAGCAAATCCGCCTACCCATCGGCAAAACGGCTGCTTGGCACTCGTTCGCAGCCGGAGTGCAATCATTTTTTCGCTGAAGGTGCGTGTAGTGGCCAAAATTATGTCAGCGAACCGCAGAAATCTTCCCCGCCAGCACTTTTTATTTGTCCCAATTCACTGAGTCCGTTTATTCTGTCCCGTCGTTTGCATCCAATCTGCTGCATCACTATGTCTGCGAAATGTGCGCATGAGGTTTCTAAGACGTTGGAAGACCCGGATCCTGCTGTTCTTTGCGGTAGTCGGGCCGGGATTTATCACTGCGAACGTCGACAATGATGCCGGCGGCATTCTGACCTACTCGTCCGCCGGGGCGCAATTCGGACATCTTCTGCTGTGGACAGTGATTCCCACCACGCTCGCCCTAATCGTGGTGCAGGAAATGTGCGCCCGGATGGGCGCGGTTACGGGCAAGGGCCTGAGCGATCTTATCCGCGAGGAATTCGGCCTTCGCATCACGTTCTTCATGATGCTCGGCATCTTGATCACGAATTTTGGCAATGTGGTCACGGAATTCATTGGCATTGCCACAAGTCTGGAACTCTTTGGCCTTCCTCGTCTGTACACCGTTCCGATCTGCGGTGTGATTGTCTGGTTGATCGTCGTCAAAGGGCAGTACAAGAGCGTGGAAAAGGTCTTTCTGGCGGCATCGTTCTTCTACATTACCTATATATTCGCTGGGGTTCTGGCCCATCCTGCCTGGAAAGACGCGACCCTCGCCACGTTTAGGCCACCCGACCTGAAGGCTTTTCGGGACGAGGCCTATCTGTACATGGTCATCGGAGTCATCGGCACGACCATTTCTCCCTGGATGCAGTTCTATCTCCAGGCGTCGATTGTCGAAAAGGGAGTAACTCGCCGCCAATACAAAGCGTCCATGCTCGACGTGGTGACCGGCTGTATTTTTACGGATGTCGTCACGTGGTTCATCATCGTTGCCTGCGCTGCAACTCTATGGGTGCACGGCTTCCGTGATATTCGGTACGCCGCGGATGCCGCCGCTGCTCTGAAACCGCTGGCGGGACAGTACGCCTACATTTTGTTCGCAGTTGGATTGTTCAACGCATCGTTGTTTGCAGCGTCAATCTTGCCGCTATCGACCGCGTACACAGTATGCGAAGGACTTGGATTCGAATCGGGCATAGGCTTGAAGTTCAGCGAAGCACCGGCTTTTTATTGGCTGTATACAGCGTTGATCGCAGCGGGCGGCGCTGTCGTGCTCTTTCCCGGGCTACCCCTGGTGAAAATCGCTGTCCTGTCTCAGGTGGTGAATGGCGTTGTCTTGCCCTTCGTACTGATCTTCATGCTCCTGTTGATCAACAAGAAGGAGCTGATGGGCGACTACGTGAACAGCCGCTTGTTCAATGTCGTGGCTTGGGCAACCACGGTGATCATGATCGGTCTTACAGCAGCATGGTTTTGGACGTTGAGGTCCGGCTAGAGTAACTTTCCTGCAGCCAAATCCTTGACCAGAGTCAGATCCGCTTCGAGGAAATCGAATGTCGGCAGGTCCTTCGGGGCAGCCCACTGGATCTGTTTGAAGATACGGTTTTCCAATTCTCCACGGTACTCGCGGACGACAAAGAACCGGAGCTCTACCATCGCTCCATTCGGATACTCGTGCTGAATGCGGGCCAGTTCATCCCCAATGGTCGCTGCGATTCCGAGTTCCTCGTCAAGCTCACGCCGTAAGGCATCGCGCGGCTGCTCGCCTTCTTCAATTTTGCCGCCCGGAAACTCCCATTTCAGCGGCATGGTCTGGTGGCGCGTGCGCTGGCACACCAACAGCTTACCGTCCTCCACTATGAGGGCCGCGACCACTCTCTTCATAGCTTAGGAGGTCTCCGCCGCCTGAAGTGCGGTGCCGACGGGATCTACACAGCTGGTGAAGGTGAATGCGAAGGCCGCCACTCCAGTCGAACAGCGCAATTCCAACTCGTATGAGGCGAATTCACGATTGTCTACCAGAAAATACATCCGGGGTGAGTTCACGACCAGGTAACTGTCCGACTCACCACGCTCTGCTTTTCGGAACTGTGTATCGCGCGTCCGCTGCGAGGTTGTAAGAGGCTTCCCATCCTGCACGATAACAATCTCCGCCGTCTCCACATGGGGCGAAGCCATCACCAAATTTACGGCGGATGCCTCATACTTCAACCGTAGAGTGTGCGGCCCCTCTTCAACCGCCTCGAAGTATTCTGCGGTCGAAGCCCAGCGGCCGCTTGCATAGAAGAAGTTCTCCTCGAGCGGGCCAGACGATTCGTAATCGGCAATTTGATCTTCCTTGAAGCCGCCCTCATTGCCGATCCGTCCGCGGCGGTTACCGAGGTGAAGCTCTCCAGTTGGGCGGTAGCAAACTGCTCCCGCATGATCTTCCTCACGCACCGGTTCAATAATTGCGGGCAGTGAGATTGCCGGATCGATCTCCCGCAGCAATTCTTGAATAACCTGTTCTGTCTCGGCGTACGCCCCTTCGCCGAAGTGTCCATAGCGCAAGTATCCATCCTTGTCTAAGAGGTATTTCGTCGGCCAATAGCGATTGGCAAATGCCGTCCAGATCTCGCGATCGATGTCGATCACAATGGGATAGGTCAAACCAAACTCGCGGATACCGCGTTCCACATTCGACTCGTACTGCGCGAAGGTGAACTCCGGCGTGTGCACTCCAATCACAGTCAACCCTTTGTCTCGATAACGCTCGTGCCACGCCTGTACGTATGGCAACGTCCGGATGCAGTTGACGCACGTGTAATCCCAAAAATCGACCAGCACGGCCCTCCCACGCAACTGACGGAAACTCAGGGGTGCAGAGTTCAGCCACAGTCGCCCGATCTCCGGGGCGCGTACTTTGCCTTTTTCCACTCTCATGCGGAAGCCGCTTCCAACTTTTTCCCCACGAGAGTTGCACAGTACTTCACAAACTCCTGGTGTTCCGCGCTGAACGCGGCAGCAAAGTGGCTGTCGATGTCGAGCTCTCCCACGACCTTGCCGCGCACGAAGATGGGTACAACGATCTCCGACTTGGTCTCAAGCGAGCAGGCGAGATAGCGGGAATCCTTATTGACATCATCCACAACAACGGTTTGTCCACTCGATGCGGCTGCTCCGCAGATACCCTGATTGAGCGGAATACGGGTATGCGGGGTCATTGCGCCCTCAAAGGCGCCCAGGGCGAGCATTGGAGGACTTGCTCCGGGCTCCAGCATGTAGAACCCAACCCAGTTGTATTTCAACATGCGGTGATGCAGTAGCTTCACCATCGCCTGCATCAGTTCCTGCGACGTAGCGGCCTCAGCCGCGAGGCGGCCCACTTCGTCGCGGAGTTCGTCAATTCGGGTCGTGGAAAGCGCCATGATTAGAATGTTAACCCAGAGACGTGCTCTTTCAGCTATTTACGCGTGAACAAGCGGTAATCTGCCGTATTCCTTTCGTACGCGGGAAAATCTCCGGATGAAGAGCCCACGCAATCGCATCCAGACCTTGCAGCAGTGTCGGAGCCGGAGTATTCAAGTACTCATCTCGTATGCAAAACACGCGATTGTGCCGAGCGGCTGATATGTCCTCCCAGCCTCGGTCTTGAATAATCTTTTCCAGCGGAACGCGATCCCCGGCGCCGCACCACGCGGCAATGACCACTTCGGGACCCAGTTGACGCACTTGGTCGGCTGATATCTGCTGCCCCGGTGTTCCGACAAAATCGCCCCCTGCCGCCTCTACCAGTTCGGCAACCCATGGCTGCGACGCAATCATCGGCTTCCCCCATTCCTCGCAGAAGACGCGCAGCCTTGGGGTCTTCAAGGTTCGTGAGTGCACTTCGGCGATACGTTCCTGCATTTCTGCGATGACTCTTTCGCCGCGCTCTGGTGCTCCCACTACCCCGGCAATCGTTGCGATGTCGGTGTAAATGTCCACCAAAGTTCGCGGGGCGAGTCCCAGAAATCTGCTTCCAGACTTGAGGATCTCGGCGATGGCTTTCTCCTGATAGGGAACCGCCGCAATCACAAGATCCGGCTTGGCCTCCAGGATCTGTGCAGCATCGGCAGTCCATGAATCGTGAAGGATCATTCGCGCACCATCCGAAGGCGCCGAGATCACGTCAGCACAGTATTTCGTGCACGCAACGACTCGGTCGAGCGCCCCAATCGCGTCGAGAATCACAGTGGCGCTGGGCTGTAGGCAAGCGATTCTCTGGCAAGCGTGTCTCATTGTCTTCATGATAACTGCCGCACTTGCCCGCCATTTCGCGGGACGCAGATTCTCGCCAACCCGAAATAGAAAGGTCGCATCGAAGCCGCGTCTCAAGAACCCATAGGTTGTAAGCCCGCTAGGAGTTTTTGACCCCATGATCAGAAGACTACTCTCCGCTCCGCTCTTGCTGTGCCTTGCCGTTTTTCCCACACTAACCGCTGCGCAGGCCAATCCCCCCGCATCGGGACCTCAGGGCGTGCAAGTACTGAATCACATCATCTTTTTGGCCCAGGAGAACCGAGGGCTCGATCACTACTTCGGGACGCTGCGCCAATACTGGCGACAGAATCACTACTCCGATATATCCTTCGATGGACTCTCGCAGTTCAATCCCACTTCCGGCCAGCCGCCGCTCTACGCACCGTCGCCGACACAAGAAGGATGCGATCCGGCCTTTCCTCCGCCCAACGATTGCATACTCGATAGCGGCAGCCCGATTGTTCCGACCTATCACCTGAAGACCCAATGTATTGAGAATCCGAGTCCCTCCTGGAATGAGGGTCACGTGCAGTGGAACTACCATAATCCCGTTTCGACGACGCCTACCCTGGATGGGTACATCTACACCGCCGGACATGATTCGCGGAATATGGTCCCGCATTTCAATGACGTGAACGGCTTCCGCGTGATGGGCTATTACAACGGCACCGACCTGAACTACTACTACTTCATGGCGTCGAATTTTGCCACGTCGGACCGCTGGTTTGCTCCCGTGATGACCCGTACGTCCTCAAACCGCGACTATCTCCTCGCGGCGACATCTCAGGGGTACGTGTATCCGATCGGCACCGACAGTCGGGATCAGAACCTGTTAACCGCCACTCCGATTTTCGAAGCGCTTCAGAATGCCGGTATCAGCTGGAAGATTTACGTTAATCCGCTCGATACTCCATGCGACACCAATCCGACGGCGCAGTGCCTGTTGGGTTACAGCTACATTCAGAACTTCCAATGGGGTCACACGATTCCGACGAACTATCCCAACAATTTGGTCCCCATCTCACAATATTTCACCGACGTGCAGAACGGCACGCTTCCACAAGTGGCGCTGATCGAGCCTGCGTCTCCCGCAAGCCTTGATGAACACGGATCGGACTCAGACAAATATCCGGTCGATATTCAGGCCGGGGCACAATATGTTGAGTCGCTGATCAATCCCCTAATGACCAGTGTTTCATGGAAGGACACTGCATTCATCCTGACCTTCGACGAAGCAGGCGGCCTCTACGACCACGTTGCTGCACAGAAAACTGCGAGTCCCGATAACATCACTCCAAAGGATCTTCTTCCTAAAGATATCTGCACAGGAGGAGTTGTCGGCCCCAATTGCGGCTTCACCTACACGGGTTACCGCGTTCCAATCATTGTGGTTTCGCCATACTCGAAACAGCACTATGTCGACCACACGGTTTCGGACCACACTTCAATTCTCAAACTGATCGAGACCAGATTCGGAATTGCGCCGTTGACCCGACGGGATAAGGTTCAGCCGGATATGACGCAGTTCTTCGATTTCAACAATCCACCGTGGCTGACGCCGCCCAACCCGCCGGCTCAGAACGTGAGTGGAGCGTGCTATTTGAACAAGCTGCCGTGATCTTGCGATTGATAAAACTAGAAATTCTTGAGGGCGGCACGAAGAACATCGATCGCCAGCTCAGCAGCATGATTGGAGGCCGGTGGTAATCCGCCAACGGCCTCCTGCACTTTTTGAGGCGTGATTGCGCGTGCTTCCCCGGGCGTCTTCCCCAACGCTAGTTCGGTCACCGCTGAACCGCATGCCATGGCTGGGACGCATCCCTTCGCCTTGAACCGGATCTCCGCAATTCGGCCGTTCTCAACCTTCAAACTGAGGCGGATCACGTCGCCGCAAACGGGATTCTCCGTCTCTGCCACGGCAGTGGCGTCCGGAACATCACCCCCATTCCGTGGATTCTGAAAATGATTAAGAAGCTGAGGAGAGTACATCGGCTCGATTTTAGTCGCACCGTAAACTACCGGTCGGTTCCATCCGGAAAGTAAATCGTCCAGCCGCGCTGGCGTGCCGTAGCCTCCAGGTCCGGATTCGGATTTACCGCAAACCCATGCTTCGCGTGAGCGAGCATCTCAGTATCCCACTTGGAATTCCCGAACGCGGCATCGATCCGCTTACCAACGACCTCCTCCAATGCCCTCGTCTTCCCTGGACCGGATGGAACCCGTACCAATCGGTCCGTCACCATCCCGTCCTGTAACTCGACTTTGGCCGCCAGGATCCGATCTGCTTCGATGCCAAACAGCTTCATTCCTACTCGGATCACCCATTCATTCGACGATGAAACGGCCCAGACCTCGCAGCCACGCTGGTGCAGTTGATGCACCAATTCTTTCATTTCGTGGAAGACTCGTCCGGGAAACGAGGTCTTCAGGAACTCTGTCGCGGCGTCCATCAATGCACTCTCGCGAATCCCTTTGTGCATGGTGACCATTTCGCCGCACATGCCTTCTTCGCTGACCTTGCCCGCCTTATATTCGACATAACGCGCCCGCATCGCCTGCGCTACATCATTGGACACAACGCCGTGCTTCATTTCCCACTCAAAGAAGGTCTCGCCCGCATCGCCGGACCAGAGCGTGCCGTCGCAATCGAAGGCCGCAACGCGGGGATCAAGGTTGAGAACGAATTCGATGAACTTCTGGCCGGCGGGATGGATGGTTTCGGTGCTCACATTAGCCATGCACTTTGAAAATAACTGGGGAGCGTTGAAAAATGCAATCTCTCGAAAGTCGTCAGCAGCTTGAACCACCACCCGAGAATACGAGCTTCAGCTTTCCGTTGTGGATGCCGTAAATACGAAACGATTGCGACTCTGGATCGCTAACCGTCGTAATGAGAAAGTCTCTCCCATTCTTCATCCGGATAGTTCCGAGCACCTCTTCCTGCTCATCACTTGTATTCTGCTTCCAGTGAAGTACAACGAATCGGCCTTTCTCGACATGCCCGATACCGAAGATCAGCTTCCTCGTAAAGTTCTTCGGATCGATGTTGTCCATATACGCCCTCTGCACGATCAGGAGATCCGAGTTTTCGAGTTGGAGGTGAAAGAGTCGAAGGTCCTCGACCGAATCCAGACGCTGAGGGGCGAGAGGGCGCAATGCTTGTCGAATTTGTGACGCTTCGGACAGGTTTGCTAGGGTGAGGGGAGGCGGCGTGTCGAACAAATCCATACTACTCGCCGCCGCAATCGCCGACTTCGAGATGTGCCCACCACTGTAAGTACCTGTCCCGTTGTAGCCATAACATTCACTTAGGACAACGGGATTGGCCGTCACAATTGCACCTTTTCCATCGGCGCTGACGACGCTAAACGTGTGGCGTTTGCTGAGGTATTGTCGCGCGAATTTTCTGCAACCTGCTCCCGTGCCGGGCGTGCATGGGAGTGCTTCCCATTCTCCACTCGCTGCGAGAAAGGCGATTGGCTCAACCTCTACTTCTCCGGCTTTGGTTCGTTTGCCATAGCCGATACCGCCTCTCAGGGCCGAGATATCGCGAGAAACGGCCGCTATCATTACAGGAGAAGGTGCTGTCTCCGCTTGTTCATCCTGAATGGCCCAAAAAACACCGGGAACAACGAGTAGGACAATAGCAAGTCGATTCAGACGCATACTGTTTTTCATCGACCGGGAACACTGCAGTCGGTGAGTCCCGCGTAATCTTCCGGCGTATTGATGTTCAGCGCTACGAACGGATCGTCAACAGGGAAGTACTGAATGTGTTCCTGATATCTATGCTCAATTTCCCGGGCACTCGCGGACGCCGGCGCAAGCAGGAACTTCTCCATCATCTCGCGTCCCGCCACATACGGGTGACCGTGCTTGCCCGAGAACTCCGGGACGAGAGCCCAAATAGTCGTCGGGGCAGCCTCGAAGGCGGCACGCAGAGCCTCCACTGTGACGGCGCGTGCCGGTGGACGGTCCACTAACGTGATGAGCGCGGCATCCCTGCCGCGATTCAAAACTTCCTGTAGCCCCACTTGAAGTGAACTAAACTGTCCGCGGCTCGGATCTGGATTCACCACCACTGATGCTCCATTGATGTAAGCAATCGACGCCACAGCCGGTTCATTCGCTCCCGCCACCACAACGACGAAGTCAGTTGACAGTGTCAGAGATCGGATTGCCGCCGAAAGAAACGTATCGGTCGAAATAGAAGAGCCGGCGATCGGAGGCCAGGGAAGCAGTGCTTTATCCCGCCCCATTCGCGAAGACTCCCCGGCGGCCAAAATGACTCCACCGAAACTGACAGCACGTGGCATGTTGCGGACGATAGCAGAAAGAATAGAGAAAGTCAGTGACGGGAATTACTCCGACACTACAGCGGCTTCTTGCCATCGAGTACAGGTTCGTTCGAGGGTTCCTGCTTCGCCTTGAACCAGGTCATGTGAGGTAAAGCTGCCGCTGCGTGCCGCCGGATCGCAATCAACTCGGCCGTGATCGCGACCCCGATCTCTTCTGGAGTCACTGCACCAATATCGAGCCCAATAGGGGCGTGCACGCGGTCAAAAAGGTGCGCCGGAATGCCCTCAGCCTGAAGTGCTTTGAAGATTTCAATTACCTTGCGCTTCGAGCCAATCATGCCCACGTACTGCGCGCGCGATTGCACCGCCCAGCGCAAAATCCTCATGTCGTCGCGATGCCCACGCGTGACGATGATGACATAGGACGACTCGCTCGGGTCGAATTTCCGCATTGCCTCATCGAACTCCAGCGCATGAACCTCAATGGCCGCGGGAAATCGCTCGGCTGTGGCATACGAGGAACGATCATCGACGACGGTTACCTCGAATCCCGCTAATGACGCCGTCCGGCAAACGTTGAGTGCGACGTGCCCTGCACCGAAAAGATAAAGTGTTGCTGGAGGTAGTACAGGCTCCACAAAAACCTCGAGAGTCCCGCCGCAAACCAGCCCGGTGTCGTATTTCGGGTCCTGGTTCAAGTCGAACTTAAAGGTTTTCGGTTTCTCGGATTCCATGACTTCGCGTGCCGCTTGCCACACATCAGCTTCGACGCAACCACCACCGATCGTGCCTACGATCGACCCATCGTCACGCACCAGCATCTTTGCCGTCTGAAACGAGGGAATCGATCCCCGCACGTTCACGATCGTAGCCACCGCGCCGCGGCGACCCTGACGGCGAAGCTCGACGATTTGCTCGTAGATATCCATTTTCGGGCAGAACCCAATCTGATTATCATTCGGTTAACGGGAGGGAGTCAATCGGGCTGATGGGGCTATGGTTATTTCACCACTCCTTCCCGCCAGTACGCCTGATGCCCGATGTAGTCGTCGTCGGCCAGGTTCGCAATGATCATCCTCTTCAGCTTCAGCGGATCGACATTCGTGCTCTGGACCTTATAGGCGATAGTCCCATCTGGCCGAATCAGCAGCGTGTAAGGCACAGCTGCGTTCCACTCTGGGTCAAAGGCGGCCAGTTGTGCATACAGATCGGTGGATCCCAGGATCAGATTTGTGCTCGTCGCATGCTCGGTTTGCAGCACTTTTTCGACTCCCGGCCTTTCATCTGGATAGTTGATGCTGACGGTGACCAGATCAAAAGCCCGATGGCCGTACATCCGGTACATCGTCTCGAACGCCGGCAACTCTTTGCGGCAGGGGCCGCACCATGTCGCCCAGAAATCCACCAGCAGGAGCTTGCCGGTTGTGTTCTTGCGGAGGGCTCGCAATTCATCCATAGAGACTGGCTTCACGATCACAGGCTTCTTCTCGATTTCAGCGAGTTCCTCGCGTCGCCCTTCTTCCTTGTAGAGCCATTTTGTGGAACAGCCCACGGCAGGCGTTTTGGCGATATCTATCGGCCTTCCGGCTAACAATGAATCCAGAGCCAAACGCGCATCCTTTCGCGTGACCAGTGGGTCGCGAGGATTGTTATCCACGCGCCCTTCGTAGCGGAGCTTTCGCTCCTGGTCGAAGATGAACACGTGCGGTGTCGCCGATGGGCCGTACAGATTCGATATCTTCTGATCCTCCCCGTCGTAGAGATAAGGAAAATTGAACTGGCGATAGGACGCTCGAATCTTCATTTCCTCAAACGAATCGCCAATGTCCGTATAGCCCATCTCATCGAGGCGTACCGCATTCGGATTGTTAGGTTCAATCGCCACGACGGCCACACCGCGATCCTTGTAGTCCGCTGCGATCCTCTTGATGCGGGTTTCGTACAGTTGCGAGGTCGGGCAGTGATTGCAGATGAAAGCAATCACCAGCACTTTCGCGGACGCGTAGTCCTTGAGGCAATGCTTCTGATCATCTACTCCCTGCAGGCAAAAATCAGGTGCCAGAGACCCAATTGTCAATGATGGCGGTCCGTGTCCCTCGTCATCTTGTGCTCTTGCAGTCGGGGACAAAGTAATCCATGCGAGCATCACAAGCAGAACTGACCCAAACACAGTAAGAAGCACTTGAGAAGCAGAGAAGTAATCTTTTTTCCTGAAGGAAAACAGCTGAATCATGGCGTTCACCTCAGTACGCCGCGATTCTACATCTCTCGCCAAAGTCGAATCCCACGGGATGAGAAAAGCGAATCGTTTGTGTTAGGTTGAGTTTCGGTCTCCGGGCCAGGAAAGTGAGTGATCGCATGAAAGCCGTTCGCATTCATCAATTCGGTGGTCCAGAAGTCCTTGCCAACGAAGAAATTCCCGATCCACAGCCGCGCAAGGACCAAGTGCTCGTTCGCGTGAAAGCTTGCTCGCTTAACCACCTCGACCTGTGGGTCCGCAAGGGACTGCCGGGTGTGAAACTGCCGCACATCCTCGGTAGCGATATTGCGGGCGAGATTGTTGAGATCGGCGAGTATGTCACCGGCTTCAAAGCCGGACAGCGTGTGTTGATCGCTCCTATGCACTTCTGCGGACACTGCGCAAAATGTGTCGCGGGTTTGCAGAATCAGTGCCGCGAGTTCACCGTGCTGGGAAACGCTGTTGATGGCGGGAATTGCGAACTCTTTGCAGCAACCGCAGCGAACGTCATTCCGATCCCGGAGTCCCTTGATTTCAATCAGGCAGCGAGCGTCCCTTTAGTATCCGTGACTGCCTGGCACATGCTTGTGGGACTCGCTGGAATTCGCCAAGGCCAAACGGTTCTCATTCTTGGCGGAAGCTCAGGCGTAGGCACCGCAGGCATTCAGATCGCTAAGCTCTTTCACTGCCGGGTGATCACCACAGCCGGAAATGAAGAGAAGCTGGCCAGAGCGCGAGCCCTGGGCGCCGACTATGGCATTGATCATTACAAGCAGAAGATTTCGGACGAAGTGCGGAAGATAACGAACAAAGAAGGCGTCGATATCGTTTTCGAGCACACAGGTGCCGCGACCTGGGAAGAAAGCTTGAAATCGCTGAAGACCGCCGGGACGCTTGTGAGTTGCGGCGCGACCACCGGCCCCACGGTGGAAATCGATTTACGTCATCTATTTGCCCGTCAGCTGCGCCTGCTGGGCTCTTATATGGGAACGATGGGGGAACTGCACGAAGTGCTCGGCCATGTATTTTCAGGACGGATCAACCCTGTCATAGACCGTACCTTCCCCTTGAGCGAAATTCGCGCAGCACACGAGCATCTGGAGAAAAGTCAGATGTTTGGAAAGGTGATCGTCAATCCCTAGTTCATTATCGGTCTATTTGTGAAAGTTTCCTGAAACGTTTCGTCCCTTCACTTGCATAGCTCGATTTATTCGCGCTGCCTCGTGCACAAAAGTAATCGTCCTTCGAACCGTCGGTAGTGCTACTACCAAAACGGGATTTGTACACACCCGTTTGTGATCTGCCCTAGTTACCCCTCCACCACGAAACTGTCTGGGTATGTGAGCGACGCAGAGTTTGTGTTGCTTTGAGTCCCCCCATGACCAAGAAAAAGACGCCCTTCTGCTCAGTAGCTACCGTTCTAGTGCAATTCGCCGCCTTCATTCTTTTACTCCTACTTTGCGGTTGCGCGGGTGTGAGTTCTTCGAACAAAGACAAAACTCCACCACCACCTCCCACAGGGCCGAGGATCACCAGCCTCTCTCCAAACTCAGGTGTGGTCGGAGCTTCGGTCATCATCACGGGAAGCAGCTTTGGTTCGACGGCAGGGATCGTCACTTTCAACGGTACGGCGGCAAGCACCACCAGTTGGTCAGATACCTCGATTGCGACAAAGGTGCCAACAGGAGCTTCAACCGGCAATGTTGCCGTAACGGTCAGCGGCAATGGCAGCAATCTGGTGGGGTTCACAGTGGTGACATCGTCTTCGTCCCCGAGTATTACCGACTTGTCTCCTAGCTCGGGGGCGATCGGAGCGGCAGTCACTATCACGGGAACCAACTTTGGCTCGACCTCGGGTTCCGTAACGTTCAACGGAACGAATGCCACGGTTACAAGCTGGACGGATACTGTGATCGAGACGACTGTGCCTCTCGGAGCTATGTCAGGGAATGTCGTAGTTACGGCGGGTGGGAATGCCAGCAATGGAACTAGCTTCACTGTCGTAACCGGGGCGTCCGCGCCAACCATCACTAGTTTGTCGCCGACATCCGCTGCAGTCGGAGCGGCAGTAACCGTCACAGGCACAAATTTCGGATCGACTTCCGGCATCGTGACTTTTAATGGAATCAAAGCGATCGTCACAAGCTGGACGGACACCTCGATTGCAACCTCTGTGCCTTCAGGAGCGACCAGCGGTCTCGTCGTCGTTACCACAGGTAGCGTTGGAAGCAATGGAATCGAATTTACTATCCAAGGACCATCTCCCAACATCGCCGCACTTTATCCGCCGATTGGGGTAGTGGGTTCATTGGTCACCATTGTGGGAACGAATTTCGGCTCGAGTGCTGGAACGGTGATCTTCAATGGAACGACCGGACCCATCGTGAAGTGGAGCGCCTCTTCGATTACGACCAAAGTGCCATCAGATGCGATCTCCGGAAACGTGGTGGTTACCGTCGGCAGCAGTGTTAGTAACGGTGTGGATTTCACCGTCGGACCGCCGACACTCGGTCCAGTTGATGCATCGTATTTTGGGTTTCAGTGCGGTTCCGGGTTCGTGACCGGCGCCAACAATTGCACCAATACTCCGGGAACCCACAATCCGACTTGGCCGACTTCGCTCGCTCAGCCGGGACTCCTGCGCTTATGGGATTCACAAGTCTCGTGGTCGTATCTAATGACTGGAGCCGGTACCTACAACTGGCAGCAATTGGATGGGTATCTAGACGTCATTGCCGCTCACCAGCCGATGTCCGTTAACTATGTGTTTGGTTGCGTGCCCGCATTCATTGCATCAGGACCGACCGGAACAACACCAGGCTCGTGTGGCTTGAATGGCTCGGCCTCTCCACCCGTCGATCTAACCACCGCCGGCAGTCCGACATTTACGCATTTCGTCAGCGATCTCGTGAACCATTGCAGTCCGGCAGGAAATTGTGTGAAAGATCTTGTCAACGGATACGAACTGTGGAATGAAGCCAATGTATCTACTGGGCTGGCGATTCGATGGACCGGCACGCAGCTCCAGCTTTATCAGATGGTTGCTCCTGCGGTAGCCGTTATCCACTCAAATGTTCCGAATGCGCGAATCTTGACGCCTTCGATCGTCTCTGGCCCGGCTGGCTCATTACCGGCGAAGTGGATGCAGAGCTGGTTAAGCATCGAGGTCCAGAACGGCATCATTTCGAATTACATCAATATCCACCAATACATGAACAACAACGCTCCAGAAGATATCTCGAACATCTGGAGCGGCTCCGTTGGACCGAACAAGTCCACGGCCGGTTGGACCCCTGTGCCTTGGATTATGGGAGAAACCTCCTGGGATGACATCGTTTTGCCTTACGGCTGCAACGACGGCAATACTGGAACTCTCTTCTCCACGCAGGACTGCATCGGCCAAATGGTGCGCTGGAACTTGGTCTTGCTTTCGAACGGCAGCCGCGGAGTCTACTGGTATTACTGGAACACCAACATCGGCCAATACTCGAACTATTCCACCGCCTTCTACTACATGATGCAGTACCTCCAAGGCGGCACCTTCGGCGGGCCGTGCAGCGCGAACACGCAAGGTGTCTGGACTTGTAACTTCACCGAAGCGGACGGAACAACCGCTCTCTGGGTGTGGGTCCCCAACGAGTCCGGCGCACCGTTCACTGTACCAGGCGGATACGTCGACTATCTTGACCTGACAGGCGGGAAGACCTCAGTGACTGCGGGGAGCACGATCGGCGTAACGGTCGCGCCCATTCTGCTGGAGAAATAGCGCGAAGCTCAGTATGGCCTCGCGCTATGTGTTATGCCTGGCCACGTATCGGTACGAAACGGGACGGCTGGCAGTCCAGCACCATTGAACAGCGTTGCCGCGGGATTGGACTGCCACGCATAGCGCACCTCTCTCGGCGTCGGAACCGATGAAGACGACACCACAATCGATTTGCCTTCGATGTGTGTCTGGGCCCAATACCATTTCCGGTCATCGCCCGCAATTGCAAACTCTCTTAACTTCGGACCCTTCACGACCAGACCGCCGTCGGTATGTTTGAAGTCCAGCTTGATTGATCCCGGCCGGCGCTCTACCTTCGCAACAGTTGGCCCTGAGTAGACGACTTTTTTGCCATAGTGCTTCGCTAGCGCGCAGAGCGCGAGCCGGTCCCCGACGGGGCGCTTGTCCTTTGGATGAATATTGTCGGGATCGCCAGTGTCGATTGTGACTGCCAGACATGAATTTGGAACATTCGCAGCGGTGAGCGCTTGCGACTCGCGCGTTTCCGCCCACGCGTCGTCGGTTGGCGTATCACTGCGGTGTTTGAACGCGGGCAAGTTGACGATATAGAAAGGGAAGTCGCCCTGCCCGAACAGCCTTCGCCAGTCCGCAATCATCGCGGGCAGGATTCTGCGGTACTGGAACCCGCGCTCTGAGTTTTGCTCGCCCTGATACCAGAGCACGCCGGTTATTGAGAGCGGCGCGAGGGGCGCTAGCATACCTTCATAGAGCACAGATGGCATCACCGGCCAGTTCTCATAGCCAATCGGCAACGAATGGGGCGGTCGCGCATCGACGCTGAGTTGCACTTTCCACTGACCCGCGAGAGGAATGCTGGTCTTGTCTCCGAGTGTCAGGTGCAACTCTTCCGGTTTGCCGAGAAATCCCCCATCCGGCTTGGTCTTCAACACACGAATCGCGACAACATTCTTACCCGGTTTCAGTAAACCGTCGGGAATGAAATAAACGCGCGGATTTTCGACCCATGCACTGGCTCCCACCCATTTGCCATTGATGTAAGTGGTATCCATGCGCTCAATGGACCCCAGGAATAACTGGGCGCGCCCTGCGGGAATTGGATCGGGGAGTACGATTTCCTTCCGAAACCACACCACGGCTGGCGTATCGGGGACGCCTAACTCCGCGAATCCACCGGGAATCTCGACCGGCTTCCATTTGGAGTCGTCGAAATCCGGAGCCTCCCACTTCCCCTTGATGCCAATGTCGAATTCGTCATACCAGTGCATGACGTAATTCCCGTATTCGGGAGCGCCTGACACCGAGAGCTTCTCGAGCTCAGCCAACGGAACATCGAAATCCTTGAGCGGACGAAGTGCCTCGGCGCTAGTCCACGCCTCGGCTGGAGTTCCGCCCAGCGCATCCACAACCAGCCCGATCGGCACGTGAATTTCTTGCTGAACCCTCCGCGCAAAGTAGTACGCCACCGCCGAAACGTGGTCAGCGGTTTCGGGTGAGACGATTTTCCAGCTTCCTTCCACAAGATCCGTATGGCGATAAGCAGGGTGAGCCGCCGCGGTGAAAAAGCGAATCTCCGGATAATTCGCCGCTTTTACGTCTTGCTCGCCATCGCGTGCGCGAGGCAAGGCAACCTGCATATTCGATTGTCCGCCGCACAACCAGACGTCCCCCACCAGCACGTTGTGCAGTTCTACTGATTCATGACCTTTAATGGAGAGGGTGTAGGGACCTCCAGTGTGTGATGGTTGAATCTTCACATCCCAGCGCCCGTCTGCCCCAGCCACTCCAGAAGCGGTTTTCCCGTTAATCTCAAGCGTCACGTTGTCGCCAGGCTCGGACCAACCCCATATGGTGTTTGCCTTGTCTCGCTGTAAAACCATGTTGTCGCTAAAAATTGGGCTGACAAAGGGCAGGGATTTTAGTTTTACGTCAAGAGAGTTTTGAGAGAAGCCGCACCAACTTAGGAGCGGCAGAAGCGCGCTGATGCACAGCAGCTTGAGAGATCGTTTATGTGTCACCAGTTCGTTCCCCTCACTTGCCTGATTGAAGCAATGTCAGGTTCAGCTAGTTCTGACGCGAGTTCTTCGCTAGAACAGCCGGGGCGCAAAATCCTTGAGATCACGCCGCCAGGTTTGCCATTCGTGGTCCGTACCAGGCGACTCGTAATAAACGTGCTGAATGTTGGCCTCGAGCAGGGAATTGCGCAGCCGCTGAATGCCGGCGCGCATGCGCTCCGGTTCTACCGTGCCCACACCCAGCCAGAGCAAATGAACCTTCTTCGCGAACGCTGCCGGATCTGCGAACACACCGTTATAGTCGGACTTTGGATCCAGCTTTCTGTCGCCGAGCACGAGCATCCCGCCGGCCCCGCTGAATCCGCCAATATACGAAAACAGATCAAGATGATCGAGCGTGATCTGGAACGTCTGCATTCCACCCATCGAAAGTCCTGCCATCGCACGGTGGTCGCGGTCGGAGAGTGTTCGAAAAGTTGAGTCGATGTAGGGAAGCAAAGCCTGCGTGACGTCATCTTCAAACGCTGCAGCCATGTCCTGCATCGCCTTTAACATTTCCGGAGAACCAAACGGTTTTCCAGTCAGATCCGGCAGTTCTTGGCCAGCACGCTTCGCGTAGCCGTAGGCCATCACAACGATCATAGGCTTGCACGTCTTGGCGGCGATCAAATTGTCGAGGATGAAGTTCGCATGCCCCTGCCGAACCCATCCAGTCTCATCCTCGCCTCCGCCATGCTGGAGGTACAGCACCGGATAACGCATCTTCGGTTGCGAGTCGTAACTCGGCGGCAGATAGACAAGCGCGTGACGCCAACTGCCGGTGACTCTAGAGTTGTACCAAACCTCGCGCACTGCACCATGGGGCGCATCTTGGATTGAGTAGTAGGTCGATCCGGGTTCCGGAACCTCGACTCCGCTAACAGGTTTGCCTCCTCCGAAGTAGGAGTGCGTGTTGAGATCTGCGACCTCGGCGCCGTCGACAAGCAGCGTGTAGTAGTGAAATCCTGGAACCATAGGCTGAGTTGTGACGGTCCAGAAGCCGTCTGCCTGCTTTTCCATGTCTATCTTCGGGCCACTCCAGAAATTCAGTTTGACCTTGGTGGCATCAGGGGCTTTCACACGGATCTGTACTCTTCCGGTGCTATCCACACGCGGATACTCCGCTCCCCAAACATTCGTCTCTGAGGGGCGAAAATCAGTGGCTTCCTGCGCAAGGCAATAACTCGAGATCAGTAGCAACAGGATTGCGAACGGTTTCATGTTTTGTTCTCCTCGTAAACGTTTACGGTCGTCGATGAGTAGCGGGTTTGAATTTCTAAACGGCAGTTCAATATTCGTTATTGCTCGATTGAGACCACGGTCACGGACTTTGGAGCGAGCGTCAGGGTCAGCTTGCCACCTTGCGCTTTTGTGGAAATCGCTTTCGGCACAACGGAATTGGGTGCCTCGAATGTGTTGACGCTGTCCACTTTTGCTGCGGTCAGCATTTCTCCCGATGCCGCCTTTGCATTCATTCCTGCCACGCTGAGGTCGACTTCTGCCGGTCGGCTCGGGTCGACATTCGTGATCTCCACCCAGAGCTTTCCGTCTTTCCCTTTCGCTGCCATAGCATCGACGCGTGGCAGGGAAAAATCTCCGTGCTTGTACGTTCCATTTTTGAAAGTTACAGGCACAAAGGTCGAATCCTGAAACGGCACGTACATTTTGAACACGTGGTACGTCGGCGTCAGCACCATCTTTTCCTTTTCCGTGAGGATCATCGACTGCAGCACGTTGATCATCTGCGCGATGTTGGCACCGCGAACTCGGTCGGCATGACGGGCAAAGATGTTCAAGTTCAGCGCTGCCAGAATCGCGTCTCGCAGGCTGTTTTGCTGAACAAGAAATCCACGATGGCTTCCGGGCAACTGTTCGTACCATCCACCCCATTCATCCACAATCAGAGCTACTTTCTTCTCGGGATCGTATTTGTCCATGATCGCCGAATGCTTTTTGATGAGGTCATCCATCTCGAGCGTGGACTTGAGAATTTGCGCATACTCGTCCTCACCGAACCCGAACGACTTGAACGCCGGAGGCCACTTCACGACCGTGTAGTTGTGCATCGAAAGCCCGCTGATGCCCCAGCTCCACGTGTGTTGTCCGTATGCCTTCATGATGGTTTCAGTCCAGTCGGTCCAGCGCTGCTCACTGCCGCCCGGGCCCACTGCAATCTTCTGCATTTGGTCTTTGTCCTGCTGCGCCGGGTTGTAGTTGCGAACGAACCGGGTGAAGACCTTCATCCGGTCGAGATAATACTCAGGGGTCATATTGCCGCCGCAGTCCCAGCTCTCGTTTCCAAGGCCAAGGATGGCGACCTTGTAAGGCGCCGGATGCCCGTTCGCGGCTCGCTCCTGCTCGAGCGTTGTCGCTTGTCCCGCTGTCATGTATTCCAGCCAGTCCGACGCTTCCTTCACCGTGCCGGAACCAAGATTGACCGAGACGTAAGCCTCGCTGCCAATCTGATCGATGAAGTCCATGAATTCGTGGGTTCCAAACGTATCGGGCTCGATGACGCCGCCCCAGTTCGGATTGAGCCTCACGACACGTTTCGGACCGATACCATCGCGCCAGTGATATTCATCGGCAAAGCACCCACCCGGCCAACGCACGTTCGGCACATGAATTGCCTTCAGCGCACCAACAACGTCATTGCGAATTCCGCGCGTATTCGGAATCGGCGAGTCCGGACCAACCCAGATCCCGCCGTAAATGCCGTACCCCAGATGCTCGGCGAATTGCCCGAAAAGGTTGCGGTCAATCTTTGCACCGGACTTGGATGCATCAACGGAAATCTGAACTGTTTGCGCGAGCAGAAAAGAGGAAACGAGAGTAATTCCGAGGAAGACAAGAGCGAGAGAATATAGACGCAAGAGAATCGATTTGGCAACGGACATTTATCGTCTCCGGGAAAAATTGCAGAGACAGTGTAAACGCTGTGGGCAAGTTCGGGGGATTGAATACGGACACGAGGCCTTCCACCCAAAGCCTGATGAGTCAGGGGCGATACAGTGTGTGAACTCGATTTAACTTCCCGGTTGCCGAACAACGTCGAATTGCTGTTCCCTTAGTCGACGCCTGTATCGACCATGCTGATCCGACCGATGGTCGATCACCCAATTCGCAATGCGACCATCGGCTCGACTCCGGCGGCGCGGCGGGCCGGGATTGCTGCCGCGAAGAGTGCGGCTAGGCCGAGCATCAGCGCCGCCAGCAGAATCATGAATGGATCCCATGCCTTCACGCCGAAGAGCTGGTCCTTCATTAACACGCCGGCACCAATTGCTGCAGGGATTCCGATTGCGAGACCGATGCCGATTTGCGAGAAAGCACCCCGCAACACTATCTTCATGACCTGGTTTCGATTGGCGCCCATTGCCATGCGCACGCCAATTTCGCTGGTTCGCTGTTCTACGGTGTATGCCATCACTCCGTAGAGTCCGACCGCGGCGAGGATCAAGCCAAGCAAGCCGAAGAGCGTCGTCAGGGTTGCGATCATGTTTTCCTGCTGGAAGTCAGCGCCTACGACAGAGGCGTAGGGGTCGACGCCATACAGAACAAAATTGGGGTCGATGCCTGCCAATGTTTTGCGGACTTTGTCTTCCATTCCCGGCGGATCACCCGGTGCCCAGATTGCGATGTTGTACAGGTAGTGCGACCAGATTTCACCACTCTTGTAAGCGGGATCGTCGTACTGCACGGTCTGTGCTTCGGGTAACCAATACATGGGGCGAATCGGATCTTTGTAGTCGTAGGTCATGTAACGCATGTCCTTCACAACGCCCACGATTTCGAACATGGCGGAATACTGGATCTTGTCGGGGCCGAAATGCTGTCCGATCGGGTTCTGGTCTTTGAAGAATCTTTTGGCGAACGCTTCGTTGACCACCGCGATCTTTCGCGTCGCGTCGGTGTCCTCGTCGGTGATGGAGCGGCCGAGCACGATTTTGGCGCCAATCGTCTCGAAGAAACCGGGCATGACCCGGCAGAATCCGGCTCCGGTATCTTCTTTCGGTGGAGGCTCCGGACGGCCCTCGACTCGAACGCCGTTGTTCCAGCTATCTCCGGTCATCGGAGCGTAGAGGGCAGGAGCGACCATCCGCACGCCCGGAATCTCGCGCAGGCGGTCATCGATCTGGCGGAACATCGGTTCCATCTGTTCGGGCTTGTAATTACTCAGAATTGGATTGATCCAGGCGATGTACCGGCCCTGGGTTTCGAATCCAAAATTCTGATGCTGCAGGTTCCGCAAACTCTGGCCGAGGAGCGCTGCGGCCGAGAGCAGGACCAGCGACATGGCTGCTTGGGCAATTACCAGAGACTTCTGCGCCCACGAGTGACCGCTGCCTACAGAGCGGTTCGCGCCGCGAAGCGCCTCGACGGGGTCGGCATGGGAAGTTACCCATGCAGGAGCGATCCCGAAAATTACTCCCGTCAGAACGGAGATGCCCAGCGTGAACAGCAGCACTGGTATGGAGGGAGCCGCACTGATCGGCACAAAGTTGTTGGGACCACCGGTCTGAAAGGCAAGATGCACAATCAATCTTGTCCCGCCGTAGGCTACGGCGATGCCCAACGAACCGCCGATTGCTGCCAGCAGGACGCATTCGACCAGTGACTTACGAATGAGCCGCGCGCGTGAGGCGCCCAGGGCAATTCGGACCGAGGTTTGAGCGCGATCCTTCAAACCGCGCGCCAGCATAAGATTTGCGAGGTTCCCACAGGCCACCAACAACACACAGGCGGAAGCTACCAGGAGCAGTTTCAGTCCGTCCTGATATTGGTCTCTCATGGAGGTCACGCCAGCGTCGCCGGGAGTGAGGTGCAGGGTCTGCTGTTGCCAGAGTTGCTTTTCGCCGGGATCCATATCAGCAACGTGACTCGCGAGCCAGTTATGGAATTCCACGCGCAGCTTTGCTTCGAGCGGCTTGGGATTCGTTCCCGGACGCACTCTTCCGATCAGGTCCAGGAAGTTGGTTTGTGGCCTCTTCAGGCGCGCAGTTGTTCCATCGATAAGAAGCTCCGTGGTAACTGGCAGCCAAAAATCCGGCATGCCCCCGCCGGATAACTTCGCCCCATAAAAGCCGGGGGCAGCGACACCGATCACTGTGAACGAATGTCCGTTGATCTGGTATCCGGCGCCGACTACGGAAGGATCCGACCCGTACTTGTCGTGCCATATGTGGTAACTCATTACCGCGACCGACGGAGCACCCTCCTGATCGTCGTCGTCAGTCATGAGGCGGCCAATCCAAGGTTGCACGCCAAAGGTCCGGAAGAAATTCCCGGACACGTACTCGCCATTGCGGGTGTCTGCGGGTGCCTGGGATCCCTCGCGGCGCACAGCAAGAGGGGCGTTGCCCGCCTGAAGCGCTGTCAGGTCCGTGAATTCGGGCGTTTGCTGGCGGAAATGCTTGTACGCTTCCCATGAGAACAAGGCGAAGTCGCCGTCGTCGCCCTGGGTATATCCGCCCCAGTTGCAGCAGCGATCTTTATCTCCAATGCGCCATAACTCTTCCGGTTTGGTGACGGGAAGAGACTTCAACATGACCTGGTGCACCAAGGTAAAGATCGCGGTTGTTGCGCCGATTCCAAGCGCCAAGGTGATCAAAGCCGTTGTCGTAAATCCTGGTGCCTTTCGCAGTTGCCGCACGGCATCACGCAGATCAGCGAGCATTCGTCCCTCCGCCCTACAGTTTTGACAGTCTAGCGTTAGTTTGGTGAGCGGGCAGTAGATTGGTCCTTTAAATGGCAGGATGTCTAACGGAGTATCTGGGGGAGAATCACTGGACCGAGCGTGTCCCCAAGCCGGTGGTTTAAAATATCCACATAATGTCGCGTGAACTGAATTTTGGTCCTTATGTCGAAGTCGAAAACGGCAAGAAGGTCGTCAGAGACCTCACCTTCGGCAATCCCACGCCTGAGGGTGTCGTCCTGACTACGCTCGATTCGGCCGTTAACTGGATGCGCAAGAGTTCGATCTGGCCGATGACTTTCGGCTTGGCCTGCTGCGCCATCGAGATGATGTCTATGGGTGCGTCGCGCTTCGACATCGCGCGTTTTGGCGCGGAAGTGTTCCGTCCGTCGCCACGCCAAAGCGATCTGATGATCATTGCCGGCCGCGTTTCAAACAAGATGGCCCCGGTCATCCGGCAGTTGTGGGAGCAAATGCCCGAGCCGAAATGGGTTATGTCGATGGGAGCCTGCGCGACCTCAGGCGGGGTGTTCCAGAACTATGCGCTCGTGCAAAGTGTGAACCAGGTCATCCCCGTGGACGTCTATGTTCCAGGATGCCCGCCGCGTCCCGAGCAGCTGATCTACGCGATCACCCTCTTACAGGAAAAGATCCAGAAAGAGCGCGGCACGATCCGCAAGGCGTTGAATCTCTCGTGAGCGGTTCTGCGTAGCGGCCCAATCGCGAGAGTACCTGCAGCCTCCGCAACGAAAATTGCGGGCCTGGATTTCAGTTCGTTCCTTTTCCGCTGCTGATGATTCCTTCTGCTGAAGTCTGCGCTAGAGGAGAACGTCCTGCGGCCTCTGACCCAATCTGCGCAGCCTGAACCTGCGCGGTACTGCGCAGTAATTTCTTGACACGCGTTCGATCCACTCGCTTTCCGAAATCCGGCAGCGGCATAGCAGGTGTCGGCTTCGGCGTGAGGACACTCACCGGTTCCTTATTCAACGGGACCGCGACACTGGTTGTTGGTTGCGCCGCCTGGGTCGCGGTCTCAATTTCTTCACTGGAGTGACGCCAACTCCACAATGCCACCGAAAATGTCAGCAGCGCCATCGCCACCGTCGCGATGATCCACACCCGGCCGCTGGAAGATGAGGAATATTCGTTCCCAATCACGTCGTCCACAACGATCTGCGCCGGGCGGACGCGAGTCTTCCGCGAAAACGGAACCGAGCGCCACTGTTCGCCTCGCTCCCGCGCGTAGGCCGCCTCGGCGATCTCCGACAGAGCCCGCAGTGCATTTAAGGCATCGCTATCAAACGCGTTTGCCCGCTCCGAGAATGCCTCCAGAACACCGACCATCCCAATTTCACCGCGCAGGGGCACCGCGACAATCGAACGGGTTCCCATCTTGCGGCACACTTCAGCTTCGACTCGTTTGTCGGTGAGCGTATCGTGGCACATCAGGATGGCCGCTGCGCGGACGCACTCACCCGAGATTCCCGAGTCCGGATCGATCGTCGCTCCCAGTTCAGGCGCCATCTCTCCACTTCGTGCACGGCATACGATTCTTCCATTCTGACGGAGAGCTACAGCGGTACCTTTCGCATTCGTCAGAACCTGGGCGGCCGCGGCCACAGCTTTCAGCACCGCTTCAACACTCTCCGTTGTGCCGACAACTGCCTCGCGCAGGGATTGGATCAAGGCCCCTTTTTCGATCGATTCAGTGCAAGATGCATCAGGGGCTGGGTTTGGCGAACTAGAGGAGATGGTTTCAGTGGCAGATAGGGCTTCGGCTGGAGCAGTTCCCATGGGACGGATCGCCTTTGAACAGAATTTAAGACGAGGTCCGCTTCAACGAACGAGCGGAGAGGGCGCGATTGCCGCCAGTTTGTACTAAAACCCCAGTGGTGTCAACGCTCAGAAGGCCATTTGCGCAGATTTTCCAGATCTTCCGCGTCTCCGCAGCCCACAAGCCCCCTCCGGCTTGAACTTGGCCGTCATCTCCCCCGCGTTATAATGAATCTAAGTCGAAGTTGGGGTGGTTTATGCAACGTCTTCCCGTCGCCTTCGTACTTTCCTGTTGTTGTTTCTTGGTGGGCTCTCGGGCCCAGAATCAGAGTCAGGCGGCCTCGCCCACTCCTCCGCCTGCAGCTGACTCCAATGCGCCGTCAGAATCAGACGCTCCGGTCGCTCCCGCGATTGCGGCGAACGCTCCGCACATGTCGAAGCAGACTCGGTTGGAGATAATCCGGGACTTCGAAATGCAACTCGTATATTCACGCACGACATTCCCGATGGGCCAGAAGGGCTTGAGCCTGAAAGATGGAGCGATTACCCCAAACGGCCAAAACTTGCAGTCGCTCATTGCGTTGTGGGGACCGTCCATCAAGCCCGGCGACCCGGCTCACATCTCGTTCGTGCGCATTCATGACGACCACATCCATCTTGACCTCAACGGCGGCGCCGTTCGCCGCAAAAAATGGTATCAGCATATTGAGGTCGGCGGGGCGAACGGTGCGTCTGTCCCGTTGTCGCGCGACCAGTCCACCGACAATCCCCACGGCAGCTATCTTGACGTCTATTTCGAGAAGTACGTGCCCGAAATGAGTGCCTCGCAGTTGCGTGCGCTTCTCTTTCCCGTGCTCGACTTCAAGGCTCACAACAAGGAAGAAGCGTACCTCGATACAGTCCCGCCAAAGGTAAAGGAAGCCATCAAGGCGCACTACGTACTGGTCGGCATGAACACTGAGATGGTGCTGCACGCCAGAGGCAAGCCTCCGAAAAAAGTCCGCGAGCGCGAGGGAGACACCGACTACGAAGAATGGATTTACGGCGAGCCGCCACAGGATGTCGATTTCGTCCGTATCGTGGGCGACGAAGTGGTCCGGGTTGAGACCATGAAGGTTGGCGGCGAGAAGATCGTTCGGGCAGACCGGGAGATCATTCTTCCGAAACCGGGAGAAGACACCGAAGCTAAGAGAGAGGACCAGGATCGACCTGCGAATGCGCCCAGCCTGCGCCGCCCCGGCGAGGACACTCAGGACGTTCCCAAGGGAGACGACGGTGCCTCACCGCTTCCGCCCGCGGCTCCGCCGACGATCCCAAACGATCGGGGACCAGGAACTATGGTCGGCAGGCATTGAGATCTCCGAGAGTGGCGATTGAAGCTACCGATTCTCTAACGTAAGCAACGCAGCCAGTGCGGCTGCCTTGTGATCCGCCGTCCATGGCGGACCGAGGTCGGCTCCCATCCCGGCAATTCTCCGCAAGACCGGCACCGATTTCTTTCCAAACGCAGACTCGGCCCGATCGTTGAGTTCCCGTTCGCGAATCTGTTCGACTGCAATCTTCAGTTCCGCGCATGCCTTCATCACTGCATTCCGGAAGAACTCCCCTTCGGCAGTATGAATAAGTGGGTGAGAGGCAAGTATCTCGGGCAGAGGGGGTAGGGCGTGACCGGAAGCCATCAAGACCGCAGCTGACTTTATCCGATATTGGCGTACCTTGAGTTCTTGCAGGGTCACACCGATCGCGGAGAGCGCCATGGTTTCGGATACCACAGAGCAACTTGAGATATGCTGCTCGCTTTTCCCCGGCGAAAGCTCTGCAGCGTAGTGGTACGGCTGCTTACCACCCGGCAGGGAAGGATCTATTACCTCGATGCGGCAACGATGAACAACCTCCATCGAATCGGTATCTCCGCTTACCGCGACAAGGACTCCCCAGCCGGAATGCATGCGGAATCCAAACGCTGCAGTCTTCATGTTGTCCTTCTTGTCCTTCGCAAGCGGAAGAGTTTCCTACTCTCGCCTTACATCACCGGCCCGACATCCTGAAACGAGAACTCCAGTAAGACGTTGGGATAATCCTTCCCATCCACCTCGACGTACGGGTATACAAAGTAATTCAGCGGCTTACCGTCTTGCGGAGGACTCAGCCGCAGGTCGCGTCCTATACTAAATTGCACACGGTTCACGTCGTGCGATCCGAAGAAGTAATCGCGTTTTTCAGGATGCTTCCACGCTTCCGAGATATCCACGGGAATCCATCCTTTAGTCTCGACATAAAAATCTGACCAGCAGTGATAGCCGGCGATCTCTCCGGAATGTTTATCGGCGGGTAGGGGAAATCCGATCTCGAATCGTGCTGGAATCTTTTGCGAACGCGCCATCGCGATAAAGAGGGAATGAAAATCGGTGCAGTTACCCTTCTTTGCATCGCACGCATACAGCACATCACCGCGGCCCCAGCCGGTTCCAGTCTTGTCGTAGCGCAAGGTGGTGAAAACGTAATCGTAAATAGCCCGTGCCTTGTCCAGAGGCTGAGTCTTGCCCTGAGTTACTTTGACCGCCAGTTCCGCAGGCAGACCTGTGATGGGAACCAGCGCATCGGGCTGAAGATCCTCGTGCCGTTCCCTCCGAGTGAGTGCAACGGTGCTTATCTGCGGCGACGGCCTCAACGCCACACGCTCCTTGCGCGTCACCTCGTATTCGATGTCGAAATGCAATTGAGATCCGACCAGGTGCCGCGTCTCTGCAAAATACATTTCATTTCCGTACCGCGCCTCGTGGGTTCGCTTGAGGGACAAGTCTCCAAGAGCAGAGAACACTTTCACATCTTGGTATGCGTCGGATTGGGCTGCAGGAATCCAGATTCGGACTGCCTTTCCCGCAGGCAGGTTCTTGACGGTGAGTCCGTAATGAAAGGTGAAATGACGGACATCCTGAGCGAAGGCGGCGAGACTTAAGACGTTCAATAGAATCAGGGGGCATATCTTGCGCAGCATGAAAGGTTTCCTTCGAGTGTGATTTCACTGAGAACGGTGTACTGAGTACTGGTTTTCAACGACACACGGGCGTCTTAGTGGGAAAGCCGTCAAGTGAAACCATGCCACATCATGCGCATGCTGCAAATGATGCCGGAGTGCGACTTGGGGATGCGTTAATTTAAGCTGCATATCTCTGACTCGGCCCGCCGTTATATAATTCGCGGGCACTGTTGTGATCGTGAACTATCCGCGGTTCGCGATCGTTGGTCCCCACCTGAAGACTCGATTCGATCGCTCGATCAGGAGATGAATGTGAAACTTTCTGCGCCTATGCCCATGCTATCGGCTGCCCTCGTCCGGATCCTCGCGGGTCTTTCCCTATTTCTGGCCGTGGCCTATTCAACCCCGTCCGCATCCGCGCAAACCGGATATACCGGGATTTTCGGGGGCGGGCCCTTTTACAAGAACGCGTCTGCGAACATCACTGAAATCGAGAATTCGGGCTTCACCGAAGCGATTGTGTGGAGTGTGGAGGTCAACAGCGTCGGCGATCTCAATTTCAATGGAGAGTTCCCCCTTACCTCTGGTGGCGTCTACGTCGGGAACCAGACGCATCCTGACTTCGCCTCGAATATGGCGAAACTCAAACAGGGGACAGTGAAGCGCGTCACTTTCAGCGTAGGTTCTTCCAATTTTGGAGATTGGCAGCACATCACAGCGCTCGTGAACGCCCAGGGAATCGGTCCGAACAGCATTCTCTACAAGGACTTCGCCGCGCTGAAGGCGGCCATCCCCGCGCTGGATGCCATTGATTTCGACGACGAAAACAGCTTTGACTCTCCGAGCACCATCGCCTTCGGCGTCATGCTTGGACAGTTGGGCTATCACGTTATTCCCGACCCATTCGACAACAGCAACTACTGGACGAACGTCGTGGCGCAGATCAACAACCATCTCCCCGGTACCGTAGACGGAGTCCACCTGCAAGCCTACGCCGGGGGCAGCGGAAACAATCCCTGCGTCGGATGGGACTTCGGTGCCGTGCCGGTATTCCCCGGCTTGTGGGACCTGAACGACACCCCCAGTCAGGTTGAAACCATCATGAGCGGCTGGCACCAGCAATGCGGAATCGTCGGCGGATTCATGTGGCTTTACGATGACTTCGTGGGCAACGGCCTTGCCGCGCAGTACGCGAACGCTATCAACACAGGGGTCAGCAGCAACGGCTTTACGCTCTCAGGCCCCAGCATTGTTTATCTCAATCAGAGCGGGACGGCGGGCGCGATCATCACGATTACCGACTTCGGCGGGTTCAACGGAAACGTAACTCTCACAGTTTCGGGTCTGCCAAACGGTGTCAAGGCCGTCGTCCAAGGCACGGGCAATCAGCAGAGGGTTGTGTTTAGAGCCGGTCTGGCCGCCGTCACCGGATTCACATCGATCACGATTACCGGTACCTCAGGCACGCTCAAGCAGACTCTGCCTCTCACGCTGGCAGTAAGCGCTGGAGTGGGATCGACCGGAAAGGGAACGCCAGTCGACCTGTCTTCGGAATTCGATGTCTCCGGAATTTACACCGACGGTATGACCTACACGACTGGTGGTCTCGACGGCGTCGGATATTCATATTCCGCGAACTTGCTCGGCACTTCGCGAGTGCTGAACGGGATCCTGTTCAACATCGGTCCAGCGAATGCGCCCGATGCCGTGCCGTCCGCGGGCCAGTCGATCCAGTTGCCCGCAGGGAAGTACTCCACGCTGGTTTTGGTGGGGACAGGTGTTGAGGGAAATCAGGCCTCACAGACTCTGACCGTTGCCTACACCGACGGAACGAGTGCGCAAGTCACGCAGAGTTTTAGCGATTGGTTCACGCCGCAGAAGTATCCGCGCGAATACGAGGCCGTTGTCATGCCATACCGAAACTTCGAAGACGGCACCAAAGACAAGCGGACGTTCAGCCTGTACGCCTACCGTTTGCCGTTAAATGCCGGGAAGACAGTCCAGAGCCTGACGCTGTCAAATAATCCGAATGTCAAGGTGCTCGCGGCGACCCTCGTCCCGTGAGACAGAAAAAACGTAACCCCAGAGGTCGCGGAGGAACCGGTGGTTTCCCTTCGTGAACCTTCGTGTCCTTGGTGGCTATTGTTTTAGCAGTTGCGAGGAAGAAAAACTGGAGCGGGGTACCGGGATCGAACCGGCGACATCCAGCTTGGGAAGCTGGCGTTCTACCGCTGAACTAACCCCGCTCGGCAGGTCCATAGTAACGCATCTCGATGTCATTTTCGATAGACCATGATAGGGCCTGTTCGGCACTCCGCCCGACAGAACTAATCACCCCGGCGAGTCGTTGTGCCGCCTGCAAGCTTGAGACCTACCGCTTCATGCACCCTTCAGAACGCACCTTTGACAATTCCTTTACAAACGCGTCGCCCTGCTATGGCAGATTGATGCGATGAAGTTTCGAATGGCGATAACGATCGCAACTCGATCTTTCGTCGAGCATTTCACGATCGTTGAACATCTCGCGCCTGTAGTTTGGAACGGCGGGAACGGCCGTCGCTGGCCTGCTCCTCTGCATCTGATCCGCAGGGAAGGCCCACCGCGGAGAACTTGAGCCCCCGCACGTATCGTCTCTGAACTACCATGTTTTCTGCGTAAGCACTGCATACACACGATCCGCAAAAGGAAATCACTCACCATGAGCCTGCGAGGCGAGCAGAAGTCCCGAAAAATTTCGAATCGGCGTAGCTTTCTGCAGTCCACACTAACCGGAGGAGCTGCCGCCGCGATGCTTCCCGCCCTTGCTGGAGTTCGGGCAAGCGCATTAGCTCCCACCGCCAAAAATCCGCCGAATCCGGTAGAGCCGTTCGAGCTCGACGAGATCACAATCTCCGAAATACAGGAGGGCCTCAACTCCGGTAAGTTCACGGCGCGCTCGCTCGTGGAAAAGTATTCCGCTCGCATTGAAGAGATCGATAAACACGGCCCAGCGGTGAACGCCATCATCGAGATGAACCCCGATGCTCTCGCCATCGCCGATGAACTCGATCGCGAGCTCAAGGCCAAGGGCCCGCGCGGGCCCCTGCACGGTATACCTGTCCTGATCAAAGACAATATCGATACCGCCGACCGTATGATGACCACGGCTGGCTCTCTGGCTCTGGTCGGCTCGAAGCCACCGAAAGACTCCTTCGTCGCGCAGAAGCTGCGCGCAGCCGGCGCCGTAATCCTCGGCAAGACGAATCTCAGCGAGTGGGCCAACATCCGATGCTCGCATTCGACCAGTGGATGGAGCGGACGCGGCGGCCTGACGAAGAATCCGTATGCGCTCGACCGCAATCCCTGTGGTTCGAGTTCAGGTACCGGCGCTGGCATCTCCGCCAATCTCGCCGCGGCGGGCATTGGCACTGAAACGGATGGCTCGATTGTCTGTCCCTCGTCCTCGAATGGATTGGCGGGCATCAAGCCGACGGTTGGTCTCGTCAGCCGGAGCGGCATAATTCCGATCTCACACAGTCAGGATGGCGCTGGACCCATGTGTCGCACAGTCCGCGACGCGGCCACTTTGCTTGGTGCACTTACCGGTGTCGATTCTGAAGATGAAGCCACCGCCGCGAGTGCCGGAAAATCGCAAACCGACTACGCGCAATACTGCGATCCCAATGGCCTGCGCGGTGCGCGAATCGGCGTCGCCCGCAAGTACTTCGGGTTCAACGACGCAGTCGACGCCTTGATGGAGCAGTCCATCGGCGTCATGAAAAGGCTGGGCGCTACGATCATCGACCCGGCTGATATCCCGACCTTCGGTAAGTTCGACGACAGCGAATTGACCGTGCTCATGTATGAGCTGAAAGCCGACCTCAATGCATATCTGGATCGCCTTGGTTCAAGCGCTCCCGTGCATTCCTTGAAAGACATCATCGAGTTCAACGAGCGCAATCGATCGAAAGAAATGCCCTACTTCGGCCAGGATCTCTTTGTCAGGGCAGAGGCAAAAGGACCACTCACAGAAAAAGCCTATCTCGACGCAGTGGCAAAAAATCACCAGATGGCACGCACAGATGGAATCGACACTGTAATGGACAAGAACCATCTCGATGCTTTGATTGGTCCCACCGGAGGCCCGGCTTGGCTCACCGACCTGCCGAATGGCGACCACTCAGCGGGCGGCAGTTCCAACGCTGCGGCCGTTGCCGGTTATCCAAACATCAATGTGACTGCTGGGTTTGTTTTTGACCTTCCGGTGGGTATCTCGTTCTTCGGCCGTGCCTGGAGTGAACCTACTCTCATCAAACTCGCCTACGCTTTTGAGCAGGCGACTAAGGGGCGGCGAAGTCCACGATTCCTTTCCGGCATATCCGCCTGACATGGAGGGTTTGCTCAGCTGAGGGTGATTTTCATCAGCAGAAAAACGCTTTAGCTATTTTGGCCGTCTCGGTGATGCTCACTTAGAACTGTGTATACTCTCTCTCATCGTATTAGCTTTCACTTATGAGGGGGTACTAAATGGCGAACCTGAACAAGGTAGTCGCTTCCCTACGGAGTGAGTACTCTCGCCTCCAGAAGGAGCTCGAGAGTGTAGGGAAGGCTTTAGATGCTTTGGGGCGCGCGAACGGGGCCGGATTCAGGAGAGGTAAACGAATCCTGAGCAAGGAAGCCCGCGAGCGGATCGCTGAAGCACAACGACAACGCTGGGCCAAAGTACGGAAACAGGCCAAGCAAGCCAAGTCGTAGAAGTATTCGTTCGCAAGCGCCGCAGACGGCCTCGCTCGCCACTTCTCCCAAGATACGCGAGGGAGGCCTACGCGGAGTATCCGTCGCGGATTCTTTCTCCGTCATGAGCAAACGAGCAGGAAGGGTTTGTTGTCCCAGAAACCATGCAGTATTTTGCAGGTTCGGTTGGCGGATTGTTCTTCTCAGCTTCGCTGCTGTTCCACTGTTCAGCCTGCCGATTGCAGCACGATCCCTTTCTTTGCAGGAATTAGTCAGCCCTTCTACAGTCATCAGTAAAGATGGACATCCAGTAACATTCGCCATCCACGCTTTTATTGAATTCAAGTCGCTCTCCGAAACATTTCCTTATATCGAGTCACAGACGCAGCGCTGGAAAGGAGACTCCCGATTCGGCGCCGCGGCGCGCGACCGGCTAGCACAGCATTTAGTGCGCGAAGCGATCGAGAGCCGCGTCATCTCTATGACAGATGAGCGCCCGCTCGAGACTCTCATCACCCACACCAAAGACGAACTTCAGCAGGAACTCGCGAAGATCAAAGAACCTCTGCCGAACGGATACGCAGATGCATTTCTTGCTGTGCGGGAAAAATGGAAGCACTCCGTCAACTGCTGGAGCGCATCGTCATCCATTCCCGGACGCGTGCTTTCGAATTGGTATCCAATTGACGAAGGTATCGTGTTGTATGGCGCCACCTATGACAGTACAGAACACTTCTGGCAAGCGGTGAAATATCACCCGGATGTAACCATCCATCAGATCTCGGAATTGCTGGATTCTTTACAAAAAAA